>Ga0265293_10010915_pt1 | contig 12543 bp, 6 predicted proteins | sample Munlanlewell138R_FD_192505 | JGI IMG/M metagenome (GOLD analysis project Ga0265293, IMG submission 192505) | Leachate microbial communities from a municipal landfill in Southern Ontario, Canada - Leachate well 138R | ecosystem: Engineered > Solid waste > Landfill > Unclassified | place: Canada... | reverse complement strand
TACACCATTCACGAACAGCGATATTCGGATTTTCACCAAACAAAAGATTTATTTGCTCAAAACCTCCTCCGTTAGTTTCCACACGTGCAAAACAGCCCATTTTAATAATTTCTGGTGCAATTTTTACTAATTGGTCAACACGTGGCATATACTTTCCTGCACTTTGCCACATATCACGATACACTAACGAAAATTTAATTTCTTTTCCCATATTTTTTAGCTTATTTTATTATACGATTTATTATTATTTATATTTTTTGAATATTTGTAACCTTTCCTTTTCCTTGTGTAAGAATATTAATTGCAGATGTAATTGCAGCAATTTTATTACTTGCTATTTCCGGAATATTTGTTTGTTGTGAACGAGCTTTCACAATTTCAACTTCAGGGACAATTTTATTCATAACCCGAATCATTCCATTACCTACAAATACAATCAAGAACAGTACAAACATTACAGAGACCATTCCTATTGCTAACAATGTTAACGCTTCTTCCATACTTTATTTTTTTTTAAAATTATTACTTTATTTTTAATAGATATCAAATACATACACGCGAGTAAAATTTGAGCGAAAGTTACGTTTTTTTTCAACATAAACCCACAATCAAACAATAAAATCAACTGAATTATTACAGTTTAAAAAACAAGATATATCATATTTTTTCATCATTACCATTTACAACATACTGAATCACCTTGGCTGCCATTGTAAACCCAAAAATTGCTGTCATATGAGCGATGGAGCCATTTACTTGACATTTAGCATCTTCATTTTCAATCAATTCCAATGCGTTTTTATTTTGCTCGATACTATACACACATAAAAAATTGCGTGCAGGCACTTCACCTTTTTTAATTATTTTTCTCATTTTTCGGGCTAAAGAGCAAAATTCCACATTCCAAAAATTACTCACTCGAATTAAATTAGGGTCAATTTTTCGAGCTGCTCCCATAGAAGAAATAAAAAACGCCTGTGTTTTTGTAGCTTCACGTATTAAATGAACTTTATTATGTATAGTATCAATTGCATCAACAATAACATCATAGTTGTGCAAACAAAATTGCGAAGAAGTTTGAGGAGAATACATAGTAGTACATTCTGTAATGCACGCATGAGGATTAATATCGAGCAGTCGTGTTTTTAGTGCCGTAGTTTTACGCTGTCCTAAGGTTGTATGAGTTGCCTGCAATTGTCTATTACAATTTGACAGATTTACCACATCAAAATCAACAAGTGTTATTGCAAGAAATCCAGAACGGACAAGACTTTCGGCACACCAACTTCCCACACCGCCCACACCAAAGATAATAATTTTTTTGGTGTGTATTTGTTTCATACAATCTTTGCCTACAAGCAATTCGGTTCTACAAAACATTTCACCCATTAGCTATTAATTTATATAATGTAAATTTTACAAAACGAGCATTTTTTTATACGCTTCAAGTCCTTTAACAAAAACAGCAAAAGCCTCTTGTAAGGAACACGGTAATCGTCCTCCAGCTGCATTCAAATGCCCGCCACCATTAAAAAATTCTTTCGCAAAAACATTTGCAGGGAACGAACCTTTAGACCGAAATGATACTTTTGTAACTGCATTTGGATATTCTGTAAACAAAGCACAAAATGTAATGTTTTTAACCGATAAAGGTAAATTTACCAATCCCTCAGAATCACCTAATTGAAAATTAAAATCCTTTTGATTTTTGCATGTTATAAACATATACGCCGCATTATATTCAGGGAAAAACACAAAATTATCTTTTAAAACAACACCCATAAGTTGTAACCGTTCAAACGAAAACACATTAAAAATCTGTTCGTGAATAAAATCCTTATCAATGCCAGCAGATAATAATTTTGCTATAATTTGATACACTTCGGGATTAGTTGAATTATGCACAAGCCCTCCCGTATCGGTAATAATTCCCGTATAAAGTGCCTCTGCTATTTCTTTTGTAATTTTAGATTCAAAACCGCAATCCACAATAATACGATACACCAATTCGGCAGTAGAACATGCAGAAGTTTCAGAAACCATGTATGTTGCATTACATATAGGACATGGATGGTGGTCAATTAAAAAAAGCGGTTTTTTTGTTTTATTAATAACTGCCCCCATTTCTTCAATTCTTTCAAGATCGTTATAATCAAGACAAAAAATAACATCAGCTTTATGAAAAAACTCCGATGCCTTTTGAGGTTGTTTATCAAATAACAAAATAGAATCGTATCCTACCAACCATTTCAAAAAATCGGGACAATCATTTGGCATAATTATACACGTTTGTTTTCCCAAAGAACGGAGTAGTGCTGATAAAGCAAGAGAAGACCCAACGGCGTCACCGTCAGGATTTGCATGCGTTGTAATAGCAAAAATCTGATGTTGTTCAATACATTGTTTTATTTCTTCAATTTCAGATTTTTGTAATTTCATAAGACACATAGTAAAATTATAATACAAACATATAAAAACCTTTTTAAAAACAATCTGTTCTTAATTATCATTCTCATTTTTCACGACAGACAGCAATTCTAAATCAAATAGTATTGGTGTAAAAGGTGGTATTAATTGATTTGTTGAACCTTTTTGCCCCCACGCAAATTCACTTGGAATAATGCATAAAACTCTATCACCTTCCACCATGGTTTTCAGCATTTTATCAATTCCTTCTATTACCTGCCACTGTGTTCCATACACATATTCGAGCGTTGTGAAATGATTAATAATATCACCCGAAAGCAAACTTCCTTGATACGAAATTGTAATTAAATCGTCAAATTGAGGTGTTTTACCCTTTCCTTTTGCTATAAAAAAGGAATACAACATTTCAGAATTTTTTTGAAACGCATACTGATGATTTTTTACATAAACATCTATTGTTTCCAATTCAAATTCTCGTTTATTAGTAAGCCACAATTGATACTGTTTTTGCTGTTGTTCAAATTCATTTTTCGTTTGAACGGTATGTACTTTAATAGTAATATAAAGATTTTTTTGTTCTGACAACAATTCAGAATATTCAGGAAGCAATACATTTCTTATGCAATCATGATTTTGTGTGATAAACTGGGCACTATCTCCTTCGCAAAGATTTAGTAAAAGATGAGAAAAACAGAGATCTTGTTCGTTTTCTATTTGCATAAGGAACTGTTCAGCCACAAGAAGAGAATCATCTTGATTCACATAAAAATAAGCAGTTGCATTAACATAATTGTGTGCAACAATTTTTGTATGATTATCAGAAAAAGAAGCTAATTTATAATAATATCCTTGTTCATGAAGTGTATATTCCGGATATTTTTGTTCTTTATAATTACACGACACAAGCGTTATACATCCACATAAAATAACAAAAGCAGTTTTCATAGCCATGTATTTTATTTAACAGCTCACAAAAAATTATCGTTTATAATTTTGTTGTTCTCGTGCCATTTTAGCTAAACGTTCTTGAAATCCGGATTTCTTTTTTGGGCTTTTTTTATTGCTTTCAATTTTCTGCAAAATTGCCTTATCATTAATCAATTGACGGATAACAATAGTTTGTAAAATAGTTATAAGATTTGCAAGAAAATAATAATAACTTAAACCCGAAGAATAATTATTAAACCAAAACACCATCATAATAGACATCATCCACATCATCACTTTCATATTTGGCATACCGGGAGTTGGTGTTGTGTTAGCTCCATTAAATTTATTTACAAAAATCATAGACACAGCCATAAGCAGAGTAAATAAACTGATATGATTTCCGTAAAAATTTGATAATAAAGGTATGTGTGTTGTCCATTCCAAAATTGAATCAAAACTTGAAAGGTCGTCAGCCCACAAAAAAGATTGTTGACGTAGTTCTATTGAAGAAGGGAAAAAGCGAAACATTGCAATAAGAATTGGGAACTGAATAAGCATGGGCAAACATCCTCCCATAGGGTTTACTCCAGCCTTACGATACAAGTCCATAGTAGCTTGTTGCCGTTTCATAGCATCAGCACTATCAGGAAACTTCGCATTAATTTTATCAATTTGAGGTTTTAAAACACGCATGCGTGCAGTAGAAAGATATGATTTGAATGTAAGAGGAAATAGAATTATTTTTATAAGTATAGTGAGCAATAAAATAATTAATCCATAATTTCCAATAAATGATGCAAGCCAATTAAATATAGGGATAATCACAAATTTTGTAATAAACCCAAACCAACCTAAATCCAATAAATTTTCTAACGCAATGCCTTGTTTTTTTAATGTTGCGTAATGATTAGGACCTATATAAAAAGAAAATTCTATTGTTTCCTCTTTTGCATTACGGTCTCTTTCAACAGTAAGTAAAGAAGAAAATTCTTTTAATTTTGATTCATCATTTGTAATAGGATTTAACGACACTTCTCCGCCACGAGCAAAAGAATTTTTAGCAATAAACACTACCGAAAAAAAATGTTGTTTATAGGCTACCCATGATACTTTTCCTGTTAAATCTTTTGTTTCAGCTTTTTTTGAACGAGAATTAATATTATCAACATCATCATCTAAATACTTCCATATAATATTTGTATATAACTCTTCGGCTGATTTAGTTTTTTCGAGTGTTTTACCTGTTGTTTCCCATGCAATATTGTAGGTAATGTCACGCATATGAGTATCCATTCCTTTCATATTCATTTTCATTTCCAATTGGTATGAATCTTCAGGTAGAGTATATTCAAATTCTATATACGAATAATCATCAGCATATAAACGGTACAGCACCGTGTTTTTTGGTATCGTTTTTCCTGCTGTTTTACTATCCATTTTTGTAAAAAACAACTCATTCGTTGACATTCCTATTTCACTTAAAAGAATACCAAATTCTGTATCTTCACCCAATAGAATCAAAGGTTCTTGTGTATATGTTTTATATTCTTTAAGTTCGGCACTATACAATTTTCCGCCTTTATTAGATAAAGAAACACTAAGAATATCATTTTCTATTGTTGTAAATTCCTCTTCACCATTAGCTGCGTGTGCAAATTTGCCATATGTTTGTAATAAAGCCTGTTCTTGTATAGAGTCATGAGATGATGTTGGCAGTGCAGACAAAACGGCTTGCTGATTTTCTTTTTGTTGCAACTCTTTTTGTTGTAACTCTTTTTCGTATCGCATTGTTTCTTGATACACTTCTCGAATAGAATCTTGATAACGAATCATTTGTTCGCGTTCTTCGGCAGTTGGTTGTGTAAAATAATAAAACCCTATAATAAGAAGACCTATAAGTATTGTACCTGTAATTGTATTTTTATCCATTTGATTTTTTTATACTTTTAATAAGTTGGCAAAACTACAAATTTATTATGATATATGCTGTATAAATATAAAAAACTCAGAGCGACACAGGGCACAAAATCAAAATGTAGTTTTCTTAAAAAAACATTCAGAACGTATTAATCTATTAAATCTTCAATGCCTTTTAAATGCAAATCAAGCGCATGAACAGATATTTGAATTTCACGAATAAGTAAAGCAAGTGAAATTATTAATAACAGTAAAGCCACAGCAAATACATACGCTCCCATTATTGGTAATGTAATATAAATTAAAAACATGCTTACCACACACAATAATAAACTCAAAATACCTGAAATTTGCATAGAACGAGTTAAATACAATCGAGTACGAAGATTTTTAATTTGCCACAAAATAACGGGCGATTTTGTTTGTACATATTTATCATGCAAGCTTCGTACAAGTGATGCATACGATAGAAATCGATTTGTATATGCAAGCATAATAAGAGATATTGCCGAAAATAAAAGTGCTGGGGTTGTTAACGTAAGTTCCATTGTTTTAAATATATATGAAAAATAATTTCAAAAATACAAAAATAAACTGTTATATGATTTGCTATTTTAAAAATATCATATACTTTTGCACAACTAATTAAAAAACAAACGGGGCGTAGCGTAGTCCGGTTATCGCGCCTGGTTTGGGACCAGGAGGTCGCAGGTTCGAATCCTGCCGCCCCGACAAAACAAAAAAAGCAGCAAAGTAACTTTGCTGCTTTTTTGTTTTATTATTATTTAGTAATCATTTAGCGTATTACTGTAACATCACCTTTAATATTAAGCACTCGATGTTCGCCAGTAGCAGGATCTTTTTCTTCACAAACTGCTTTCACATGATATACATACACATCTTGTTTTGCAATTTCACCTTTATATACTCCGTCCCATTTTCCATATAAATCTTGCGTTGACCATAACAAGGCACCCCATCTGTTATATATACGTAATTCGTATCCGTTTTCTAAAACGCCTTCATTATATATAGGATAAAAGTTATTATTGTCATCTAAATCAGGAGTAAATGCATTTGGATATGTTAAACCACAATTAGGGTTTACAACAACCGTTAATGGTTTTGCCACAGTGTCTTTACACCCCCACATTTCGTCAACTGCCAACAACTGAACCATAAACTGCCCACTTTCGTCATATTCATATGAGGTATTAAAAGCATGTTCTGTAAATATACCATCACCTATAAAGTCCCAATAGAACGATACATTTTTATCTATAACAGCCGTGTCAGGATGTCCAAATGTAAGGTTTGTAAAATCAACCTGCTTATCTTTAAAAATGCTATCTGTCAAACGATACGAATTTTCGCTTTGGAAAAACACTTTTTCTACAGATTGATACATAAAATCAGGTTTTGGCAATGGATGAATAGTAACATCCATATCAACTGTGGTTACACAACCTCCATCACGAGCTGTTAAAACAACTTTATCTACTCCTTCAAATTTCCAATGTACCGTTGCTTGTTCTGTGTTTAAAGAAACATTTTGCAACAATTCATCATCTTGCCCGTCCCAAAACTCAGCATAATAGGGATTTAAAGGATTAGAAATATCAGTAGCTATTTGCCATCCATACACAATTGATTGTGAACCTCCAATATTAACAGCATTATATTTTGCAGTTTCGTCAACACACACATGAGCAGGACCTGCAATTTCAACTTGTGGCATAGCTCCAACAGCTATTTTCTCTTCAATTTGTATAATTTTATCACCGGGAGGAACAATAATAACAGAAACAGTAGCATTTGAAGAAACATCAGGCCAATATACATCAACAGTAGTATTATTGCTTGCTCCTACAATCTGTCCTCCATTCACACTCCATTGAATAAACGTTCCAGCAGGATATGAATGTGATAATTTATACGTTACTGTATCCCATTGACAAGCATCATTTGGAGTAATATGCGGAATTATTTGTTCTACCACAGAAATAGTTCGAGTAGTAGTAGTGCTACACCCTTTGCTATCAGTAACAAAATATGTCATAGAAACGTTTGATGCATTTGCTACAGTCATTGCAGAAATTTGTTGGTCGGGACTTGCAATAGTTGCATTCGAAACTGTCCACGCATGAGATACATACGTGCCAGAACCTCCTGTTGGGTTACCATTTATTGTAAATTGATCATCAATATAATATGTTCCATTATAATCAGGGAAAACATGAATTGAAGCAGAAGGACTCATATGTGCAATTACTCTGAACGAAGCCGATGTTGAAAAACCAGCAGCATTTGTAATGGTTAATGTATATGTTGTGTACATCTTTGTAGGCGTTACCTTTGGATTTATGTCTGAAGATATAAAGTTTCCTTCATCATCTTTCCATGAATACGTAAAGCTTGCTGAATTTCCTGAAACAATTTGCGGAACCAACACCACAGATTCGCCCAAGCACACTTCACGCGGTACAGATGTTAGATTAATGATAGTAGGATCCACTATTTTATCTTTTGGAATTTTAGGATCATCTGTAGGATCATTTGGTACTTTAATTTCAATAATTATTAATTCTGTTTGCAATGTTATACTTGCAGAATCTTTACACCCATACGCATCTGTCATGGTAAACATATACGATTGTGTGGTAATAATAGGTGTTGTAACTGGTGTTTGCGTTGCTGCACCAGAAGATATTAATGCAGGATTAAACCAAGAATACACATATGGGCTGGTTGTATAATTCACAACATTTCCTTGTAACATAACACTTGCGTTATAATCAACCTGTCGAATAGGTGCATTCACTATTTGCACACGAGGATTTTGGTGTACGGTAACGTTAAAACTCACCTCATCAGAGCAATTCGCATCTCCCGCAAGCACACGAATAGGATATGTTCCAGCAACTGAAGATGAAAAATTAGTAACCTTTCCTGCTGTTGGCGATACATTTCCTAACCATGCGTATGTAACCAACGAAGGATTTCCTTGAATTATAGTAGCCTCAAACTCAAGAGACACTCCCTCACAAGCATGTACATCAGGCATAGCTGCAAGAGTAACTGTTGGGTACACTCCTATTTGAATAGTATCAAGACGAGGACAACCATACTCATCTTCTATAGTATAATACAGCACATATTCTCCTTCATTTGCACTTCGGAATACTGTATTTAAAATATTTGTAGAATCAACTATTCGATTTCTATCTCCGCCTACCCAATGCATAGTATAGTTGCCTGGAATACCTCCGCTATTAATAGATAAAGTAAGGTCTTCGCCCGCACACACTGTTTTTCGTTCAGGCAATGCAAGTGTTGCATATGGATTAACCGTGATTAATTCTGTTGCGTTTGCTGAACAATTATGTGCATCTCGCACAACAACAGACACCACGTAATTACCTGCCTTTTGTGCTGAAAAATGAGCATTTTTATCAACAGAAGTTATATTTCCTTGCAAAGCAGACCATGTATAGATATACGGAGCTGTTCCATTTCCAGACACAACCGCTTCGAGTGGCTGTTCTACATCAATACAGATATATGGGTTATTAGGTATAATATCCACAATTGGCAAAGGGTGTACCGTAACAATCACATCAATATCAGCCTCACAACCAAGAGCATCAGTAACCTTTACATTCACAGTTTTTGGTCCTGATGTTTGCGATTGATTAAACAAATATGTTTCACTTGTAATTGTAAGCGGACCACCATCAGACCACTCATATGAATAAGGAGCAGTTCCTACAACATTTGGTGTTAATTGATATGTAGCACCCAAACACAATTCAGGCATATTACCTCCTTGAATAGAAATGGTAGGTAATGGATTAACTACTACTAAATGAGTTGCTTGTGCAGGATCAAATGAGCCACTTGAAACGCGAACTCCATACTCTGTATTTAATAAAGGATCTACAACAATATTATTTTGTGTTCCAATAACCACATGGGGTTCTGAAATCTTATACCATTGATACGCATATATTCCTGTTCCTCCACCAGGATATGCTGTAAGTGTTACTGTAGAACCATAACAAAGTGGGTCGGGCATTTGTTCTATTCTCACTGTAATAGGTTGTCCAATTACCGTAACTTCAACAGTGTCATAATCAAAACAGCCACGTGCATCTTCAACACGAAGAATAAAGCGAGTTGATTCTTGTAATACCGAAGAAGGATTCGGAACAGTGTTAGATGTAAGTAAAGAATCTGCTGGTTGCCAATTATATGTATATGATGGTGTTCCTCCCGTTGCACTACCATTAAGATTAAACGGCTCATTCCAATCTTCTATTCTATCAATACCTGCATTTGCTATAGGATTTGCGAGCGGAAGAATAGAAATTTCGTCATATCCACTACATCCATACGTATCGGTAATTCGCAATCCAACTTTGTACGTGTTGTTATCACGCAGTGTAAAACGAGGATTTAAAGTGGACGTATTGCTCAACTCTGTTGTATCAAGCATCCAACGAATTTGATACGGTTCAATTGCAAAATCAATTGACGGATGCAAAATAGTATCCCAACCTATACAAAGTTCTATGTCTTGTCCTAACTCAACTTTTGGACTAAGATATACCGTAATGTCTTTATTAGTTTGTCCTTTACAACCAGTAAGAGTGTTTTCTGCATTTAACACAACATTATACACGGTTTGTGGAGTAACCGCAGGAGCATTAAACACAACCGTACTACCTGTTTTTGGCGTAAGATATGTTTGAGCGGTTCCTTCCCAATCAAACACCACATTGGGTTGAGCAGTGTTTGCACGTATTTCTAAATCTGAAAGTTCACACACGCTCATTGGTGTTGGATTAACAATTTCGGCTATAGGATTTGGATTTACTATAACTTTAAGTGTTGCTGGATCAGAGACACAACCATTATCAGCTGTAACAACCAAACTTACATTTTTTTCTCCGGGGTTATCGCGTGGCAACAATGGAGAAGCTAAATCAGAAACCACATCTCCTGTCCAATTATACGTAAACGTAGCCGATGGAACAGTTGGCACTGTTGCATTTGCTGTAAGATACACTCCTTGCGAACTTACACATTGAGGAGCAACAGGATTTATTGTTACTACAGGTTTCGGTTGAACTTGAATTGTTACAACATGAGAAGTATCAGTACAACCGTTTGCATCAACAAACACATATTGAAAACGTGCAAATCCATATGTATTAGAACTAAAAATAGGATTCGGAATAGTTGTGCTACTTAAATCATCAAGCCATAATGCTTGCGGAGTAATCCATGCATGTGTACCACCAGCGGTATTACCTTGCACAACAGTTCCATGCAATAGAACAGGTTCACCAACACAGGTTTTATCAACTGTTGATGCCGTTACTACTGGTCGAGGATTTACCAAAACGGTAACATCTTTTCGAGCAACACAATTATTTTGATCGGTTACCGTATATCGCAAATAAAATGTACCTGTATAATCATCGGTATTTATAGATGCAAAATTATCATTCACATTTGATGAAAGTATTGCAACATCTTGTGACCATTCGTGTGTATATGCAGGCGTTCCACCACTTACCGTAGGATTAATTTGCAAATGAGAATTTTCACAAACTGGCGAAGGTACAGGCATTGTAATGTTTGGATTTGCATGTACAATCAGTGTTTTTGTGTCAGACACTACGTCATTTGGTGTAATACCTAAATCAGTAACCGAAACAGAAATTTGCACAGATGATGGTTGCGGATTATTTAAACGTACAAGTGAATCATTAACCATAGTATAATCTACACCTGCTGGAATTGTCCAATTATACACATACGGACCAAAACCACCTGTTCTATTTGGAGAAACAGTAACTGGTGTCCCTGCACATACCTCATCTAAAGAAAATTTCAAATCAATATTTACTGGCACATACACATCTACTAATATACTTGCAGTTGCATCACAACCTGTTGTAGGATTTGTAACCGTAAGTGTATATGTTGTTGGCACTGTAAGTGCTGTTGTTGTTGGATTTAATGTATTTGTAGAAACAAGACTTCCTGCTGGCGACCATGAATACGAATATTGAGAGGCAGGAGCTGGCTCTATAGTTGCCTGAAGATTAGTAGATTCTCCTACTTGTAATTTTCGAGCAGGAACTTGAATAATAGAAGCTGTAACTTCAGGGTGTACTGTAGCAGTTGCATGTTCTAAATGAGAACAACCTTGGTTTGTAATAGTATATGTTAACTCATGACCACCTGCAACTGCACCTGCAAGTTGAGGGTCAAATTCATTTCCGACAACACCTGGTCCTGAATAAACACCACCGGGAGGAGTCGCTTGTAGCGTAACAACACCTGCATCTTCACATAAAGCGAAATCATCAAACGTAATGTCAGGCAATGGAATAACTGTAACCGTTAAAGTTGCTGTAGAAATACAGGCAGCATTATAAAACACCTCTGCATAAAACACCTCTCCGTCAGTTACAAACACCTGAGATTCATCAGCGACAGGAATTGAAAAATCTGGATCTGAATACCAAATTACCGTTGCTCCTGCATCAGACGTTATACGCGAACGTTCTTGTAAGAGGTTTACAATACCTCTATTACCACCAAGAGGAACAACCTCACAAACATCAATAGTTGCATCTTGCACTTGGGGAATTGGAGACACCTCTATTGTAAGAGAGCCAATATTTCCACACTCATCATCAATAAACGCCCAAAATGTTTGTGTTCCAGTAACCGTAACATTTGTAGGATTATCAATAGGGATACTCATCATTGGATCTAAATACCAATATTTATCTGCAACAAGAGCACCTCCAACATCATAATTATACTCTGTTAAATCAAATCCTGCCAATTGATTTCCTGAAGTGGCACATATATCTGTTATCGTTATATCTTTACCATCAACCCCTATAGGCAGTACACCTATAGTAGCATCAGCATAATCAACTCTACCTAAATCAAAATGATTTAATACTTTTGCAATAAGCACATCTCCATTGGTAACCCTATAGTTAGAGGCATCTTCTACCTGTTTTTGATGTGGTACAATTTCACGTTGAATATTATCAATATAATATCCCCATGGCATACGGTTTTGTATAGACCAATAATTATCTACATGAATACGTATTCGTACTTTATTTATTTGCACTAAATCATATCCAGTAAAATCAAAATTCATAGTAATCCACTCAGGATTTTGCAAATGAGCACTACCTAAGGTTCCTCCAGGTAAACGAGCATATCCACCAGAAT
>Ga0265293_10010913_pt1 | contig 12544 bp, 10 predicted proteins | sample Munlanlewell138R_FD_192505 | JGI IMG/M metagenome (GOLD analysis project Ga0265293, IMG submission 192505) | Leachate microbial communities from a municipal landfill in Southern Ontario, Canada - Leachate well 138R | ecosystem: Engineered > Solid waste > Landfill > Unclassified | place: Canada... | reverse complement strand
ATAATGCCCGGTGACGGCGGACTCATAGTTACTTTGGCGGACTGGATGGTCACTCAGCTCGCGGCTCTTCAGTATAACGGCAGTGCCGTCTTTGCAATCAGCGATCTGTTCAGGCATCAGCTCCGCGCTGCTCAGGGCGGTCTCGAAGGCATCGAAAAAACGCCCGTCTGTTATGTTGACTATATGAATTCCGATTCTGCCCGTGAAGGCGACAATGCTCTTCGCGAGATATTGGAATTCGATGTCTTAGTAGTCACTAAATCAAAAGAGATAGCGGTGGCGAAATGGGGAGATGACTCGCACATCGGAATCAGTAAAATCAGAGACTTAGTAATAGCACTTTTCGATAAACAACGGCCCGACGCGGTGGAAATCGACTGCGATGAGTTCTACTACGCGGGCGACAATTTAACAATAGATACCCCGAACTTATCTGGAGTTCAGATGAGATTTGAAGTTAGCAGAATGAACAATTAGGAGTAAAAAAAATGGCAACCGTAAATAAACGAGTATATAACCCTGTAGCCGCGACTGCTAATGGTGTCGCCTGCGGCGGAGTAATGACCGTGGCCCTCGAGGAAGGCTATGAAACTGTAATCCGCAGTTCGCCGGACGGACTTGCCGGTCCTGCGGTAGTGGACCGCGAGGCGCAGTACGTACGTGGCAGTTTGGTGTTTCAAGGCTGGCTCAACGCTATTCCGCTTTTACTGGGCACAATAGGTACCTTTGTTTTTTACGAGCGAAAAAGCGGCGCTGCCGCTGCGACCGGTTACACAAAGCACACCTTAACAAATCCGATGATATATTCAATCTCGCTTAATGTCACCAAAGGCGGCTACGCGACAGTCTCCGCTCGGTTCGAATGCAAAGCGGAATCGGAAACAGCCAATATCGGAGATATGCACGCGATGCTCGATTCGCAGGCTGCTCCGACTCATGTCCCTGCAGCTCGCGGCGGATTCAGGATATCCGCAGGCGTCCACGGCTCGCTGGATATCTACCACATAACGAACTTTAGTTTCGCAGCCGAGATGCCGATAAGGAAGGCCTGCAATGACGCTGACCTTGCGTATACAGCAGTTGACGTATGCAATGAAGCTATAACTGTCAGCGGCTCGCTTGGTTTTCAGGATTCTGAAATTACGTCAGCCGAGCTTAAGGCTCAGCAGCTCCTGTTGGCATCGGCAGGGGATTTGGTTTTGACTATTGTCCAGTCTGGCGGAGCCGAGACAAAAACAGTCACAATCGCTAATGCGTTCTTTGTGTCCGGCAGTCAAAGCTCTGACGTTAATTCTGACTACAGCGAATACTCCCTGAACTACGAGGTCGGCAATGACCCTGATACCCCACTGACGCTGGATGGAACAAATAAAGTATTAACTATTGCGTAAGACGTTTAAAACATGGCTAAAGATATTAATATCCATATTAAGACGCCCGGCGCCGAGCAGGCCAAGCGAAGTATCGGAGAGGTATCTCAGGAAACCAAAAAAGTCGGCTCGGCAGCCGAAGAGATGGGCTCTCGCGGCCAGCGGGGTTCCAAGTGGTTTTCTGACGGCATCAAAGGTCTCGTCGGCGGACTGGGCCTCGCTGCACTCGCTTACAAGCTCGCAGATGTATCTCTGCGAGTCGCGAAATTTTTCGATACCATAAAGACTCGCTCGGACGAAGCTGTCCGTAACATACAAGCTGTTCGCGGCGCTTTCGAAGAATTATTCGAAGCGCTCGGCGCTTATGACGAGCAGTCTCGTGAGCGCATCACCAAATCGACCTATCAGCTCCTGCAAAAAACAGCAGTGCCTGAGCAGCTTGGCATCCCCATCGTCAACGCATATACCCGGCAGTTCAAATCTGTAATGCCCCCCGACGCCTTTACTGCCGGGCTTGAAGGTATGCTCGGTTACGGCGCGAGGCACGGCGGCGAAGCAACTTCCGAGTTGATACAGATTATGGCCGGCTGGGGCATGAGCGGCGGCCGAGAGCAAGGTGAGTTTCGGCGAATGGTATCGGAGGGCGCAGCAGCGTCAGGCTCATCCGACGCCGATATGATTGCCGCGCTGTCGAGGGGCATGCCCACTATAAGAGCTATGGGCTGGTCGCCCCAAAAAGCTGTCAGTACTGTGGCGGCTCTTGCTGCCGGCGAAGCCGGCCGCAGAAAAACCACACTGCCCGCAATGACAATTGAGTCGCTTGGCGCACCGCAAGCGGAGGCCGTCAAAAAACACGGCCTTGACGAGCAGCTCGCCGAGCAGCCGCAGCAGCTTCTCGAAGCCCTTGCAGTTAAGGCCGCCGGCATGGATAAAGAGCAGAGTTACCGCATGCTCCGTGACATTTACGGCGCATCGGCTGCGGCCGGCGTAGCCAAACTGCTTGCACCCGGACCCGCCGGGTTAGAAGGTACTATAGCAAGAGCCGCAGGCCCGTCCGGAGCGCAAGCCGAGCGAGCCGAAGAGGCCGCACGTAGAGGTACGCTCGAAGCCCGCAGTGCAGTCGCTCAGGCCCGCATCAGGCAAATAGAACTCGACCTCACCGAAGAGCAAAAATACGCGATGGAAGTTCGCCGTATCGGCGAAGCTGAAAAACAGCGGTTCGAGAGATCTGAACCTTTGTTATCTGCTCGGCGGTTCGATAACTGGTTCTTGTCAAAGCTGCGGCAAACCGAAAGGGTTAAAGAGCGGGAAGCTTTTATGTTGTGGTGGAATCAAACGGAGGACGCGAATCGCAAATCCGTTTTGGGCATCGAGCAGGGCGGTCCGCCGCTTGATAGATATATAGGTGCCGCCTTATGGCTGACGAGGCTGTCCCAGCAGCAGAGATTTAATCAGCTGAACTCAGGAGTAACTATAGTCGACCACTCCGTCAATTATTACCCGGCAACGGATCGCGAAGGCGTCGGCCGTCCGCGAGTTGAAAGGAATCTGCCGTAATGGCTACTGCCTTAACGAATATATTCGGCTCTGAAATCTGCGTAACAGCCCAGCCGCAAGTTGCGCATCGCCAATTCATCGGCTTCCCCGGCGCAAACGGACTAACAAGTATACACCTCGGCACTCGCGGAAGATTAATCTCTATCACCGGACGTCTCAGGGCATCCGGCGGCACATACGCTCAAGCCCGCGCAGCGCTGCTCGCCAAGCTCGATGCAATAGATGAGCTTCGGCTTCCTGATGCGGACGTCGAGGCCTATACTTATCATAATAAGACTTATTATGATTGTCTCCTCGACACATTTGAACTGCTTCGTGACGCGAACGGCAGAGCAATACATCTTAATTCAAAAAAAGAATGTTTTTGTGACTTTGCCGCGATTTTAGTTAGCCAGAGATGAAAAACGACAATAAAAAACTCGCTCGAACTGCTCAGCAGCCTATCGTCGAAGTCAGGCCTGCTTCAGGCTCACCGCCGTCCTATCCGCCGCAATGGTCGGTAATCTGGGACGCCAAGGTTGACATTGTCGAAATCAACGCCGGCGCCAAGCCAAGCAAAGCTGTAATATGGTTTCCCTCGCTGTACTATCACCAGCCTCCTCCGCTCAAGGCCGGTGACATGGTCCGCATAAGAACAGCCGCACGCAGCGCAGTAGAGCAGACTGTAATCTTCACCGGATTTACCACTTCGAACTCATGTGAGTTTTTCGGCGGCTGTAACGAATCGCAGGGCTATGAGCGCAACGCCGTTATCGCTCTGGATTTTCGCTGGCTATTGAGTTCGACGAATATAATCTTTGGCCAGGTAGTTCGCGGCCCTGACGATTATGACAACTACGGCACTGCCCAGCAGACTCCGATAGAGGGCAGTTACACATTCCTCAGCGGGCGGCGTGCGATTTTTAATGAGAACGGACAAGCGAATCGCGATGCCGCAGAACTGCAGTTGCCCAATCCTTACGACACACAAACGCTATATGAGATCCCTATATGGTCTACGGCGGGAGATGCTCAATACTGGACGGCCAAGCAGATGGCTCGATTGATTCTTAGTCCGCTGTATAACTGGTCATTTAACGTGTTCCCTTGGCTCGATATCGCCGGGTTCTACGGCCTCGACCATAAAGACTGGGACACTGTCCTCGGTCACGTCTGCGTAGACGGCTTAAACGCAATAGAGGCTTTAGAGTTAATATGTCATCAGTTAGGCTGGTCATTCCGGCAGGCCGACATCGCTGCGCCGGGCGCTCCGTGGTTTGATTTTTATAGGGTCGGCAAGGCCTCCGGCTATCGCCGAACAAAAGAGCAGTCGACGATTCTGCACAGACTATATTCCCCGAAACCGAACGAAAACATACGCCTCGCCGTATCTCGCGGCGAGAAAATGCTGCATGCGGGCAGCTATCAGAAAGACATAACCGCATTAATTAACGAACCTTGGAGTTTAGGCTTTCCTGACAGATTCGAGATAACAACAGAGCTTGTGCCTGCTTGGCCGGATAGTGACTTAGACCCGCAAACAGGGGAAGATTGCTATCTGACGCAAGCGCAAGTCCAGTCGCTGGAAAACCCGAATGAAAAAGACTACTATAAATACTACCACACACAAGGCTCTAATTATAAGCGGACAATCGGACGTAAGTGGTGTTTGAATGAAGCGGGCGATTATTCCGGCGAGCCTTACGAACGCGGCGAGCCGTTCGCGTTCGAAAGGGCTATCCCTGAACAATATATTATCGAGACCCGAACTGTTACTGACCCTCGCCGTAAAGCCCATCCGCAAAAAAAACCTAAACGGCTGTACGCCCCGTACCGCAGACAACTGCTTAGCTGTTTGAGTCTGGATAAGGAATCCTTGAACAGCCTCGGCATACACGTTGAATTCAGCTTTGATGCCGGCGAAACGTGGCACGTCATACCTGCCCGCATCAGTTCACTGCCTTACGAAGCGGGTATCTATATAGAAGAGGAAAATTTAGCTGAAATGTTAGACCCGCAGTTGCGGAGCATCTCAGGCGGGCAGTTGGATGGCCAAGAACTAAACTATTGGACCAGCATCGCTGATGATAAGCTCAACGGCCGTGTTTACAAACAGCAGCAATGGCGCACGCGAGTCAGGATTACCGCGTCCGTGCAGCTCGACCAGCGTTTAGTCACCGCAAGCCGCCGCACTCCCGCGAGCGGCTCACCCTTCGAGCAGCGGGCAATATGGGACTTCTCGAATAAATACGGCCGAGCGGTTCGCTCGCCCGGTAGTCTCTTTACCGGCCCTGCCGCCGAATTAGATTCGTTTAAGACCGCACAGAGTCACTTAGATGCGATTCGTGAAGCCAATCAAGATATGAGCATTTGCGGTCAATTCACTCTCGATAGATTATGGCTCGATGACGGCTATGGTGAGCCTGATTTTCTTATCGGCGACTGCCTCGAGCGGCTTAGCGGCCGTGACTACAACTTGGCCGCCAATTTCGCTGGCTCGCCGATCTATCCGGAAATCGTGCAGATAGTGTATCTGTTCGAGCAGCAGCAGACTAAGCTTATTACCCGTGATTTGCGATTTGCGGAGGTGAGGCTCGTATAATGGCAAAGATAATCACGATTTCGTTTGCAGTTCCTTTTGGATATCGCCCCGGCGATTACGCTGTTCTATACAGCAACGCCGGCGACGGTGACATCGACTGGGACAATCCCGCATCCGAACATCTGCCGTTATTCCCGAACGGCGCGGGCATACACGGCTGGGGCTATGCTCCTTGGGGCTATTTCTCGTGGGGTTACGCCCAAAGCCGTCTCTGTGAAGGCTGGGGCTACCTGCCGTGGGGACACTTCCCTTGGGGCTACGGAACAGCGGTAATTTTTGCGAGATACAGAGCCGAGCAGTGCGGCGATTATCAATTCGCTTTTAAGTTATTCGATGAACTCGGCAATCCGCAGTCCGGCGACTCCGGTATCGCTCAAGCCGAGGTGCATATCCCGCCGCAGCCGGTAACGGGCCTGGTGAAAACCTCTTACACCCCGTACTACTGCACAGTGACGGGCGACTGCGTCCCTGATGTTACCGGCAACTATCTTTTGGCCGGCCAGCACGAAGGCAAAGACTATTACGTCCGAATTGACGGGGAGTACTATATCTATTGGGAGCCCAATGATGACCGCTGGTACATCGCCAGTTTAATGCCATCCTCTTTCCCAGCCTTTCAGCGGATTGAAGTTGACGAGTTTGGTGAATTTGAACCAGAGGGATTCAATGAAGGCTCTCCTGTGTTCGTAGACGCCGAAGTCAGCCATCTTGTTCTGGGGGTCTCCGAATGAGTAAGCCAAGAATTCTCTCGAAAGAAGATTCCGCTAAGCTCGCAGCCGACTTTCGTGCCGGAGCAACCCTTACGCAGTTGTCCAAGCGGCATAACTGTAACTGGTATGTATTTAAAAAGGCGATATTATCCCAGATGACAAGACGTGAATACACCAAGCTCGTCCGTCGCAATATCAGCCTTGGATGCAGTGAAAACCGGTTCACAAAAGGCACTGTACCTTGGAATAAAGGCTTAAAAGGTGTACACTATTCTCCGTCGACGGAATTCAAAAAAGGACATCTCCCTGCGAACCATAAACATCGCGGAGTGATAGTTATTCGTCGCGACAAGTGCGGCAAGAGTTTTAGGTATATTAAAATATCAGGAATCATGCAGTGCCGCCATAAATGGATACCTTATGCTCGATACTTATGGCTCAAAAGCGGAGGTTCTATACCAAAGGGATATTTTGTCGTTCATTGCGACGGAGATACTCTTAATGACAATATAAACAACCTTCGTTGCGTCGACCGCGCAGGCCATCTTGCTTTACAGATGCAGCGTGACGCCGGAATAAGAAGGCGTTGTATTAAGGCTAACCTAAAAGCGCAACACAGAAGAAAGCGTGAAAACCTGCGGCTGAAGGCCTTGAAAAAAAGACAGAGAATCTGTCTTGCTACCGAAAAACAACAGGTCGCCGAGGCCATGAAATTAAAGACTCAGTTCTACCCGACGCAGCATGCATGGCACTGTGCCGGCTGCGGCTGGACTACGTCAGACCGCATCCCTCCGCTACCCTGCCCTAAATGCTTAGGGTTAAATTTTGAATCCGTCAATATTCCCGTCAGAAAGACTGGATAACGCTCTTTGACAATTGAATGGTTTATAGAAATACCGACGCGGCCGGACTATCGGATTAACCGGCTGCCAAAGCGGTTCGCCCCGCTGAGGCATTTTTTCGCGTCGGGCTAAAATACAAGAACAAAATACTATCGGGTGGAAGGCTGCAGATTACAGAGTTCCTTTTAACTGGCCTGACCACGAGCGGCTGGCTGCCAGCCTTAAAAAAATCAAAGGCAAATTTCTCTTAATAATCAATGACCATCCTGATATCAGGATGCTTTATAAAGACTTTAAATTTCTTAAAAACCCCGTGTGTTATACAGTACAGCGGCATGGCCGCAAAAAGGTACATGAGCTTATTTACGCTAATTATCCGCTGCCGAAAAAGTGGCGGCCGTAGATTTCCAGCCCTGCTAATGGGCTGATGTAAGCGGAATGACTCTCGGCTCGATTGCAAATTGAGCTTGAGGCCAACCGGTAAAAAAGGGAATCTGAATAGCTGTTCGTCCAGCCGGTGCAAAAAAAAGTAGCTAAAACCGGCTGGTATTTTTCTGCGCTGTGCTAAAAAGTTTGAAATTTACCTAATTTTTATGTCCGGACATCATGTCCGGATGTCCGCAAGGATGTCCGCAGTAAACCGTACTATTGCGAGAGATGATTTTCTTATAACAGCCGTTTGGCTGCGTTTTAAACGATTTTTAAAAGCTTGGTATGATTCCGCCATGTGGCCATTATTCACGCCACTCAACGGCTGTTGTCGGCGTTTTTGGCCATTTTAAAACCCCCTTGATTTGCCATCTCAACTTCTCATAAAAACCCCCTTTTTAGCCCGCCATCTTGTTTTTTCCCTCGAATTCCCCCCATTTCCCACCTCTTCGGACATTTGGCCATTTCATTGGTCACGTTACACTTTTTATTTGGTTTTGAACAGGGCTATTGCTTTGGTTCTACTATACGTCCCATAAACAAAATGCTGCCGCTGAAATTGTCTTTAATTATAAAAACAAAAGGCCTGTCAGCCCTGAAAATAACCGGCTGTTCGATATCTATAGAGGTTATGGTCATTACAATGCCCGTTGCAGCAGCGGCTTCGGTGCCTTCTTCGTTAACCTCCACGAATGCTTTATGAACAACATTCGATATGAAAAATTCCTTCGTACCGGTCATTCCCGAAAAATCGGCATTATCCGAAAAAGGCTCCTGCATACCCATCAATTTCAATATATCGACAAGCTCCTGCTGCCATGTCATAGTAAAACGAGGCAAATAAACCTGCACTTTTCTTTTGTTCATCAAGTTAAGCCATTCGGAAAAACTTTCTTCATTTAGTTTCTGTTCTAATTGCCGGATATTTGATTTTTTGTCAGGCAGAAAGATAACCATCGAAAGCTCGTTGTCCAGATAAGGCAATTCGATTGCTTCGAAACCGTCAGCTTGCATATAATTTATCCGTTCTGTTTGTCTCATCATAGCAACTGTAATCTGTTTTCCTGATTCGGGATAAAAAAGCTCGTCTGCGGTATTTTCCTTTTGAAACTGATTCGCCCAGCTGCCCTTAAAATAAATCGCGTTTGTTAATACCAATCGCGTATTAACACTAAGCACTCCTTGCGGTATTAAATCTTTTATGCGGTCGCGTGTTTGTTGCTCGACCCAGATATTTATAGTTTTGCGTGCGGCTTCGGTCTCATTTATAAAATCAACATTGTTCAAGCCGCCCTGATAATTTTTTTCAATAAGCCATACGAACTCTTTTAGAAAATTGTAGTCTTTTTGTCCCCATAGGGCGTTTGCCGTAATCAGCTCATAGCTGCCTTTTCGGCCTTGTTCGTTTAGCTGTTTAATAAGTGTTCCGAATGCTGCATGGTATCTTTCCTGCTGCCATAGCGAGCTTACTTTTCCGGCGCAGCTAAAATAGTTTACCGCTGGAATATTAAGTGCTTCTGCCATTTCTTTTTCAGTGTTTCCTTTCGCTCCAGAATAAGTCATAGCCAACGCCGAGGAAACACTGTACGGAGAGAAAAATAAATTATTTTCAGCGTTTAACTTGCCGTACATTTCGAACGCGAAGGAATTGAGTCCCTTGACAAGCAAGTCAATATCGCTGCTCTGGTTGGCATCGGCTATATTTTTGTCATTTGCACAACCAACGGCTGTAATTGCAAAAGTTACCAGAATTAATAAAAAACGCTTCATAATTAACCGCCTTTCTTTCAGCAATCAGCATTTGAATTATTACTGTTATTGACCTGTTTATTCTAATCCATTATAATATTCTTATCAGCGTTTCACGAGCTGTGTGAAAGGAACGAGTTATGGCCATCAAGAAAGACACTTCCGCTCTGTATTTTAACTGGTATTCAATCATAATATACATTTTTACCGGCGTCATTGTTCTTTTGGCTTTATTTACGGATGTTTTTCGTTCTGACGATTCCGGTAAAATGCCTTTGCTGTTTTGGCTTATCGGAGCATTGATGTTGCTGTTTACTCTTATTGTAATTCTTGCCCAGCTTACCAAGCTGACAGAGTTTATGCAATATAATGTCAGAACTCTCGATAAAGTAGCGGAAGCATTTGAAAAACAAAGACTTACGCTCGAAAAAATTCAGCAGGGCGAGCATCTTAGCGAAACGGTGAAATCAATCGTATATCGCGACTCGGATTCGCGTGCCGTTAGGGAAGTTATATTTGAAAAATTAAGCAGCAGGGATTTCGATACAGCATATAAATTAATCAAAGAAGTTTCGGCAAATCCCGCTTACAGAGAACTTGCGGACCAGCTTCGTCAGGCAGCCGATAAATATCGTGCCGCTCCTGAGACAGAAAGAGAGAATCAGCTTATCGCGAATATCGTCCAGCTTCTTGATGAGCATCAATGGGCCAAAGCAAGTATTCAAATCGAAAACCTCATTCGGGCATTCCCTGAATCAGAAAAAGCAAAAGAAGTCAGACAAAAATTCGCTCAGAAAAAACAGGAACGCAAAAAAGCTCTTCTTAATATGTGGGATGACGCAATCAAGCGTCAAGCGACTGACCGAAGCCTTGAAATTTTAAGAGAGCTTGACCAGTATCTTACGCCCAACGAAGCTTTGGCTTTGCAGGAAGCTGCACGTGATGTTTTCAGGTCAAAACTTCACAGCCTCGGCGTAAGGTTCTCGATTGCGGTATCGGGCCAGCAATGGGAAAAAGCACTCGATACAGGTCAGGAAATCGTACGGGACTTCCCGAACAGCCGAATGGCACAGGAAATTCTCGAACGCATGGATGCCCTGAAACAGCGAGTCACAGGCTCGAACGAAAAATAAAACCTTTCAAGCGACCGAATCGGAATTCTATTGCTTGATTTTTTCAAGAGCATGGTCGAAATATTTATTGGCTGCGGCGATGTATTTATCCGCGGGAACGAGCGGCTTTTCGAGCTGTTCCTTCAACTCGTCGCTAAGCTGCCCTTTTTCGGCAACCTCACGACCTGCCTGCTGAAGCAGCTTGTTGTATTTCCATATAATCGGTTTAAGAAGCAGCGGTGCCTCGGTCATCATACTTCCGCCGCCGCGATATATTTCGGCAGCCAGACGGCATCGCATATTTCTTGCGATTCTTCTGAAAAGTATTCTCAGAACTTCAAAATGGGATTGTTCGGGATAACCGCAATTAGAAATAACCGCGATATCGCCGAGCTGTTGACTCAAAACATGAACCGATTCACCGCTGCTGTCGGTTTCGATATGCGGATTAAGAAGCGGCATAAAACGGTCCATAAAATTTTTCATCAGACCACTAATATTATCCACATAAAGCGGAGTAGCGAAAACAACAATATTGCTTTTCTTGACTTTTTCAAGAAGCTCGCCCATATCATCATCGAAGACGCATTTTCCGGGGGTTTTAAACCAGCAGCTCAGACATCCGGTACAGGGTTTAATTTGCTTTTGGGCTAAAAATATCGTTTCCGCTTCGGCACCGGCTTTTTCTGCTCCTTTGACAAACTCATCTACCATTGCCTGAGTATTGCTTTTCTGCTGTTTTGGTGAACTGTTGAATATGGTTATTTTCATAATAATCCGCCTTTCTTTGTTAATTTAAGTTTTTTCTTATACTGCATTTATAACCCTGTTTCGGCAAATTATCAAATAATACGTCATAAAAATATAGTTATGAACCTTAAGCCGATACTTTTATAGGCCGATAAATACAAAAAGGCAAACCATTAGTCTCAAAGGATATAGGCTATGTTTTGGTGGCTTAAAAGAATAATAGCAGTGTTTCAGATAGGCGGCGGATTTATGGGAATTCTGCTGGCTATTCAGGCATTGGCCGGCGGACAGAATGAACCGCTTTATATCGCGGTTAACCTTATATTTGCCTTGTTCTTCGGTCTTGGAATTATCGCCGGTACGGCGCTGCTCGAAGAAACACCAAGGTCTATTCGTTTGTCACTGATTTATCAGGCTATTCAAATACCTGTTATTACATCACCTTTATTGCAGTACTCTTTCGGTTCCGGATTTTTCATAGCGATGTATTACGGCCAAAACGGATTCGAACATTTCTTTGAAATCGGAAGTCATTCAATGTTTCTTATGGATAGCGGCGCAGTATGGAATTTAGGAGTGAATTTTACGGCGATTTGTTTCTTTCTTTGCCTATTTGTAGTTGAGAATAAAAAACCTCAATGGCCGGATATTCATAACGAATCTATTGAAAACAATACTGCTCACAGCTCGCCCGTTCATACTCGAAAGAATCGCGAACTTGTCGGTGCACAAGCTTCGTCGCGGCAGAGCTAAAAGCTCGAAGCGGAAAATTCTAACTTACGCCCAATCCGTACTTGGCATCAGCTTCTTTTTGTTTTGCAAGAGCTTCGGCTGCGATTTTGCGGTGAACTATTCGAATATCTAAAATTCCCACATATTTGCTGCTGTCGCCGCTGGCTGTTACCGGCAAAAATTCGACTCCCAATGTTTTTGTCTTTTCAATCGCTTCTGGCAGTCTCATTTCCGGTGTCAGTGATTCTGTTATCGGCTCGGCGATATCCAGAGCAACCAGCCAGTCGTTTAATTCCTGATTAGCAAAAGTATTGCGGATATCTTCGAGAGTAACAACGCCCGCCAGTTTTTTATCCGTGTCAATAACAGGATAGCCGCAGCAGTGCGATTCGCCGAAAATTTTAATTACATCACTAAGTGACATGTCTGTGCTGATAACAGGGACAGTAACATCCATTACATCTGAAACTTTATATTTTTTTATCAGGTCTTCTTCGGTAACATTTAAACCAATCTCGCCTGCCCGGACAGCCCCGAACTTAACGCCTATCGGCCCGATTATCTGAAGGATGAATGCGCCCGTTACCACAACCAAAAGCATAATAGAACCGATTTCATCGCTGAATTTATGACTGGCCATAATTAAAAGACCGACTGCTATACCGCCTTGAGGATATAAGCAGAATCCGAGATAATTTCTTACCGTTTTGGC
>Ga0265293_10010910_pt1 | contig 12546 bp, 12 predicted proteins | sample Munlanlewell138R_FD_192505 | JGI IMG/M metagenome (GOLD analysis project Ga0265293, IMG submission 192505) | Leachate microbial communities from a municipal landfill in Southern Ontario, Canada - Leachate well 138R | ecosystem: Engineered > Solid waste > Landfill > Unclassified | place: Canada... | reverse complement strand
TGCTGGTGGAAACGCTCGGCCCCATCAACGCGCGCTTCGTGGAACTGCGGCAGGACCGGGAAGCGCTGGACGCGATACTCGCCAAGGGCGCCCTCAAGGCCCGCGCGCTGGCCCAGCCGACGCTGGACGCGGCCTATAAAGCTTTGGGGCTGGTGCGGTTCTGACCGTTACCCGGGCAACAACGCCTCCCGGCGGCGCTTCCACGAAGCCGACAGCGCCGCCACATCACCGAGTGCCGCAAGCCCCGCCGCGTCGCGCTTGTGATCGCCCGCGATCAACAGGCCGAACACGCGCGCCACGCTCCACGCCGGGAAGGGCCGCTCGACAAGGCTCAGGCCCTCGCCTGCACCGACCTGCCCTTCCTCGATGACGCGGTAATACCAGCCGCAGCGGCGGGAACGGACCATGGCCGCATTGATTTTCAATCCGCCGAAACGGTGATCGAGCTTCCAGCACGGCTGGCGCCCCTGGCTCACTTCCACAAGCGCCGTACCCAGCCGGAAGCGATCGCCCACGCAGACGTCGTTCTCCGTCAGGCCCGTCGCCGCGATGTTTTCCCCGAACGCGCCGGGCCGGTCCAGCAGCGGATGTTCGCCGATCTCGCCGCGCCACCAGGCATAGTGATCCTGCGGGTAATAATGCAGCGCCTTGTCCACGCCGCCATGGACAGCAAGATCGGCCTGCGCATCGCCATCCAGCCCCAGCCGACGCACACGAACGTTCCCCGCCACCGGCCGTTTGGCGATCGCGCTGGGTTCATTTTCTTCGCGAAAAGGCTGAACCGCGCCGCACAGCACGGCGATTACCGTCGTTTCCATGGCGTCTTACATCACCCAGCCGCGCCCCGGACAAGAGCGCACGCGCGAGGACGTGGATCTATCCAGATAAGCCCTTGAACCGCTTGTCTTATCTCTGCCACCATTCAACCCCTATTCAGCGGGAACGGTTTAGGCCAGTCTTACGTTGACAGAAGGGATGCGTGCCAAGCGCCGCAGGCCCTGCTTGTCGTGGAGAAAAAGACAATGTTCGCAAACCAGAAGACGCGCCTCGGCAAGGTCAGGATCGCGGTCGCGGCGGCGCTGCTGGCGGGGCTTGCCGCCTGCGCCTCGCCCTTCAATGCCAAGGTTTCGCGGTTTCAGCAGTTGCCCCCGCCGCAGGGCCAGACCATCGCCGTCATTGCCGACGATCCGGCGCTTTCGGGCGGGATAGAGTTCAGCCAGTATGCCCGGTTGGTGGAGGCGCAGCTTGCCAGGCAGGGCTATACGCCCGTCGCCACACCCGCCGAGGCACAGCTCGTCGCCCGCTTCGACTATGGTGTGGACAAGGGGCGGGAGCGGGTCCGCTCCACCGGCTTTCGCGATCCGATGTGGGGTCCGTGGTATGGCGGCCGCTATGGTTATTGGGGCGGCGGCTACTGGGGCAGGCCCTATTTCGGCCGTCCGTGGGGCTATGGCTGGTATGACCCGTGGTTCGACGGCGGTGTCGAAAGCTACACGGTCTATACCAGCGGCGTCGACCTGAAGATCGACCGCAAGGCTGACGGCGCGCGGCTGTTCGAGGGCAAGGCGGAAGCGGTCTCGACCTCCAGCCGGCTGCCCTATCTGGTGCCGAACCTGGTGGAAGCCATGTTCACGAACTTCCCCGGAAACTCCGGCGAGACCGTGCGCATTTCCGTCGCACCGGAGAAAAAGAATACCCGGCGCTAAGGTGATTTCGAGACAAGTGAATCACCTGCCGGCTCGACAATCACGGAAAAAAGAATAACTAGAACGCGAAAACAAGATCACCGAGCGGGCGGGTCCGGCAACGGCCCCGCCCTTTTTCGCGGGATCGCATGCAGTCGTTAACGGTTGTCTGCGACTATGCCGCCCATGGTCGACTGGTCCAGAACCATGGCGCACATGCAGGAGGAGGATTCCGGGATAACCCTGGGCACCCTGCGGATCGGTTGGCGCGCCCCTCTCCTGATCGCCGCGCTGATCGCGGCCTATCATCACGTGACGGTGTGGACAGGGGCGGTATCCTGGCTCGGCTACCGGGAAATCGAGGTCAGGGGTGCCCCCCAATGGATGCATTCGCCCTTATCGACCAACCAAATGAGCGACAATTTCGGGGTCAGCGTGCCCATGCCCGCGTTCGGCGGGCAGGAAATCATCCTGCGCCATGACTTGTCCTCCTCGAACTTGTCATCCTCGGGCCCGTCCCGATCCGCCCCCTTCGCCCGCGTCCTGATAAGCTGCTTCTGTCCGGCGAAGAACTGGCGGCATTTCCGCATAGAAGGGAAAGGGGCCGGGGAATTGGCCATGCCGATCCACGCCTTCGGATTCTACACCGTGGACATCAGCCAGTCGGCGGGGCCATCCGGCGAAAAGAGCGTGGGCCGCTATCGTTGGGGCGTGCGCGCAAGCCGTCCCGAATAAAGCCCGGCTCTCTCAACTCCCCAGCGACACCACTCCGCCCGTCGATCCGAAGCCGCCTTCGCCGCGCGCGGTTTCGTCCAGTTCCGCGACCGGCAGCCAGCTTGCCCGCACGACCGGCGCCAGCACGAGCTGGGCGATGCGGTCCCCGCGCAGGATCTCGAACGGCGCGGCGCCGTGATTGATGAGGATGACTTTCAATTCGCCCCGGTAATCCGAATCGATGGTGCCCGGCGTGTTGGGCACCGTGATGCCGTGCTTCAGCGCAAGGCCGGAGCGCGGGCGCACCTGGATTTCGTAACCGCGCGGAATCGCCACGGAAAGGCCCGTCGCAACCGCATGGCGCGCGCCGGGGGCCAGAGTCACATCCTCCGCCGCCAGCACGTCCATGCCCGCCGCGCCGTCCGTGGCATAAGCGGGCAAGTCCAGCCCTTCGCCATGCGGCAGGCGCTTTATCAGCACGGGGACGGCTTCATGCTCCCAGTTCATCGGCGATCCTCTGCATCAGCGCGCGCGCCACGTCTTCCTTGGGCATCTCGGGCAGGCTTTCCACGCCGCCGGACGTGACGATATGAACGGCGTTGACTTCGCCGCCCATCACGTCGCCCGACACATCGTTGGCCACGATCCAGTCCGCGCCCTTGCGCTTGCGCTTTTCGGCCGCGTGTTCGAGCACCTGCTCCGTTTCGGCGGCAAAGCCCACCAGCAGCCCCGGACGCTTGGGGCTGGCGGCAACGGAAGCCAGGATGTCCGGGTTTTCCGTCAGCAGCAGCGCGGGCGGCGCGGAACCACGCTTCTTGATCTTCTCGCCCGCCACGCGATCCGTCCGCCAGTCCGCCACGGCGGCGACCATGATCGCCACATCGGCGGGCAGCGCTTTCTTGACGGCATCGGCCATCTCGCGCGCGCTTTCGACGTCGATCCGGTCCACGCCCGGCGGCGTTTCCAGATGGACGGGGCCCGCGACCAGCGTAACGCGGGCGCCCGCCGCCGCCGCCGCCGCCGCGATGGCGAAGCCCTGCTTGCCCGACGAGCGGTTGGCGATGTAGCGCACCGGGTCGATCGGCTCGTGCGTCGGCCCGGCGGTTATCAGGACGTGCCTGCCGTAGAGCGGGCGATGCTCCGGCTCCTGGGCGAAATCGGGCTGGCCCGCCAGCGGGTCGTCCGGCGGACCGGCCGGGGCATCGCCGGAAAGTTCCTCATGGCTGGGGAAGGCGCCTGCTTCCTCGGGAAACGGCTCGGGAAGAAGGGCGTCCTCATGCCCCGAAACCAGATGATTGATCGCTTCCGGGTCCGTCGGCGGAGCGGAGCGCGCCTTGCCTTTCTTCGACAGCAGCGGACTGTCGAGATTGAGCGGCGGCACGGGATCGTCCGGCCCCGGCGCCTCGAAAGGCATATCCTCATAGGACGGCGGCGCCTCCCACTCCGGCGGCGGCTCAAGCGGCGGTTCACCGGGTATGCCGCTTGCCGCTTCCGCATCGGGATCGCGGCCGAACAGGGCCATCGCCTTGCGCGTGCCGCGCCGGATCAGCGAGGCGGACAGGCCGCCCAGCCCCATATCGGCGGTTTCGCCGGATTCTCCCGGCTCGTCTTCCTGTGCAGCGGTCTCGGTAGAGACCGTCTCCGGCGATCCCGTTTCCGATGGTGCCGTTTCGGCGGGAGCAATCTCTGCCGGTGCCGCCGCGCCTGTCGCGGGAACGGGCAATTCATATCCCGCCGCTGGCAGAAGCTGTGGCGGCAATTCACCGGGATCGACACCCAGCAGCGCCGCGATCTGATACCACACGTCCGTCGGTTCGGGCAGGCGGCCCGGCCCGAACTCACCGCAGGCCATTGCCCCCTCGGACGGCTCCATCACGAAGACGCCGGACATGCGCAGCGTTTCCACGTTGCGCATGGTTGCCGCGTGCTGCCACATCCGCACGTTCATCGCGGGGACCGCCATGACCGGCTTGTCCGTCGCCAGCAGCAGCGTGGTGGCAAGATCGTCGGCGATTCCCCCCGCCATCTTGGCGAGAAGATCGGCCGTCGCGGGGCAGACGACGACAAGGTCCGCCTGCCGGGACAACTGGATGTGTCCCATCTCCACTTCGTTCTTCAAATCCCAGAGCGTGGTATGCACCGGGTTCTCAGACAGCGCCGCCAGCGCCATCGGGGTCACGAACCTGGCACCGCCCTCGGTCAGCACGCACGTCACGTCACCGCCGCCCTTGCGGATCAGGCGGACGAGTTCGCACGACTTGTAGGCGGCGATCCCCCCGCCCACCACCAGCAGGATACGTGGAGCCTTCACAGCCGCGCTTTTGCCCCGTGCAACCGTTTCACGCAATGCCTTTACGATCCACCACTACCGCACCGCTATCCGGCCAGCGGCAAGTGCATCGCCGCCCAGACCAGCAGCCCGCCCGTCAGCGCGGCAAGGACATAGCCGGTCCAGACCCGGCGGCGTCCCCTCCCGCGCTCCCACATCAGCGGAACCGGGGGCAGCGGCTCCTGCTCGGGCGCGCCGCCTTTCGGGGGAAAGCGATCCTCGATCCGGCGGATCAGATCGGGCAGGCGCAGCAGAGTGTCCGCATCCTTGCGCAAACGGTCGGCGATCGCGGCCTCGGGGCCGAGTTCGTCGCGAATCCAGTCTTTCACGAACGGGCCGGAAACATCCCACATGTTGATTTTCGGGTCGAGCGATGTCGCCAGCCCTTCCACCATCACCATGGTTTTTTGCAACAGCAGCAGGTGCGGCTGGGTCTGCATGTCGAAATCGCGAGTGATGGCGAACAGCCCGTCGAGCATCTGGCCCACGGACAGTTCGCTCACCGGCTTGCCGCGCATCGGCTCGCCCACGGCGCGCAGCGCGGTCGCAAATTCCTCGACCGAGTGGTGCGACGGCACGTATTGCGCCTCGAAATGGATTTCCGCGACACGGCGGTAATTGCCTGTCGTCAGGCCATAGAGGATTTCGGCCAGCCACTGCCGCGCCTGCCGGTTGATGCGGCCCATGATGCCGAAGTCGATGGCGGCGATGGTGCCGTCGCCTTCCACGAACAGGTTGCCCTGATGCATGTCGGCGTGGAAGAACCCGGCACCGATCGCTTGCGTAAGGAAAGCCAGCACCAGCCGCCGGGCGAGCAGCGGCAAGTCATGCCCCGCCGCGCGCAGGGCATCCAGGTCGCTCACTTTCGCCCCGCCGATCCACTCGACGGTCATCACCCGGCTGCTCGTGCGGTCCCAGTCCACGGCGGGCACCCGGTATCCGGCGAAGCCCTTCATGGCGTCGGCCAGTTCGGAGGCGGACGCGGCCTCCCGCCGCAGGTCCAGCTCACGCAAGGTCCAGCGGCGGAAATTGGCGATCACCGCGCGCGGGCGCAGCCGCCCCGCCTCGCCGCCCAACGCCTCCAGATGCGCGGCGGCCCATTCGTAGGTTTCGATGTCGCGGGCAAAGCGTTCGCGGATGCCGGGGCGCAGCACCTTGACGGCGACGGTGCGCCCGTCCGCCGTCACCGCGCGGTGGACTTGCGCGATGGACGCCGCGCCCACTGGCGTTTCCTCGATGCTGACGAACAAGTCCGTCAGGGGCCGGCCAAACGCCGCTTCGATTTCCGCCCGGATCAGCGCGAAATCGACCGGTGGCAGGCTGTCCTGCAAGGTAAGGAGGTTGCGCGCCGCATCCTCGCCCACGAGATCGGGCCGGGTGGCCAGCGTCTGACCCAGCTTGATCGCGGCCGGGCCGATAGCCTGGAACGCGCCCGCATAGTCCGGTACGCGGGGCTGAATCGTGCCAAAGCGGGCGATGCGGCACAGGCGCGCGACTTGCGGCGGCGTGTTGCGGTCATGCTCTATGCCGCGCAACGCCCCGTGCCGCGCAAGGATGCGGCCCCATTTGAGGAGCCGGAAAATATGCGTGGCCGGCCGGGTCACTCTAGACTTTCCACCCCGAATGGATGGCCACCAGCCCGCCCAGGATCGGCTCCACTCTCACTTGCTCGAACCCGGCCTTGCGGATCATCGCGGCGAATTCGGGCATGGGCGGAAAGCGACGGATCGATTCGATCAGGTAGCGATAGCTTTCGGCGTCGCCCGCGATGGCCTGCCCGATCCTGGGCACCAGATGGTGCGAATAGGCGTCGTAGGCTTCCTTGAACCCCGGCCACTCGGTCGTCGAGAACTCAAGGCAGCAGAACCGCCCGCCGCGCTTCAGCACGCGGAACGCCTCCGCCAGCGCGAGGTCGATCCGCGTCACGTTCCTGATGCCGAACGCGATGGTATAGGCATCGAAAATACGGTCGGGATAGCTCAGCGTCTCGGCGTTCTGGCAGGACCATACCAACCCATCTATCCTGCGCGTCATCGCGCGCTCCACACCCACGTCGAGCATGTCCTGGTTGATATCGGCCACCGTCACTTCCGCGCCGGATTCGGCGAGCCGGAAGGCGATGTCGCCGGTGCCGCCCGCCATGTCGAGAATCGCCTCGCCCGCGCGCGGCTTCACTCGCCGCACGAAGCGATCCTTCCACAGCCGGTGCAGGCCCGCCGACATGGCGTCGTTCATCACGTCATACTTGCGCGCGACGCTGGAAAAGACGGCGCCGACGCGCTGCGTCTTTTCAACGGGGCTGACCTCTTCGTAGCCGAAGGAAACCTTTTCGCTCATGCGCGCCGCCTTAGGGGAGTTTCGCGCGGGCGGAAAGGATGTAAGAGCGCCCGATGCCGGAGCTTCCCGAAGTCGAAACCACGGTGCGCGGGCTGGCGCGCTATCTGGAAGGTGCGCGGCTGGCACGCGTGCGCGTCAACCGGCCGGACCTGCGCCGCCCCTTTCCGCCCGATCTGGTCCAGACACTGACCGGCGCGACCGTGACGGGCCTCGGCCGCCGCGCCAAATACGGCCTCATCCATACGGATCGCGAACGCACGGTCGTGTTCCACCTCGGCATGTCCGGGCGCTGGCGGATCGAACCGGACGCCATCGAAAAGCACGACCATCTCGTGCTGGAAACACAGGCGGGCCATGTGCTGGCGCTGAACGACGCGCGGCGCTTCGGCTCGGTCGATCTTGTCGCGACCGGCGCGCTTGAACAATGGCCCTCCTTTGCCGCCATGGGGCCGGAACCGCTGGGCGACGGGCTGACGGCGGCGCATCTGGCGGCGGCGTTCGCGCGGCGTGTCTCGCCCGTCAAGGTGCTGCTGCTCGATCAGCGGATCGTGGCGGGCCTCGGCAACATCTACGTCTGCGAGGCGCTGCACCGCGCGCATATCCGCCCGGACAAGGCAGCAGGCGACGTGTCGCGCGCCGCCCTTGCCCGCCTCGTGCCCGCGATCAGGGACGTGCTGGCCGAATCTATCGCCGCCGGGGGATCGACGATCCGCGACTATGCCCAGCCCAACGGCGAACTGGGCTATTTCGCCAGCGCCTGGCGCGTCTACGGCCGCGAAGGAGATCGCTGTTCCTGCGGCGGAACGGTCAACCGTATCGCTCAGGCCGGGCGGAGCACGTTCTGGTGCCCACGCTGTCAGAAGTGATCGGGCCAGAAGTGATCAGGCCAGAAATGGCGGCTGCAAGCGACAGCCTCTTTGCTTGACGATTCGCCCCGGTCCGGCTAAGGGCCGCGCTTTCCTGCGGGGTCGGCCATGCCGTCCACGCGGTTTTGCATGACATTCAACCAGTTGGCCCGCGAGCAAAAGCGGCCAGACGAAAGACAGAAGGTTTAGCGAATCCATGGCCAACACGCCGCAAGCCCGCAAGCGTATCCGCCGCAACGAACGCCGCGCCGAAATCAACGGCAACCGCATCGGCCGCATCCGCACGTTCGTCAAGAAAGTGGAAACGGCGATCGCCGGCGGCGACAAGACTGCCGCGGCGGAAGCGCTGAAGGCGGCTCAGCCGGAACTGGCGCGCGGCGTGGCGCGCGGCGTGCTCCACAAGAACACCGCATCGCGCAAGCTGTCTCGTCTGACGAAGCGAGTCGCCTCGCTCTGAAGGAAACGGCGGAGCGATTCGCTCCCGCCGCACCGCTTTGCGCGGGACGAAAAAGGAACAGAGCCGGGGGCCGACGCCTCCGGCTTTTTTGTGCTTTGCAGCACACTTGGAACGCTCTTGCGGGAAAGCGTTGAATCTCCGCGATTCGCAATCCGCACACCCAAAAAAATAAATCTATTCAAAGTATTATGCCGCAAGTAACGGATTTGCCGCACCCTTGGACTGTCAAGGCGGATTATTTCACTTTTTTTGCGGTCCGGTGCCTTGCCCCCGCGTCCGAAACCTTCATAACAGCGCCTCTGTCGCGCCAAGCGGCAGCGGGGTTCACATCGACGGTCGGCAAGTTTGCGCACGCCACATCACGCGGCGGGTGAGGGCGTCGTCGTTTACCGACAAGCCTCGCTCGCCTTGGCACGACAAGCGGACACTTCGTTCCGGGTCCGTCACGAGGGAAAGGGTATTTGTCGGATGGCGAACATCACGTCTGGCGATCGGCCTCCTCATGGGCCAGGCAAGGGAAAGGCGGGCGCGGCGGCGATGGAAGACGATCACGAGGCTCTGGATCTCGCGGCCGACTGGGCGGACATCAGCCAGGGCTTGCGCAAGGATCTGGGCCAGCAGCTTTTCAGCCAGTGGATCCGGCCGATACAGCTCGGCCACTTCTGCAAGGAAACGGGAACGCTCGACCTGTTCCTGCCGACCGAGTTTTCGGCCAACTGGGTGGCCGACCGCTTTGCCGACCGGCTTTCGCTGGCATGGAAGATCGCGCGGCCCGACGTGCGCAACGTCCGCATCTCGGTTCATCCGGGACGGCGCCAGTTGCCGGAACTGCGGCTGGGCAACGGCGCCGGCCACCGCCGCGCCGCCAACGACGGGGCGAATGGAGCGGAGAGCGCCGCCGCCAGTCTCGGCGGCGAGGAATTCGGCGCGCTGGGCCAGGGCACCATCGGACTTGATCCTTCGCTGACTTTCACGACGTTCGTGACCGGCTCGGCCAACGTGCTCGCCTGCAACGCCGCGCAGCGCATGGCGGCCACGGAGACGCCGCAGTTCTCGCCGCTCTACCTCAAGGGTGCGACCGGGCAGGGCAAGACGCACCTGCTCCACGCCATCGGTCACGCCTATCTGACGGCGCATCCGCGCGCGCGCATCTTCTATTGCTCGGCCGAACGCTTCATGATCGAGTTCGTGCAAGCGCTGCGCCAGAACCAGATGATCGAATTCAAGGCGCGCCTGCGCGGGTTCGACCTGCTGCTGGTGGACGATATCCAGTTCATCATCGGCAAGGCCAGCGCGCAGGAGGAACTGCTCTATACCATCGACGCGCTGCTGGCCGAAGGCAAGCGGCTGGTCTTCGCCGCCGACCGCGCGCCGCAGGCGCTGGACGGCGTGGAGCAACGGCTTCTGTCGCGCCTGTCCATGGGGCTTGTCGCCGATATCCAGGCCGCCGACATCGAATTGCGCCGCGCGATCCTCGAACATCGCCTCGCGCGCTTCACGCCCGCCGACGTGCCGGCCGATGTGATCGAGTTCCTGGCCCGCACCATCAACCGCAACGTGCGCGAACTGGTGGGCGGCCTCAACAAGCTGATCGCCTATGCCCAGTTGACCGGGCAGGAAGTCTCGCTGCAACTGGCCGAGGAACAGTTGACGGACATTTTGTCCGCCAACCGCCGCCGCATCACCATCGACGAGATCCAGCGCACCGTCTGCCAGTTCTACCGGGTGGACCGGCAGGAGATGAGTTCCAAGCGCCGCGCCCGCGCGGTCGTCCGCCCCCGCCAGGTGGCGATGTATCTCGCCAAGGTGCTGACGCCGCGCAGCTATCCCGAAATCGGCCGCAAGTTCGGCGGGCGCGATCATTCGACCGTGATCCACGCCGTGCGTCTGATCGAGGAACTGCGCACCCGCGACGCGGACATGGACGGCGACGTGCGCAGCCTGCTGCGGCAACTGGAAAGCTGACGGCACGGATCAGGGCCAGTCGCCAGCGGCGAAGTTGACAAAGGCGGCAGGGTGTAAACTTTGCGGCGGATCGCCTCATCCCGCAGGGTAAGGCAGATTTTGGCGAAGTAGGAAAAAGATTTCCCTTCGTCAGTGCGATCCCGGCGAGCCGGGGGACGCTGGCGCTGCGCCATGGCCCACATGCTTCGACAAGCTCAGCATGAGCGGAGCGCACAACCGCGCGGGATCGCTTCGGCCTTACGGCCTCGCAATGACGAGCGAAGCCCTCACTTTGCGCCTTTCGCCCAGGCCCCCCGTCCGCTAGACGGCGGCGCATGACCGCCCCGCCCGCTCTTCCGCACACGTTCTGGCAGGCCGCGGTGCGTGGCGTGAAAGGGCGCTGCCCGCGCTGCGGCGAGGCGGCGTTGTTCCGCAAATGGCTTAAACCGATGGACCGTTGCGCCCATTGCGGACAGGACTGGTCACACCAGCGCGCCGACGATTTTCCCGCCTATGTTGCGATCCTGCTGACAGGGCACATTCTGGCCCCGGTGATGATCGCGCTGACGGCGGACTACGATCTTTCCGTCATCACGATTCTCGCCATCCTCATCCCCACGGCCATCGCCATGATGCTTGGCCTGTTGCAACCGGCCAAGGGCGCGATCATCGCGGTGCAGTGGTGGCACGGGTTGCACGGCTTCACCAGGGAACGCGCGCCAGAACCGTCCGATACGCCCGGCCCGGCATGAGCCTCCCTGCATGAGTCTGGCACCCGATCGCCTCGACCGCTTCGCCCGCCATATCGTGCTGCCCGAACTCGGCGGCGCGGGGCAAGTGGCGCTGACGCGGGCGCACGTCGCCGTCATCGGATGCGGCGGGATCGGCAGCCCGGCGATCCAGTATCTCGCGGCCGCCGGCATCGGGCGGCTGACCCTGATCGACGACGACCGGATCGAGGCGAGCAACCTGCAACGCCAGACGATCTTTTCCGAAGCCGATCTCGGCCAGCCCAAGGCGGAAGCGGCGGCGCGCTGGGTGAACCGCTTCGACGCCGCGCTGGACGCGCGCGCCGCGACCGAGAGACTGACACCCGGCAACGCCTCCGCCGTGCTGCAAGGCGCCACGCTGGTGCTCGACGGCTGCGACAATTTCGCGACCCGGCTCGCCGTGTCCGATGCCTGCGTGCGCCTCGGCATTCCGCTGACGAGCGCGGCCATCGGACGGTTTCAGGGGCAGGTCGGCAATTTCGCGGGCCATCTGGCGGACCAGCCCTGCTATCGCTGCTTCGTGGGCGATGCCTTCGATGCCGAGGATTGCGATACCTGCGCCGCCGATGGCGTGCTGGGCGCCATGGCGGGCATGGTCGCCATGCTCGGTGTGATGCAGGCCGTGCGCGTGCTCGTTCAGGGGCACGCGGCGCTGGGCGATCCGCAATGGGGCAGGCTCCACCTGTTCGACGGTCTTGCGCCGTCGCTGCGCACGCTCACTCTGGCGAAAGACCCGGCCTGCCGCGCCTGCTCGGCCCCTTCCTGAGATTTGCCGCGCCTTCGTACCCGCCGATGATATAAGGCATGGCAAGCGAAGAGCAGAGGACAGGCTCATGGGTTTGTGGGACAAACTGCGCGGCAAATCGCGTTTCGGCGCCGGAGCGGCGCAGTCACCCCTCGCAGCGAAGAGGAATGGTTCCGGCTCGCCTCGCAGCAGACGATGCACCTGCTGCACAGCGCCTACGGAATAGAGTCCGTAGATCTGCGATGCCGCGCGCGCCGAATGGGAAAGGCAGTTCTCCGGGAAAACCTGATGCTGCCCTACCCGGCTATTCCAGCATTTCGGCCACCCATGCCGGAACCACGTCCGTCGCCGGACCGTGACGGCATTCGTGGAACCACGCCGAACCCTCGCTCGGCTCTAGATTGAGTTCCAGCGTATGCGCGCCCAGATCGCGCGCCTGCCGCACGAACCCGGCCGCCGGATAGACCGCGCCGGAGGTGCCGATGGAAACGAACAGGTCCGCCGCGCGCAAGGCAGTGTATATCGCGTCCATGCGGTAAGGCATTTCCCCGAACCACACGACATCCGGGCGCAAGGCGGATTCGCCGCAGGCCGGGCACGGCGGGCGGTCGAGCAGCAGCCCCGTCCAGCGTGAGCGCGTGTCGCAGGCCGTGCACCAGGCGTTGAGATGCTCCCCGTGCATGTGCAGCACCCGGCCAG
>Ga0265293_10010908_pt1 | contig 12548 bp, 9 predicted proteins | sample Munlanlewell138R_FD_192505 | JGI IMG/M metagenome (GOLD analysis project Ga0265293, IMG submission 192505) | Leachate microbial communities from a municipal landfill in Southern Ontario, Canada - Leachate well 138R | ecosystem: Engineered > Solid waste > Landfill > Unclassified | place: Canada... | reverse complement strand
CTGGCCAGTTTTACGGCAATGGATCGAAGCAAAACTGCTCCGATAAAGAAGTAGGACGCAGCTCCCACAAACGAGGGACTTTTTTTATTATTGATTTAAGTTAACCTGAGACAACCTTTGGTAGCCTTTTAGAGTACCATCGGATGAAAACCGCCGTTCAGAAGCAACCTCTTGCAGCGCGAAATTTAGGAGGAAAGACAACAAGAAGGGGGATCGGATGGATGAAACGCGCGATGCGCTTACCCGAAAATTGCAGGCATTCAAAGGGCTGGGGCCCGAAGACCTGATCATGCTGCGGGAGTTGCAGAGGCAGCGCTCGCTGATAGAGGCTGGCAGGGAAGTCGTATACGAGGGGCAGTATCCGCATTCAGCCTATATATTGCGCGAAGGCTGGGCATGTTCCTACAAGCAGTTGCGTGACGGCAGCCGGCAAATCATCGACATACAGATAGCCGGTGATTTCCTCGGGCTTCGCAGCCTGCTGCTCCGCAGTTCGGACCATAGCTTTCTTACCATAACCGATGTCGAGGTGGCGCGGCTCGACAGGCAGCGAATGCTGGATGTATTCCGTCGCACGCCGAGGCTTGCGGTGGGGCTGATGTGGGCGGCGTCCCGCGACGAGGCCATGGTGGTGGAGCATCTGGTCAGTATTGGACGGCGCGACGCGTTCGAGCGAACGGCGCATTTTCTGCTGGAACTCGGCGAGCGCCTCAAGCTGGTCGGCATCGGCGACGGCTGCACCTATCCGTGCCCTATTTCCCAGTCCATTCTGGCCGATGCGCTTGGCATGACCGCGATCCACATCAACCGGGTGCTGCGTCAGCTGCGTGAAGCGAGGATCGTCGTGTTTCGCGATGGCGTGGTGGAATTTCAGGATATCAAGCGCGCTGCTGATATAACCGGCTTCGAGATTGCCTATCTCGATCAGGCGCCCGTGCACTGAAGTTCCGTACCCGTGAGCCGGGGTGGTTATCTCCGGATCCGGAACATGCCGTCTGCCCGCAAATTCATACCCTTGCGGAAGCAGGCCGCAGCTTCTGAACGGTTGCGGACCCCAAGCTTGCCGATGATGTTGTGGAGATGGACCTTGACCGTATGTTCGGACAGGGAAAATTCGGCCGCAATCGTCCTGTTTTGCAGGCCCCGCGCAACCAGCTCGAGAATCTGAAGTTCCCGCGCCGTCAGCGTCGCCAGATCATCGTCATCAGAAATGGAATAGGGCGGACTGATCATGCCCGGAACCGGGGATGATGCCGCTTCCCTTGCAATCTGGCTGAAAAGCATCCGCGCCGGGAAATATTCCCCTCCATGCAGAAGCAGGCGGACGACCGAGAGCCAGACATCGAGCTTCAGGCTCATGGGCAATACGCCCCGCACCAGCCGCGAACCCAGCACATCCTTCAGGCGAAACGACGGTTCACGATCACCCTGCTCGATCACGGCGGCGCTCGCGAGCGGATGAATGCGCAGTATTTCCGATGAAATTGCCTCGACCGCAGGCAGAACATGCGCTTCACACAGGATCAGCGCCAGCGGTTCATCAAAGCGCTCACAGGCTGCGGAGATGTCGGGGCGCTGCTCCACGACGATCCATGGGAGCTCCAGCTCGACCGCCCTGATCAGGCTTGTCGAGACGAGACCCGGCATGGCGACCATGAGCATGACCCTGCGCGCCGGGGCAGCCTCGCCCGGCTGGCCGGCAGCAGCGGGTCCCGCACCCGTATGGATCGGATCGCTCAACACAGTCCCTCCCCTGCCCCGCTCGACAAGCCCCCGCAGCTCGACGAACCGAAATCCGCCGACCCCAGACGATAACTGCAGATGCAAAGTGCTGCGACGCAGCAATAGGCGGCAGTGCCAATCATTCAGGAGAGAGGCGCGCGCCCGTCAGGTCGTCGGACCTGAGTCTTTGGGAGGCCGCGGCGTGGTGCGCCCATCCTTATGGATGAAACGCCGCGATGCCGGGAAACAGATCCTATCGTCCTCTCAGGATGTGCCACCGCGAAGCGAATGCAGCTTCATGGTCAGGCTTTTCGGCATGACCAGCGACAGGGCATGCACGAACTCGCTTCTGGCGATCAGGGCCAGCGCTCCCGCATAGACCGTCGCGCCGAGCGTCACCAGTATCGCCAGCGACAGCACCGGCGCGAGGCCGGCTGGCAGCATTGCACGAACCAGCAGCACAGCCACCAGCATGGCGAGGCCGGCTTCGCCCGGAGCGCGCATGATGGCGAGATGCTGGCTCCCGCCGACCCCCGTCATCTTTCCCGCCGCGATGAAAGCCAGGGGGCTGAGCAGCACCGCCCTCATCAGCATGGCGCAGGCAATGGCGAAAATGCCGAAGGACGCAGCCGCCACGATCGCCGCCATGTTGGCGATGGTATGCACCACCTGTATGCGGAACCACATGTCGGGCCGCCCGCCACCCTGAACCACGGATCGCTGCACACCGCTGATCGCCCCCAGAATTCCCATGAACACGAAGGCATACATCACCGGTGCCGCATCGAGCCATTTTTCGCCGAACAGCACCCGGATGGCGAGGTCGCCCACCGCCAGCAGGCCCAGATTCATGGGAACAGCCATGATCATGGCCAGCGACAGCGTCTGCACATAGGCGGAGCGCAGCCGCTCGACATTGCCCTGGATGGAGGCGATCAGCGGCATGGTGACGCTGACCGAGGGTCCGATGATGGCGTCCATCATGAGATCGTTCAGTCGCCGGCCGATCGAGTAGAGGCCGAGCGCGTGCGGCCCCAGAAGCGAACCGATGATGCCCCGGTCGATCTGCGAATTGGCGACATCGAGACCCTGCTGCCCGCACATGACCAGCAGGGTCGAGCGCGCGGCTCCGATGGCGCGCGGCGACACCCGCCACAGCGGCGTCCAGCCGGCGCAGTACCAGTTCAGGACACAGGTGATGCAATGATAGATGAAGGCCGTCATCACGGCGCTCAGGGCACCGTGGCCCTGCAGCGCCATGACCACGGTGACCGGCGCGAGCGCCAGCGACAGCACGCCCGTCTGCATGCCGATGCGGGCGAAGTCGCGCCTGACCACGCGGATCGCGCCCGGAATGCCGCCGATGCCGTTGGCGAGTATGGAACCGGCAACGACCCACATCAGCGTTTCGAACTCGGGCGTCCCGAGAATACGGGAGACGGGTGCGGCGGCCAGCGCACAGCCGGCTGCGACGACGACGGACAGGCCGAGGCTCAGCCAGAACAGCGCCGATATCGTATCCCTGCCAAGGTCCTGCCGCACGATCAGCGTCTCGCGGAAGGCCGCCGTCGTCACCAGCGTGCCGATGAAGAAGACGACCGTCGAAAGCGTCATCAGTCCGAACTGGTAGATTTCGAGGATGCGGGCGAGGAAGACGGCGAGCAGGAAGGCCGTCACCATGTTGACCACCTGCGAGCCCACCAGCCAATAGGCGCCCAGCCTCGCCTGCTGCTTCAGCACCATTGCGGCTTTCCCCCGTCGCTGTCGTCATGCCGGAACGCGCCCGATCGAACCTGTTGACCGGGCTTTCCAGAGCGGGGCCAGCATGCTGCCAGCACCGGCGCGATGGCAAGCGATCAGCCGAGGTAGCAAGTCAACAGCTTGGCGAGGGGGCCTACCCCTTATTGTCGCGTTGATGGTTCACGCAGAGGCGCGGAAGCTGATTGCGCAGATCAGCATCGGCCGACCGCGCAACAAGCTGCCGGCAAACCACGGGGGGTACGTGGCATGGCTGTCAGGCAGGCAGTCTTCCTCGTCGGGGGCAAGGGAACGCGTCTCGGCAAACTGACGGCAACCACACCGAAGCCGTTGCTTCCGATCGCGCCCCACATGCTGTTGCTGGACCTGCTCATCGAGGAGGCGGCGCGCCATGGCTTTACAGACATCGTGCTGCTGGCCGGCCATTTGGGCGACAGCGTCGAACGCCACTATCATGGCCGGCAGATCAGGGGCGCGGTGATCCGCGTCATCCGCGAGCCGGAACCCGCCGGAACCGGCGGCGCGCTTCGCCATGCTGCCGGCATGCTCGATCCGTGGTTCCTGCTGGCGAACGGAGATTCCTGGTTCGACATCAACCTGCGCGCACTGGCGGTCGCCCCGCCGCGCGACAGGCTGGCGCGGATTGCCCTGCGCAGCATGGAGGACACGGGCCGCTACGGTTCGGTCGAACTCCACGGCCGACGCATCACCGCCTTCACCGAGAAGAAGGCCACAACAGGCCCGGGTCTCATCAATGGCGGGCTCTACCTGCTCAACCGCGCGGTTCTCGATCATATTGCCGGCCCCTGCTCGATCGAGCAGGACGTCTTTCCCGAGCTTGTGCGGCAAGGGGCCGTCGATGGCCGGGTCTTCGACGGCTATTTCCTCGATATCGGCCTGCCGGAAACGCTGGCGCAGGCCCGGCGCGACCTGCCTTTTAGGCTGGCGCGGCCCGCCGCCTTCCTCGACCGTGACGGCGTGCTCAACACCGATCGCGGCTACACCCACCGGCCCGAACAGCTCCAGTGGATCGAAGGCGCGCGCGAAGCGGTGCTCGCCCTAAACGAGGCGGGCTATCTGGTGTTCGTGGTCACCAATCAGGCCGGTGTCGCCCATGGTTTCTACCACGAGGCGGACGTGCATGCCTTCCATGCGCGGATGCAGACCGAGCTTGCCGATATCGGCGCCCATATCGACGCCTTCTACCATTGCCCGTTCCATCCGGATGCAACGATCCGCCGGTACAGGCACCCCTCGCATCCCGACCGCAAGCCGAATCCGGGCATGCTGCTCAAAGCGCGGCGCGAATGGCGCATACGCGACCGGGGCAGCTTTCTCACAGGCGACCGCGACAGCGACATCGAAGCTGCGAACCGGGCGGGCATACCGGGAATGCTGTTCGACGGCGGCAATCTGCTCGCCACCGTGCGGCAGGCGCTGGCCGCCGTGCGGCCGGTCGCTGGCCCGCCGCCCAAACCGATTTTCACTGAAACTCCAGCCATGCAGGCAGGTTGACCATGCCCTACCTCACAGCCGCGCGCCAGACAGTCAGCATCGATCACGGATGGCAGGCCGACACAGCTATTCAACGGGCCAGCCGGTGGATGCTTGATTGCGCCATTCCTCTGTGGGCCGCAAACGGCGTCGACTGGAGCCAGGGCGGCTATGTCGAGCAGATGGCCTTCGACGGGTCGGCGCGGCTGGTCGATTTCAAGCGCACCCGCGTCATCGGCCGGCAGATCTATGTCTTCAGCCATGCGGCCCTGCTTGGCCAGAAAGACGCACTCGACTGCGCGCGGTCCGGCTACGAGTTCCTTACCCGCAACGCATGGCTCGGGCCGGACGGCGGCTGGGCGCGGCTGCTCACCCCCGACGGGCGCGTGAAGGATGCGACGCCCGACCTCTACGACCTCGCCTTCATCCTCTACGCATTCGGCTGGTACGGACGCGCTTCCGGAGACGATGCCGCCCGCCTGTGGGCGCTGCGCACGCTCGACTTCATCGAAGCGCATATGCGCCACCCCGGCGGTCAAGGGTTTCTGGTGGAAAAGCCTGCCTCCGGCGCGCGCCTCCAGAACCCGCACATGCATCTGCTGGAGGCCGCGCTGGTCAATCTCGAAGCCGGTGGCGGCGAGCGCTTCCGCCACCTTGCCGACGAGATCGTCGAGCTGTTCGCAACGCGCTTCTTCGACCCCCGGACCTCGACGCTGGGCGAACAGTTCGACGAGCGCTGGAGCCGGCTTCGTACTGCCGGGGGACGTGCCATCGAGCCCGGTCACCAGTTCGAATGGGCCTGGATACTGGCGCGCTACCAGCACCTCACCGGCCGCGACATGCGGCCTTTCGTGGAAGGGCTGACATGGTTCGCCGAAACCCACGGCGTCGAGCATGACGACTGGCTGACGCTGAGCGCAGTGCGCGACGACGGCGTCGTCATCGACGACGGCTCGCGCGTATGGCCCAACACCGAGCGCATTCAGGCGGCAGTGGCCATGTTCGAACTGTTCGGCATCGATCCGCGCCCCGTATTCGCCAGCAGCACGCGCGTCCTGTTCGACCATTTCCTCGATCAGGGACTGCCCGGAACGTGGATGGACAGGATCGACGCGGAGCGGCGGCCGGTAACGGACCATGTGCCCGCCTCCACCCTCTACCACCTGATGATCGCCTTCGCGGAAATGCTCAGGATCGCGCCGCAGGTGGATGACGCCTTTGCCGGATGAGAGGCAGCACCGGCCGGAAGCTTTTTCCTTCTAACGCTTTATCGGGGATGACGATGCACATACTGGTCACTGGTGGGGCAGGCTACATCGGCTCGGTTCTGGTTCCCACGCTGCTTGAACACGGCCACGGCGTCACCGTGCTGGATACTTTCGAGCGGGGCACCACGGAGCTTGCACCCTGCTGCCGCTATGCGGGCTTCGCGCCGGTTCGCGGCGATGCGCGCGACGAGCGGCTTCTGGACGATCTGGTACCGAGGGCTGATGCCATCATCCCGCTTGCGGCTCTTGTCGGCGCCCCACTGTGCAAGCAGGACCCGATTACCGCCACGACCCTCAACCGGGATGCCGTGGTGGCGCTGACGAAATGTACCTCGCCGGCGCAGATGATCGTCTACCCAACCACCAATTCCGGCTATGGCATTGGCGAACAGGGCATTTTCTGCACCGAGGAGACACCGCTCAACCCGATCTCGCTCTACGGCATCACCAAGGTGGAGGCCGAGGCGGCCGTGCTGGAGAACGCGCGAGGGGTGACGCTGCGGCTGGCCACGGTATTCGGCATGTCGCCGCGCATGCGCATCGACCTTCTGGTCAACGACTTCACGTGGCGGGCCGTGACCGACCGCGCCGTCGTCATCTTCGAGGGGCATTTCAAGCGCAACTACATCCATGTGCGCGACGTGGTGAAGGGGTTCGAGCACGCGCTGGCCAATTTCGACGCCATGCGCGGCCAGCCCTACAATCTGGGCCTGTCCAGCGCCAACCTCTCCAAGCTGGAGCTGTGCGAGCGCATAAGGGCGCATGTGCCGCAATTCGTCTATCTGGAAGCCCCCATCGGCGAGGACCCGGACAAGCGCGACTACATCGTTTCCAACGAGAAGCTGGAGCGCACCGGCTGGATGCCGGACTGGAGCCTCGACGACGGCATCGGGGAACTCATCCGCGGCTACAGGATGATCCGCAACTCGCGCTACGCGAATGTGTAGGCGCCATTCCGCAAGAAGGTGCGGCGCATACGCCCGAAGGCCGGATGCTCCCCCGAAAAGGGTAGCCCGACCGCCGAACGCCCGGTTTGCGCAGCAGAACACCTCTGGAAATACTGGTTGCGGCCCGACGGCCATCGCCTGCCGGACCGATTGCTGAATCTCTGGCATTGGGGGCATATCCATGATCATCGTCAGAAGTCCCTTGCGGGTGTCCTTCTTCGGCGGCGGGACCGATCATCCGACATGGTTCAACCGGCCCGAGCCGGGAGCCGTGCTCTCCACCACCATCAACAAGTACATCTACGTGCAGCTGCGGCGCCTGCCGGCCGTGTTCGACTTCAACTACCGGGTCGCATGGGGCATGCTGGAAGAAGTGCGCTGCATGAACGAAATCCGCCATCCGGTGGTGCGCGAAGTGCTCAAGCACTATGGTGCTGCCGACCACAGCGGCTATGAGGTGATCTACAATGCCGACCTGCCCTCGCAGACGGGTCTCGGCTCCAGTTCCGCCTTCACCGTCTCCCTGCTGCACGCCTATTTCGGCAATCTCGGCCGGCTGAGCCCCAAGCATGTGCTGGCCCGCGAGGCGATCTTCGTGGAGCAGGAACTGCTGAAGGAAACCGTCGGCTGCCAGGATCAGATCGCGGCCGCCCATGGCGGGCTCAACCGCATCGACTTCAGCCCCGGCGGCGACCACCGGGTGCGGCCGGTCAATATCACGCCGGCGCGGCGCGCACTGCTGGAAGATTCCCTGATGATGTTCTTCACCGGCTTCACCCGCTCCGCCGACGCCATCGAAAAGAAGAAGGTCGCCCGCTTCGACGACCGCACGCGCGAGCTTCGCGCCATGTACGACATGGTGGCCGAGGGCGAGCGGATCCTGACCGATCCCAACTGCCCGCTCACCGAGTTCGGACGGCTGCTGCACCACGCATGGATGGAGAAGCGCAAGCTGGACGCCTCCGTCTCCAACCCGACAATCGACGGTTGCTACGAAGCCGCCCGCAAGGCAGGCGCGCTGGGCGGCAAGCTGCTGGGCGCCGGCGGCGGCGGCTTCCTGCTGATGTTCGTGCCGCCTGAAGCGCGCGCTTCCGTGCTTTCGGCGCTGTCCAGCCTCACCTTCGTTCCGTTCCGGATGGAGCATGACGGCACATCGGTGGTTCTCTACAACCCCGACCTGACCTCGAATTATCTTACATCGGCGGCAAGGGTGTCATGAACCTCCATGTCGCCGGCATCGAAACGGAAGCCGGAACGGCCGGCTTCATCTGCCGCGCCACGGACGGGCTGTGGACGACGATAGAGCGCGCGCTCGACAACGGCTACGGGCTGGTCTTCGTCACCAATGGCGACGGCGAGGCCATCGGCCGCCTGACGCTTCAGGACCTGAGGCAGGCCCTGCGCGATGGCGTCCATCTCGGCCACGCCAGCCTTGGCGAGATCGTCAGGCCCGGCAGCCTCGACGATACGGATTCGCCCGTTGCGCCGGTGCTGGATGAGCGGCGGTGCATCGTCGGCATCGAAAAACGCTCCGATGCAACCTTCCTGCCGGTGGCCGAACCCGACTTGTCCCATGCGGAGCTGCGCAACCTCATGGACGCGTTTCTCTCGACATGGATTTCCTCGACCGGCGAGTACATCACCCGGTTTGAATCGTCCTTCGCCGCGCGCGCCGACATGAGCCACGGCGTCGCCACGTCCAACGGAACGGTTTCGCTGCATCTTGCGCTGGCGGCGCTCGGGATCGGCCCCGGCGACGAGGTGATCGTGCCGGACCTGACCTTCGCCGCCTCGGCCAATGTGGTCATCCATCTGGGAGCCACGCCGGTTCTGGTCGATGTCGATCCGTTGACATGGTGCATCACGCCTGAGGCCATCGAGCGCGCGATCACGCCGCGCACGCGCGCGGTGATGCCCGTGCATGTCTTCGGCCGGCCGGCGCCAATGACCGAGATCCGCGACCTCGCGCTGCGGCACGGGCTGTTCGTCATCGAGGATTGCGCCGAGGCCCATGGCGCGGCCTATGACGGCCAGCCGGTCGGCTCATTCTCGGACGTGGCGAGCTTCTCCTTCTTCGCCAACAAGATCGTCACCACCGGCGAAGGCGGCATCTGCGTGACCAGCAATGCCGACCTCGCGCGGCGCATGCGCATGCTGCGAGACCACGGCATGCGCCCTGAGCGCCGCTACTGGCACGAGGAAGCCGGCTACAATTTTCGCATTACCAATCTGCAGGCATCCATCGGCTGCGCCCAGCTGGAGCGCATCGACGCTTTTCTTGCAATGCGCCGCAACGTGCATGAGGGCTATGAGGCCGCACTCGGGCACCTGCCGGGCATCGCCTTCCCGCCACCCATGCCGGACAGATATGAGCCGGTGACGTGGTTTTCCTGCGCGCTGGTGCCGGCTCAGGCGCGGCCACAACTCATCGAGGCCTGCAGGCAGGCCAATATCGACCTGCGGCCCTTCTTTCACGGCCTGTCCTCGATGCCGGCCTACCGGCGCTATGCCCGCAAATGCCCGCACAGCGAACGGCTTTCGGCGTGCGGCATCAACCTGCCGACCTCGCGCAAGGTGGACACGCAGACGATCACCCGCATCGCCGAAATCTTCGCTGGCGTGCTCACCGGCAACGGAGGTCGGAGCGAGGCGGAATGATCGCCCGGCTCTGCATGGCTCTGGCCGGCCTGCTCGGCGTTACAGCCGCATGGAGCGAAGAGCTTCAATGGGGCGTCAACGGTCATCCTTTCACGGCCTATCCCGACATCCCCTTCGAGCTGCAGCTCGACTATGTGCGCGATCTCGGCATGACGTCCTACCGGGTGAACGTTTCCAGCCTCGATCACATGGCCGGGCTGACGACTCTGGTTAAAGAGGCGAAGGCGCGCGGCATCGACATATTGCCGGTGATCACGCCCGATCTCGACCTCGACACCGAGACGGCCGGCGATCTCTATGCCAAGTCCTACGCCATGGCGGAAACGCTCGTTTCCCGCTTCAGGGATGACATCCGCGTGTGGGAGCTCGGCAACGAGATGGAAATCCATGCCCTGATCAGCGCCTGCGAGATGCGCGACGACGGCACGCAATATGACTGTTCATGGGGCACCGCCGGAGGCGACGATCCCTCGCACTATTTCACTCCGCGATGGAAAAAGGTGAGCGCCGTGCTGCGCGGCCTTTCCGATGGCACCGAGGCGGTCGACCCCACCATCCGCAAGGCGATGGGCACCGCGGGCTGGGGCCACACCGGAGCCTTCGAGCGCATGAAGGCGGATGGCATCGACTGGGACATTTCGGTCTGGCACCACTATGGCGACGACCTGAAGCGGCCGCTCGACTATCTCAGGACGCTCGGCAAGCCAGTCTGGATCACCGAGTTCAACCGCTCCGGCGAAAAGGGCGAACAGGATCAGGCTGACGGGTTGCTGGAGATGATGCGCCAGTTTCGCGAACTGCGGGCCGAATACCGCATCGAGGCCGCCCACATCTATGAATTGCTGGACGAGCCCTATTGGGCGCCGAGCTTCGAGGCCACCATGGGGCTGGTGCGCCTGCGCAAGACGGATGAAGGCAGATGGACGCCCGACGGCGTCAAGCTGGCTTACAGCACAGCGAGAGGCTTCATCGCGGCGGGAGGCAATGCCGAACCTACGGCAACCGCGCTTTCCCCTGCCCCCACCTGCGACCGGAACGCGCTCGACACCTCGGTGGCCAACCATGCCAATCAGGCAGCCTATCTCTATTGCCTTGCGCTGCACCGCCTGCCGGCCCCAGCCGAGCAATGGCGCGTTTCCCTCGCCCTGAAGCGCGGGCAAAGCGCAGCGGCAGCGCTGGCGGAGATTCTGGAAACGAGCGAGTTCCGGCGCGCGCATCCCGTCTCACGCATGACGAATGCGAACTACATCAAGGGCATCTACATGCTGCTGCTCGGCCGCGAGCCGGATGGAAGGGGCCTGTCCGACTATCTCGCCCGCCTCAACCGTCGCGAATTGACGCCGGCGCAACTGGCGCTGGAAATCATCCGCTCGGATGAATTCCGCTCGGCCCATGCGGTGCTGTTTGCGCAGGAAAATAAACGCCCTTAACCGTGCATGGCCGGCAGCGAGGCCATGGCCTGCAGGATCTCGCGATCGAACCGCGCTTCCGAAAAGCGCTCGGCATTGAGGTGGCAGGCCAGTGGCGCGATCGCCTCCTCATTGGCCTCGAAATGCCCGACGGCGTCGATAAGGCTCCGGGGATCCTGACGGGCAAACAGCACCCCGGTCGGCTCGCGTACCTGCCCCAGCGGCCGCACGATATCACTGGCACCGCCCCTTCCGAACGCGATCAGCGGCGTTCCGCAATATTGAGCCTCGGTGAGCGCGATGCCGAAATCCTCGCAACCGGCAAACACCATCGCGCGGGCATGGGCGATATTGGCCACATAGTCCTTGCGCGGCAGATGGCCGGTGAAGCTGATATTGGGACCCGCCCGCGATCGCAGATGCTTCGACTGCGCCTCGTCGCCCACCACCACGAGACGGCGCGACGGCATGCGGGTGAACGCCTCGACAACGACGTCCAGCCGCTTGTAGGGCGCAGGGAACGCCGCGGTGACGTAATAGTCTTCCTTGACGGGCACATAGTACAGTTCGCCCGTCGGCACCGGCGGATGAACCACCATGGCCTCGCGCCCGTAAATGCGCCTGATGCGCGAGCGCACATAGCTCGAATTGGCGAGCATGAGGTCCGGTCCATGGGCGGTGCGCATGTCCCACATGCGCAGCTTGTGCAGCAGGTAGCGGAAGGCCAGTCCCTTCGGCCCGAAACCGAACCTGCCCTGCTGGAGATAGGAGAACTGCTCGTCCCACGCATAGCGGATCGGACTGTGCACATAGCACAGATGCGGCTGGTCGGGCCGTGTCAGCACGCCTCTGGAGAAGGCGGCCGAGGACGAGATGACGGCATCATAGCCGGTGACGTCGAACTGCTCGATGAGGAACGGGCAGAGAAAGAACAGCGCCCGGTGATATTTGCGCACCAGCGGCAGCCGGTTGGCAACCGAGGTATGGAAGACCACGTCGGGGAAATACTCCTCCTTCACCTCGCTCGGCAGGAAGTCGAACAGGGTGAACACCTCCGCGTTGGGGAACACGCTGCATATGCGCGCCAGCACCCGCTCGCCGCCGCGAAAATTCGGGCACCAGTCGTGAACCACGGCAATGCGCGCGTTGCGGTCCACTGCCGGCAAGGGCAGTTCGCTGTCGGCCAGCCTGCCCCATTCTGCTGCGTCCAACCCTGCCCCGTGCAACCCCGGGTCGAGGCGCTCACCGTGCGCCCAGCCGTTCTGGCGTGCCTGATGCATGTTGCGAACCCA
>Ga0265293_10010907_pt1 | contig 12548 bp, 9 predicted proteins | sample Munlanlewell138R_FD_192505 | JGI IMG/M metagenome (GOLD analysis project Ga0265293, IMG submission 192505) | Leachate microbial communities from a municipal landfill in Southern Ontario, Canada - Leachate well 138R | ecosystem: Engineered > Solid waste > Landfill > Unclassified | place: Canada... | reverse complement strand
GAATTTAATGTTACAAATCCGATACAGTTTTAAACAAAATGAAACATTTTGTAGAGATGTATAAGTTAATAATGCTAATTAAATATGACATGTATAAGATAGCATGTATAAGATAGCATGTATAAGATAGCATGTATAAGATAGCATGTATAAGATAGCATGTATAAGATAGCATGTATAAGATAGCATGACATTTTATTCGAAAATTACTTAAGGATGCTCTGATTAATGCAAAGTTAGTCATAAAAAGAGCTAATGAAAGTTAAGAAATTCAGGTGAGTCTTCAAAATAAAAGCCAATAAAATCAATACGTTGCACAGAGGAAGGGTTCTAAGGACTCAGTTCCTCAATTCCGACTACGATTTGCGCTGCACTCACGCAGGCTTGCGTTCGATTGCGCAAATCTAGTCTCATGAAAAACCTACGGTTTTTTTCTTGTTCGCATGTCACAAGCTCAAGCGAGCTTGGCTTGGTCATGCTCACTGCGAAAGCGGGTCATCAACTCGTAAAACACTTAGTTTTACTCGTTTCGACCCCTTAGCGGGGCTTGGGGCGGAGCTCCAAAAATAAATCAGAGTTTCCTTAAAAGACTGCTTTTTGGGGGATGTGGGTTTCCCCGTGTGCAAAGATCAATATTTTACAAACGCGCCTTTTTGCTGACAAATTTTCGCAGCATACGCGCTTGCGCGCTCCATAGCCGCAATGATGCTTAAGCCATCAAGTCGCGAACAAACAAAAGCCGCCGCGTAAGCATCGCCTGCTCCCACGCTGTCGACGACTTCGACTTCGACGGCTTTGGCAAAATAACACAGCCCTTCTTTGGTGAATGCAAAGCTTCCCGCGCTGTCGCTAGTAAGAAGGATGAGTTCAAGCTCAAATTTGCGTATCAGTGCTTCAAGCGCTAAATCGCGATCGCTAGGTAACTGCAGTAAGTTTTGCAAAACGCGGAATTCTTCGTCATTGAGTTTGACAATATTTGCAGACCGAAGCGATTGCGTTATTAGCGCGAGATCGTAAAAGTTTTGACGTAAGTTGACGTCGAAAAACCGAATATTATTCGGATTACTGCTAGCAACTTCAATGATTTCGCGTATACATTTGCGCGATTTTGTACTTCGTTGCGCTAGGCTTCCAAAGTAGAGTAACGCCGAGTTTGTAGCGATCTCGCGCCACTGTGAGGTCGTTACTAAATTATCCCAGGCGCTATTGGGGCGAAAGTGGTAAGTGGCATCCCCCGCGAATTCTAGCTGTACTTCTACGCTACCTGTGGGTTGAGCATTTTTTTGTATATTTTTGGCTAAGCCGTATTGCGATAGCTCCGCAAGCGCCTCCTCGCCTAGCACGTCCCGGCCAACAGCCGAAAGTAAATGCGCCTTATAACCAAGGCGCATGCAGTGGTGAGCAAAGTTTGCTGGAGCACCGCCAAGCGTTTTGGTATCTGTAAAAAGATCCCAAAGAACTTCGCCGATAGCGGCAATTTTCAGCATTTTATTCTTGTGCGAACAAGGTAAGTAGCTCGTCGATCCTCGTATTGAGTTTACACCCGTGTAGTTCTTCATCTGAGAAACGTAAAGCAGTGGCCGTAAGCAAACTTTTTTTCTTCGTATCTTCAATATTTTCCGCAAAAGCCAAGAGCTTCTGTTTTACATTCACGCCTTCACAATACTCGCCATGGCAACTTTCTGTTAACATATAGCCGTCTCCACAGGTCATTACGGCATACTCGTTATTTTTGGCACATTTTGTTGCTTGCAGCCGTGCGTAGCCTGCTTTTACACAGGGATCCATCCCATTTAAGTCTGGGTTCGGCGTACATCGAGCTGTCATATCAGAACCGTCGATTTCTTTGCCCACAGCGCGACATACCTCGTTGGCCGAGCAGTATTTCTCTTCCCACTTGCCGTTGTTGCATTCCTTTAATTTAAGGTTTGATTTTGCATCACAACTAGAGATGACGCACTCTGGATTGGCGTTTTCGGCTACACAGTAGGAAACATCACCGTGAAACTCGCTAACGCTGATACATTTGTTTCCCGCGGGACAGTCGATCTCCCCGCCAACGGATTCGCCGCTACACTTCACCTTGTACATGGTAACGTTGTTGTCTTTGCATTCGGAGGTGACAAGGCTAATAAAACAGCCTTTTTTTTGCACTCCTTCTAAGGCTCGCACACGCGGTTCAAACTCATCTTTAGAGCCATCGTCGCAAGCTAGAAGCAGAAGCGTTGAACAAAGAGCTAAAAACATCATAAAAAACAAACTCTTCCTCATCATTTTCTCCTATAACAAAATACCTTAAAGCAGTAAACGCAGCGCCTACGTCAAGGGGGAAAGTTCGCCAGACACACAAACGAACAGTAAGCGCATCCCTACTGTTACTGTAAATCACTCATAATGGATGTGCATTACGTTTGCAAGGAACGTATGTAGCGCTGTTTAGGGGGAACTCTGAACACTGGACAGGGAGTCAAAAACCGTTAGCAAAAACTAGGAATAAGCAAACGCGTTTAAAATAAAGTCAATAAAATCAATGTGTTACAGACATAATAGCGTACAGGGGCGCCAGCCCCCTGTAGTTCTGCGCATCCCTTTATTTAACCCAAGTTTTCCAAATAGTTCTTACAGTCGATCGCCGCCATGCATCCTCGTCCTGCCGCTAAAACTGCCTGTCGATAAACTTGGTCCGCGACGTCGCCGCAGGCAAAAACGCCTGGAATGTTCGTCGTCGTGTCATGACTTGTTAGGATATAACCCGATTCACTTTTCGCAATTTTGTCGCCTAAAAACTCCGTATTTGGCGTATGTCCGATAGCCACGAAAAGCCCGTCGCAGTCGAACTGCTCCCGCTCCTTTGTGAGCGTGTTCTCAAGCGTTAGCGACTCCAAGCCTGTTTTGGCCGTTCCCTGCATATCGACAACAATATAGTTGAGTTTCCAATCGATTTTGGCGTTGGCTCGCGCCTTATCGACCATCACCTGCGCTGCTCTAAAGCCCTCGCGCCTATGTATGAGCGTTACGCGCTTTGCAAAACGCGTCAAGAAAATCGCTTCTTCCATCGCCGTGTCGCCGCCGCCCATCACTGCAACGTGTTTATCGCGGTAGAACGCCGCATCGCAGGTTGCGCATGCGCTAACACCGTAACCCATGAGTTCCTGCTCCTTTGGCAGCCCCAAAAAGCGCGCCGATGCACCCGTTGCAACGATTAGCGTCTTTGCCTTGATAAGCCCAGCGCGCCCTAGGTTGTCCTCTATTTCTAACTCGAAGGGAGCCGCGTTGTTTCGCAGCGATATAGCCGTAGCGGACATAATCGTAGCGCCCAAACGCTTGGCCTGATCTCGCATTCGCTCCATGAGATCTGGGCCTAAAATCCCATCGACGAAGCCTGGGTAGTTCTCGACGTCCGTTGTTATGGTTAGCTGCCCGCCAGGCACTGGCCCCTCCAAAATTAAGGGCATTATGTTTGAGCGCGCTAAATATATAGCTGCCGTATAGCCCGCAGGCCCACTCCCTATGACTACGGTTTCGTGTATCGTTTCCGTCATTGACATTCTCCAAAACTCTAAAACAAACAAATCCGCCCACAATCGGCGGCCAACGCCTAAAGTGATAAACACTAAAATTGAAAAGTTTAGCGAGATCAATGAATTTAAATTTTATATTTTATGCTGCACTCCACCGAGAGCAAGCGCAACGTCGTCGAGGGGGTAGCGCGGGATCGCCGAGACAAACCCACAATGAGCGCATTTTGTGCGATGGTTCGACGAATAGTCGAAACATTGCACAAAATTTTGCGCGAATTGTGAATTTGGCGAGGAAGCCCGCGCGTAGGGGGAGACTTCCCCCACAAAAGAAAAAAACAAGCATAATGAATTTCTCAGAGTTTGCATAAGCAAAAATGGAGCTTTTGTTGGCAAGTTTGCTCTATGCGAAATCTTTTTTTGCGTTCGGCGATACTTTTAGCTTGGCTCTACGCTTGTCGCTTGTCGTTAATCATTGTAGAATATGTTAAGTTGACTAGGCTTAGTTTTTGTAAGCCTTTGACCCTGTTACCAAGAGAGGCATATCGTGTCTGTAATATCTTACATTGCCATAGCGGCTTTTTTATTAGGCGTAGTCGCCCTCATTTACCAAATCATCCGTAAGGACAACAAAAACGTATTTATATTTTTGTTTATAGGCTTGGCTGGTTTGGTGTTATTTGTTGTTAGTAACTGGCTCAGCGAAAAGACGCAGCAAGGAGGGGTCGAAGAAGTAGCAGTAACAGACCAAGCTGCGGCACAGCAAGCGATCGCCGATGCGCAAATCGTTGCAAAGCAACAAGAAGAAGTAGCGTTGGTAGGCGAGGACGCGCAAGCAGTAGACGCTAAAGCGGCAGATGCGGAGGCTGATGCCGTTGTGGAAGAAGAAGCGGACGTTGTGGACGTCGAAGCCGTAGCCGCCGAGAATGAAGCTGCTCCGCAGGAGCAAGATCCCAGTGACGAACCCGTTGAAGTTGGGAGTGTCGAGGTTGCTCAAGTAGCGCCAACGCCCCAAGAGCCGCCCGCGCCAGCAGAAGCTGCGGTAAAATTCGATGACCCCATGGCACCCAAAGTGGTAGCTGGACGCGATATCGGCGAAGCGAAGGTCAACGGTAAGCTAGACTTCAACGCTTCAGGCTCTGCTGCTAAAGGTGGCGCCAAGTTAGAGAGCTTTAAGTGGGAATTCGGCGATGGTAACCAGGCCGAGGGTAAGAGAGTAAGTCATGCATACAAGGAAGCAGGCGAGTACGAAGCTACGCTAACGGTTATTGACAATGAAGGGAGGGCAGCGGTAGCGAAGCGGAGTATCAACGTGTGCCGTCCAGAGGGGAAAATACGACCTTCCGATAGGCGAAGCATCGAGGATGTCAAAAACTCGACGTCTTCAGCGCCCAATGTAAGCGGTACCATCAGTAAAACCTTCAATTGCTCCAAAATTTATTTAGAAATTTCCTCTAATATCGTCAGTACGCCAGGTTGTACTTGCAAAATTTCTGCGCAAATTAGCGGTCCCAAATGCGCCACGACCACGTCGAAATCGCTCGACAACGGCGGTGAAGGCAAAATGAAGACGCGTGCGAGCTGTAGTGGCGATTTAGGCGACTACACCTGGACGCTTTTGCGCACAAAGTCGGGTGATGACTGCGAGTGCACTTGGACCAACACTGAAGTTGTCGATGTTTTCGAGAGCTAGTGGCTTGTTATTAATCGAATAAATTGTGCGGTACTGGAAACATTACCGCATTTTTTTAGTTGAGAGCTTTGCGCGGGGGGAAGCTTTTTTCTTTTTGCAAAAGAAAAAAGCTTCCCCCCGCACCCCCCTCTCTTCAATCGCGACACGGATGTCAGCGATTGGTCGCGGCTGAGGCCGCGCGCGAAGCGGCCACAGCCTGGACGGCTGTGGCACTAAAAAGAAAGCAGTCTTTTAAGCTCTTTTCGAATAAAATGTCATCCTATCTCCTACCTGCCTTATTTAATAAGCACTATCAAGTTATGATTCTCTACAAAATGTCTCATTTTGTTTAAAACTGTATCGGATTTATAAAAATATATTCACTATTTTTATCCGTGCAAAGGTCTCTAGTTTTTATTGATAAATCTTTTTGCGTTGGTTTTAACTGGCATTGCTATATCCACTGCGGCTTTTGTTGTTATTTGGATATTGCTCGAAAAGCGTCAGCCCACCTCTAGTTTGGCGTGGATCGGCGTCATTATCGCTTTGCCATATTTGGGTATTGCGCTGTACTTTGTTTTTGGTCGCAGGCGCATGCGGCGTCGCGCCCTGAAAAAAGAAAAACTGCGTAAACAGTGTTTAGCACACTTTAGAAGCTACGCGGCGCAGTCCGCAGAGCGCGAGGTACAGCTGCACCAAGCGTTTAAGGATGCAGAGGCGATGCTAAGTCTGGCTATCAACGAGGCTGAACTCCCTCTTACTGTCGGAAATCGCGTGACACTGCTTAAAGATCACGATGAGAGCTACCCTGCTATTTTTAACGCCATTGCTAAAGCGAAACACAGCGTTAACGTATTGTTTTATATCATTAAGCAAGACAGTACGGGAGAGCACTTAGGGGAGCTGCTCATGGAGCGCGCCCGCGCTGGCGTAAAAGTGCGCCTGATCTTTGATGATTTTGGTAGCATTGGTCTAACGCGGCGTTGGAAGCGTCAATTGCGCGAAGCGGGAGTAGAGATTGCCGTATTTTTGCCACTCCTCGTGCCTTTTGCATGGGCTCGCATGCGTTGGAGTTTTAGGAATCACCGCAAAATTGTTATTGTCGATGACGCGATAGGTTTTACGGGGGGGCTCAATATCGGTGAAGAATACGAGGGAAAAAACCCAAAAATTGGTCGCTGGCGCGATTGTTTCATCAAAATCGAAGGCCCTGCAGCCGCCACATTAAACTACGTTTTTTGGGAAGATTGGCACTATTTAACCAACGAATTGCTAGAACCAACAGATGTTGTACAGGGTGCAGGCGATATGCTCGTGCATATTCTCCCTTCTGGCCCCGATCGCGAGCGTGAAAATATGCTTATTGCCTTTTTTGTAGCGATAAGCAGTGCCAAACGATATTGTTACATTACTACACCCTACTTCATTCCCCACATAAGCATTAAAATGGCTATGATGTCTGCTGCAATGAGGGGCGTGGATATTTGTTTGCTTCTACCGGGTCGCAGTGATCACAAGATAATGAGCTACGCGAGCCGCTCTTATTACGAAGAGCTCTTAGATGCTGGTGTACGCATTTTCGAGTACGGCGACGGATTTTTGCATTCCAAAACCATATGCGTCGATGATAGCTTTGCCACTGTGGGTTCGGCCAACATGGATCCGCGCTCTTTGAGCACAAACTTTGAGGTAAACGCCTTTGTTTACGACAAAGTGTTTGCCGAAGAGGTTAAAGCTATGTTTTACGAAGATCTATTGCAATCACGCGAAATTACCGCCGTTGACGAGCTTCGCCAAAGCATGGGAAAACGCCTATTGGTGGCTTTCGCTCGGCTGTTTAGCCCTATACTTTAAAAGAGCTCTGATTTATGCAAAATGCGTAGGGGAAGATTCAAAGCTGCCCCTGATTAAAACCACAAAAGTCAAACTGTCTTTCAAAATAATTAATACACTACACAGCAAAAGCGAGTTCTAAGAGCGATAACCCTTCAACGGGCTTTGGCGCGGCACCCCAATAAAATTGAGCTTCCCTAGCTGTACGCGTCATGCTTTCGCCTGCGTTGGCTAGTAAATTCTTCGTTCGTTCCTTCGGCGACAAATTCGTAGAGTACGGCGCTTTTGCCTTCGCGTGCGCGCAAGATGCGTCCGAGTCTTTGCACATGTTCGCGCACACTACCTGAACCCGATAATACTATAGCGACGTTTGCTTCTGGCACATCCACTCCTTCGTTGAGCACTCTGCTGGTCACGAGTACGGGGTAGCGCCCCGCGTTAAAGTCGTCTAAAACGCGACGACGCTCTTTCGCGTTACTTTGGTGAGTGATGGCGGGAACGAGAAGTAGCTTGCTAATTCTGTAAACCGTATCGTTGTCGGCTGTAAATATGATGCTGCGATCGTTGCGATGCTCTGCGAGAATGTCGATGAGTACGGTGATTTTTTCGCGACAACACTGTGTAATGCGCTTTTGACTTCGGTGTGCAAGCAGGGCAAGGCGCCCTTCGGAGGATCGCGCGCATGCTTTAAGAAAGTCGCCCCACGCTGAGCGCGAATTCATGCGAATACCGTTTTGGCGAACAAATTCAAGATAAGTACTGCGCGCTTGCGAATACTCTTCGCGCTCTTCGTCACTAAGGCTAACGCTAATTTGTATGGTTTCGTATTCGGAGAGATGGGCGCCAGCCAGATCTTTGATGCTTTTGGAATACACGATGGGGCCGACAAGTTCGTCGTAGCTATAAGCAGCATCATCGCGCTCTGGAGTGGCGCTTAAACCTAAGCGATAGGGGGCGATGGAGTGTTTTGCGGCTAAGGCGTAGCTTGGAGAGGGGAGGTGATGAACTTCATCAAAGATAAGTAGTCCGTATCGATCCCCGAGTTTATCCATGTGTATGTATGCCGAATCGTAGGTGGTAACACTTATCGGCTTGGGATCGTAGACGCCGCCGCCAATCATGCCTATTTCGCAACGAAAGGCGGAACGAAGCCCGGCAAACCATTGGTGCATCAGATCGAGGGTTGGCGTGACGATAAGGCTAGCTCTTTGTCTGCCCATCATGGCGAGGTGGGCAACAAAAGTTTTGCCTGCACCGGTTGGCAATACGACGATGCCGCGACAACCCGCTTTTTCCCAAGCGTTGAGCGCCTCGGCTTGATAAGGGAAGGGTTTGCGCTTTATGTGCATCGCAAGTTCTAGTTCATCATACGACTTAGCCTCATCGATATACTCGAGTTTTCGGCGCACTAGCTTTAATATGAGAGGCCTATACATCGCCGCTTCACCGCGAAATGCCTCTATACGCTGATCCCAAATCAGCCCAGAGACGAGCTCGCGCATATCGTGTTGCTCGGCATCCCCTGTTTCAACAACAAGCGATCCTGTATCAAAGCGTAAACGCCATGCCTTCATCGATCTTTAGGCTCCCTTGGTTTTGCGCCGCAATGGATGGCGCGACAGCACAGTGTAGTACGCGCCGCTACTCGTTAAGTTACTGCCATATAATATGACTTCAGTGATATGGGAAGAACCAAAGTTGAGGTCTTTAATCGCATTGATAGCATCGCTAAAGTGCAGCGCGTTTAGCGGAGTTTTAACTCGCCCTAAAGTAATATGCGGCAAATACGGTCGCTTGTCGGGTACAAATTGGTACAAGGCCAAAACGTCGTCGACGCGTTTTCGAAGCTCTTGGAGCTTGTCCAGTCCTTGGTCGGTCGATGCGTAAATAATTCGCGGACAATCGGGATGCGGGAATGCACCGATAAAAGCGGTGTTGATCGAAAACGACGGAAAATCTCTAACGGCGTCGTCGATGTAACCGCAAAGTTCGGGCAAAAGTGCGAAGTCGTGGGAGCCCAAGAATTTAAGGCTAAGGTGTAAGTTCTCTGGCGCCGTCCAGCGTACCGAAGCACCACGAGCGTTAATGATTTTGCCAAGATCATTTTGCACTAGCGTTAGGCGCTCCACGAGTTTGATGTCGATGTCGATAGCTATAAATAAATGATGATATTCGTTGTGAATCATAGATAAGTACCCCAAAAAACCGCAGTAGCGGTTGCGTGTAGCGTAGCGTGTTGTCGCCAATAAATAAACCCCCACAAGCTATGTGCTTCGCCTAGTTTGTGGCCCACGCTTTACTGTGTTTAATGAGACTCTGATTTATTGGGGCTATGCTACTGGGCAAACGCAAAGTCATTAAATTGATAATTTTCAAAGCTCTTTTTTGTGGGGGGAAGTGTCCCCCTACGTGTCAACCCCGCGCTTTGCGCGGGTTTGACACTACCCCCTCCGCGGGGACACCCCGCGACGCCCCGTCCAGTTTTTGGCAAATTTCACATTGTTCAGAGCTTCCTTAAGGATACTTAAATGCATGCAAAATCCATCCATAATATCTATGAACTTAAGATATTTGCCTAAATGCAGTGCTGTGTCAGACTCAATAGAGCGTGGCTAGTGCTGCTGTATTTGCAGAGTGCTAGGGAGTAACGCGAGAACGGTGAAAAATTCGTGCGAACTAGGCAAATATCGGGGGAACAGGGCTTTTCCGCTTAGCTTGTGCATCGCCCCTCTCAGCATGAAAAACACAGTATTGTCTTGATTTTTTAGTGAAAGTAAATGTCAAAAGTACGTAGAAACAACAAGAGACGCGCGCCGCGGGTGAAGCATTGGAGTGCGGGGCGATGGCGTTCGTTTGGGCGCGCGATCGCGCTTTTGGCCTTCGCTTGTGCGTTGGCTGTCGGAATTCCGTATGGCGCGTATTTGTACTACCAGCACTTAGTGAATCAGGGCTACTTTGAACCGCATGATATTCAGATTCGTGGCAATTTACGCGTATCAGATGCGGAAATACTGGAGGTTTCTGGTCTTTTAGACGAAGGCGTGAATCTTTTTGACTTGGATAGCGATGCACTTCGGGAGCGTTTGGAGGGAATTGCGTGGGTAGATTCGGTGGATTTGAACTTCACTTTGCCTGATGCCATAGAGATTGTGGTGCGCGAGAAGGAAGCGCTAGGTATTGTGAACGATGGGAATTTATACGTCGTGGATTTGGCGGGCGAACCCATAAAATTGTATGCCGTGGAAGACGCGTTAACGCATCCCATTGTGAGTGGGCGTGGGCTTTTGGAGCGCGGCGATGTGGTAAAGCAAGCATTTGCCTTGGCGCGTGCGGTGGAGGGGGCGGATTTTGCGCAACGCGTGGATGAAGTGCATTACGATAACGCGACGGGTTATACTCTTTTTACGGCACAGAGCGAAATTAGAATGGGCTATGACCGCTTTGATGAGCGGATTGAGCGTTTGATGCAGGTTGATGAAATTTTGGCCTCCCAGTCGGTGGTGGCGGATTACATTTTGCTGGACGCCGACAAAGATTTGGACGCGGTAGCGATTAGTGCGCGCCCCGACGCTGCGGCGATGGCGCGAAAGGCAGCCGAAACAGAGGATGTGGCGGCGCTACTTAAGGATTTACAAAATAAGGAAGATTTCGATGGCGCTACGACACAATGAAATCCTCGTCGGGCTCGACGTTGGGAGTACGAAGATCTCTGCAATTGTCGGCGAGTTGTGTAGCGATGGGGTGAATATTATTGGTATTGGCAATCACGCGTCCAAGGGTGTGAGCAAGGGAATGCTCGTGAATATCGATGCGGCGGCGGAGGTGATCCAAAAAGCCATCGAGGATGCCGAGGTGATGTCGGGCTGTGATATCTCAAACGTGCTGATGTCGATTACGGGTGGGCACATTAAAGGCATTAACAGCGAGGGGCTTGCGGGCGTAAAGCAGCAAGAAGTTGACGATGCCGATATAGCGCAGGCGATTGAATCGGCTAAGGCCGTTGCCATTCCTAACGATCGCGAGTTTTTACACGTCCTACCGCAGGAGTATATCCTTGACGGGCACACAGGAATCGCTAACCCGAAGGGCATGGCTGGCGTCCGCCTTGAAACGCGTGTTCACATCGTGACAGGTTCCGTAAGTTGTGCGCAAAATCTTGTGAAATGCGCAAACCGTTGCAAGCTCGAAGTCTCAGATATTATCTTTTCTGGCCTCGCCAGTTCTGAAGCCGTTTTGAGCCCCGACGAAAAGGAGTTGGGCTGCGCCGTGATTGATCTTGGTGGCGGCTGCACTGATATCGCTGTATGGGCTAAGGGTAGCATCGTGCACACCGCTAGCCTTAGTTTAGGCGCCAATCTCCTAACCACCGATATCGGCGCGGGTCTACACATCCCGCTGGCCGAGGCTGAGCGTCTAAAACTTAACTCGGGCTGCGCTATGGTCTCTGCCGTCGGACCCGACGAAATCATTCACGTTCCAAACGTCGGTGGGCGCGAGCCGCGAAAACTGCCCAAACGCGTCATTGCCGATATCATCGAAACGCGGCTTGAAGAAATTTTCTCTTTTGCTTTTCGCGAAATCGATAATTCTGGCTACCGCGATAAGATTCCCAGCGGCATCGTTTTAACGGGTGGTGCCGCTATCATGGACGCGGCGCCCGAGCTTTGCGGAAGAGTCACGGGTCTGCCTGTTAGGCGCGGGATTCCCATCGGTGTGGGCGGCATGAGCGATTTGGTGCGCCTGCCAAAGAGCGCGACCGCCGTGGGACTGCTCTTGCAGGCTACGCGTCACGCGGATTTGCGCCTCTTTAAGCCTAAAGAATCTAAGGGCGTGTCCTTGAGGGAACGGCTAGTCTCGTGGCTTAAAGAAATCATCTAATGGCTGGCATTTTGCATGATTTCGCCGTTGGCCGCGTCCGTTGCTTCGCCCACGCTTTATAGCAAAAATCCGCTAAAAACGTAGACTTAGTCGGCTAAAAAAGCGCTGATTCATTCGATATTTATGCTTTTTATTTTTGTGGGGGAAGTGTCCCCCTACGCCGCAACCCCGCGCCGTGCGCGGGTTTGCGTCTACCCCCTCCGCGGGGACACCCCGCGACGCCCCGTCCCGGTTTTGGCGAAACAGGGTTTTGTGCTTGCCCTACCCTCAACGGCGACTCAAGTAGGGGCAGGTTTCAAACCTGCCCTTGTTTAATGCCCTCACAGCGTGGTGTAGGGGCAAGTTTCAAACCTGCCCTTGTTTAATGCAAAAACCGTGAAAATTTGCTCAAATAAAGTTTGGAAAGATATCTTGGTTTGTTTAAACGAGACATTTGCACGGCTAGAAATAACGAATTTAATTTTACAAATTCGATATAGTCTTAAACAAAATGAGACCTTTGCACGGACCAAAAATTTGAATGTTTTTTTTCCAAAACGAAACAGTTTTAAAGAAAATTAGTCGTTTTGTAGAGAAGCAAAACAATAAAATGCGCATAAAATTAGGCATGCAGATGATAGAATGGCAGTTTATTCGGTAAGCGCTTA
>Ga0265293_10010905_pt1 | contig 12550 bp, 10 predicted proteins | sample Munlanlewell138R_FD_192505 | JGI IMG/M metagenome (GOLD analysis project Ga0265293, IMG submission 192505) | Leachate microbial communities from a municipal landfill in Southern Ontario, Canada - Leachate well 138R | ecosystem: Engineered > Solid waste > Landfill > Unclassified | place: Canada... | reverse complement strand
CATCATCTCAACCTGAGCCGGATTCCAAGCGGTAACAATATGTCTTCTTGAGTCGGGGGAGTTTTTAATAGAGTCTATTAAATTTGATATTTGATCTATAGAGCTGCCATCTTCTCTCTTCCAATCTCTCCATTGACTTCCATAAACGGGGCCCAACTCCCCCTTCTCGTTGGCCCACTCGTTCCATATTGTCACTCCATTGTCGTTCAGATACTTTATATTGGTATCTCCTCTAAGAAACCAAAGCAACTCATAGATTATAGATTTAAGGTGCACCTTTTTGGTTGTAACCAAAGGGAACCCTTTAGAGAGGTTGAATCGCATCTGCCAGCCAAATATACTTTTAGTTCCAACTCCAGTACGATCCTCTTTTGGAGTGCCTTCATCCATCACCCTTTGTAACAGATCGAGATAATTTTTCATAATCGCTTAATTAGGCATAACTGAGAGTGCCTCATCAATTGTTATCTACAAATATAGTTAAATAGCTCTCTTTTTAGGATAGAAGTTTTAATTTTGAATATCTTTACACCTTTCAAACTCTTATTGGTTCAAAAATTTCTTATAATGAAACGACTAATTCTTATTTCAACTTTATTTGTTGCCCAACTCTTTCTTGGCTCTTTAAATGCTCAATCTTATTTGCAAGAGAGGGTTGAAGCTAAAGGTCATCTCTTTATACATGGCGGTGCCCCAATGAACGACCAGATGGCTAAAGATTTTATTGCTGTTGCCCCAAAGGGTAAAATTAATGCTGTGATAATTCCCTATGCAAGCCCCTCAGAAAAATCGTCGGAGGCTATGAAATCATATCTTCTAAAGCACGGAGTTGCCTCTTGCACAATAATTAGCTTAGAGAATCCCGAAGTTGACTCTCCTGAAAATTTAAAGCTTTTAAGTGAAGCCACAATGGTTTACTTCACAGGTGGAAGTCAAAAAAAATTGGCAAGAAGAATGGGTAAAAGCGAACTCTTAAAAAAGGTAAAAGAGTTATATAAAAGTGGTGGTGCCGTTGGCGGTACCAGCGCCGGAGCCTCTATTATGGGGCGTTTGATGCCCACCGGGATAGAGTTTGGAACAACCGATCCCAAGAAGAAATTTACCACTATAGAGCAGGGTAAAATCGAAGTAATTGAGGGTTTTGGAATGGTACAAAACTTTATAATAGATCAACATTTCTTAATTAGAAAGAGAGCCAATCGCCTCTTTTCAGTTATTTTAGACAATCCTACCCAGAGAGGGATAGGGATAGACGAACCTGCAGCTATTATGGTTAAACCCAACAGTAGTTTTGAAGTGTTGGGAGATGGGAAAGTGTTGGTTTATGAGCCTTTAAATCTAACAACTCCAAATGAAGCTCCTGCAATTTTAGTAAAAATTTTATCGCCCGGCGATATCTATAAATTTTAAACTATTATGAAAAAAGTTAAACTTTTATTGCTTCCTCTGCTACTCTCCTTAATAACTATAGGGTGTGCCCAAAATAGAGCAGATAGACCCTTTTTAGAGGAGAGGGTAGAGGCTAAAGGATACCTCTATATAGAGGGTGGAACCTATATAGGCGATATGCCGGAGTATATGTTGCAAAAATTTCTCTCTTTAGTAGGCGATAGAGAGAAGAGGGTTGTGGTTATACCTTTTGCCGGAAGAAACTTAGAGGAGTTTGCCCAAAAGGGGGATCTCTTTAAAAATAGAGTTTTAGAGTTGGGAGCCCAAAGTGCCCATGTTATAGTATGCGAAAAGGAGGAGGTAGACTCTCCCGAAAACCTTAAGCTTTTAGAGAGTGCCAATATTGTTTTCTTTACCGGCGGACAGCAGGCAAAATTGGCAGATTGGATGTTGAATACCAAGCTGTTGGAGAGTGTAAAGAGAATATATAGCCAAGGGGGAGTTGTTGGTGGCAGCAGTGCCGGAGCCTCTATAATGGGCAGGCTGATGCCAAGTGGTACAGTTGTAGGACCAGACGACCCCCCAAATAAATTGCTTCAGGTAGCTAAGGGAACAATCACTTTGGGCGAAGGTTTTGGCTTTCTTCAAAATATAATAGTCCACCAACACTATCTTGCCCGTAAAAGAACCCACCGCCTCTTTTCTGCCCTTTTGGACTATCCAAATTTAAGAGGAGTTGGGATAGATGAGAAGACAGCTATTATTGTAAAGCCCAACAGCACTTTTGAAGTGATAGGAGAGAGTAAGGTTTTGGTATTTGAACCATATGATCTCTCTTTGAAAGCGGGTGGAGAGGGAGACTCTTTTATTGTTAGAATACTCTCTGAAGGAGATAGTTATAATTTCAAATAATAAAATTTATAAAATGAAGAAGAGAATTTTGACTCCAAAAAGGCTCTTGTTGGTTGCCCTTCTTTCTCTATTGAGTGCTCCATTTGTATGGTCGCAAAGTTATGTAGAGCAAAAGATAGATGCTAAAGGTTATCTCTACATTGTTGGAGGAGGTGCCCAAACTTACCGGATGGTTGAGCAATATCTCAATTTGGCCGGTAAAGGGAAGAAGAGGGTGGTTGTAATCCCATTTGCCAATAAGAATTTTGAAACAGCAGATAAAGCGGTAAAAAAATTGATAATGCAATATGGTGTAGACTCTTACGATAAAATTATTTGTGAGAAGAGAGAGGTAGATAGCAAAGCCAATCTAAAACTGATAGAGAAGGCTAATGTAGTTTGGTTTACCGGTGGTCATCAAAAGAAACTTTCCGACTGGATGTTAGATAGTGAACTTTTAAAAAGAATAAAGGAGAAGTATAAAGAGGGTACCATTGTGGTTGGCGGTTCGAGTGCCGGTGCCTCAATTATGGGAGATTATATGCCCACAGGAAGAGGATTTGCCTTTTTAGAAAATATCTATGTGCATCAACACTATTTGGCCAGAAAACGAACTACCGCAAACTTTGCCGCTCTAAGAAAGCACCCCACTCTTAGGGCTTTGGGTATAGATGAGAGTACCGCTATTATTGTAAAGCCCGACGCCACTTTTGATGTTATTGGAAAGAGTAGGGTTTTGGTTTTTGAACCACAAAATTTACACAATAAAAAAGAGGGGGAGGGGGAGTCCTTTATTGTGAGAATCCTCTCCGAAGGTGATAGCTATAAATTTTAAATAAGAAAGGTGTCAAAAATTATGAGAAAAATTATTTTACTTCTATCGACTGTTATTTTACTATCCTTTAGCACAAATGCTACAGCCCAATCTTATCTTCCCGAAAAGGTAGATGCAAAAGGGCATCTCTTTATTGTTGGTGGAGGGGCACAGAGCGAGCAGATGGTACAGCGTATGTTGGATCTACAGCCGGCTGCTCAGAAGCATGTGGTTGTAATCCCTTTTGCCAATAAAGATCCCCAAAAGGCGGGCGAAACTGTAAGAAAAAGGATGATGAAGCTTGGAGCTGCCTCCTGTAGCGTAATTCTTTGCGAAGAGAATGAGGTAGATTCTCCCAGGAACTTAAAGATGCTCAAAGAGGCCAATGTAATTTGGTTTCCGGGTGGAAGCCAGGCCAAGTTGATGAGATGGATGGGTAAGAGCGAACTTCTTAAAAGAGTTAAGGAGATTTACAAAGAGGGTGGAGTAGTTGGTGGAACTAGTGCAGGTGCCTCTATAATGGGGCGTTTAATGCCTACCGGTACCGAATTTAATGCTCCCAATCCTAAAAATAAATTCTCGAGAATTGAGAAAGGGACAGTTAAAACTGTCGAAGGATTTGGCTTCTTAGAGAACATTATTATAGATCAACACTTTTTGGCCCGCAAGCGTGCCAACCGACTCTTTTCCCAGCTTTTAAGCAATCCTACACAAAGAGGAATTGGAATAGATGAGAGTACCGCTATTATTGTATTTCCAAATAGCTCCTTAGAGGTGGTGGGTAAGAGTAAAATCTTAATCTATGAGCCTTTAAATCTTCTAAATAGTAGTGAAGCTCCCGCCTTTAATATAAGAATCCTCTCCGAAGGAGACCGATATCAATTTTAATTCTCTCTACCCTATTTAAAAAGAGTCCTTTAGGGCTCTTTTTTCTTTAGAGTACTATACTAATAATATTTTCACTATTTTTATTAAAAATATAGGATATATGGGCAAAAGAACATTGAAATTTTGGCTTGTTGCCACTCTACTTCTCTCTCTTTATGCTTGTGGTAGTGTACTTATTACAGGAAGAAAGCAACTTCTACTCTTTAGCGACGGCGAATTGACCTCCCTAAGCAATCAAACCTATTCGCAAATAATGGGAACTTATAGGAGCAGTAGAAATAGTGCCTATCAAAAGGTTGTAAATGAGGTTGGAGTTAGACTCACCTCTGCTGTTGAGAGATATGCCCGTGCCAATGGTCTAACATCGTCTCTTGAAGGGCTAAGGTGGAGGTTCGATGTGCTTGAAAGTTCCCAAGTGAATGCCTTCTGTCTTCCAAACGGAAGTATTCTCTTCTATGAGGGGATTATGCCGTTGGTAAATAGTGCCGATTTGGTTGCGGTTGTGATGGGGCATGAGATTGCCCACGCTGTAGCGAAACATGGGAATGAGAGGATGAGCCAAGAGATGGTGGTTGGTACAGTGGGCCAGGTAATTTCACAATTTATTGGGAGTGCCGATCAAAAGAAGCAGGCTATTTTTGAGCTCGCTTTTGGCTTAGGTTCACAACTTGGTGTAATGTTGCCATATTCTCGCAAGCATGAGTATGAGGCAGATAGGTTGGGGTTGATCTTTATGGCTATGGCAGGATACGATATAAATGTGGCTCCCGGCTTTTGGGAGAGAATGAGTCAAAACAAGAGTGGAGGCCAACTCCCCGAATTTTTTAGTACCCACCCTTCAGATGCCAATAGGGTAAAGAAGATTCGAGAGGTATTGGTTGAAGCGGCAAAATATAGATAGAGTATAGGATAGGAAGCTATTATGTATAGAACAAAAAATTGCGGTCAATTAAGGATTGAAAATGTTGGGCAGGAGCATAAACTTGCAGGGTGGATTCATAGAGTGAGGAAGATGGGGGGTATTGCCTTCATTGAATTGAGGGATAGGTATGGAGTTACCCAGCTTAGGGTAGATGAAAACTCCTCTCAACAATTGAGAGAGGAGATAGAGAAGTTGGGAAGAGAGTTTGTGGTGTCGGTAAGGGGGATTGTTGAAGAGAGAAGTAGTAAAAATAGTAAAATAGCTACAGGCGATATAGAGCTTAAGCTACTCTCTATAAATGTGCTTAATAAATCTGTTATACCTCCTTTTACAATTGAAGAGGAGAGCGATGGAGGGGAGGAGTTAAGGGCAAAGTTTCGTTACTTGGATCTTCGTCGCCCCCCACTTAAGAGAGCTATTGAGTTGCGCCATAAAATCTCGTCTGAGGTGAGGAAATTTTTAGATCAAAAAGGTTTTTTAGAGATTGAAACTCCCTCTCTAATTAAATCTACCCCCGAAGGTGCAAGAGACTTTGTGGTTCCATCGAGAGTGAACCCCGGAGAGTTCTACGCTCTACCTCAAAGCCCCCAAACCTTTAAACAGCTTCTTATGGTGGCCGGATTCGACCGTTACTTTCAAATTGTACGATGCTTTAGAGATGAGGATCTTAGGGCCGACCGCCAACCCGAATTTACCCAAATAGATTGTGAGCTCTCTTTTGTAGAGAGAGAAGATGTTTTGCAGCTGTTTGAAGGGATGATGCGTTATCTCTTTAAAGAGGTGCTCTCGGTAGAGATTGATGGGGAGTTTCCAAGGATTAGCTATAGAGAGGCTATGAGCCGTTTTGGAAGCGATAAGCCCGATCTCCGCTTTGGGATGGAGATTGAAGCTCTTAAAGAGGGGGGTGAAGAGGGTGAAAGTATCGATCTTCTATCGGGGCGCAACTTCCCCCCTTTCGACTCAGCCCCTTTTGTTGGAGCAATAGCTGTTCCCCAATCGGCCCACTATAGTAGGAGGGAGTTAGACCAACTTACCGAATGGCTCAAACGGGCAGAGAAGAGTGTTAAGGGGCTGATATATATAAAGGTTGAGGAGCAGATAAAATCCTCTATAGATAAATTTTATAGTTGCGAAGAGCTGCTCAAAATTGTAGAGAAGCTAAAGGGCTCTCAAGGTGATCTTATCTTAATTTTAGCAGGAGATAGAGAGGAGACCCTCCAAGCGCTCGGCAGACTTCGTATAGAGATGGCTTCCCGCCTTGGATTGAGGGACCCCTCCAACTATAAACCGTTGTGGGTTTATGATTTTCCCCTTTTGGAGTGGGATAGCGAAACTTCAAGATTTTATGCCAAACATCACCCCTTTACCGCTCCAAAAGAGGAAGATTTTGATAAGCTTAAAAGCAACGATAGAGGAGTGCTCTCTTCGATATTGGCCAACGCCTACGATTTTGTTTTAAATGGGAGTGAGATAGGTGGCGGCTCTATAAGAATCGACAGTTCGGCTATACAAAATAGGATGTTCGAAATTTTAGGACACTCTCAAGAGGAGATAGATGAGAAGTTTGGCTTTATTCTAAATGCTTTCCGTTATGGGGCTCCTCCACATGGGGGGATAGCATTTGGGTTGGATAGGCTCTGTGCCCTTTTTGGAGGGGATGACACTATTAGAGACTATATAGCTTTTCCTAAAAATAATTCCGGGAGAGATGTGATGTTGGATGCCCCCTCTGTTCTTGACGATAAGCAGTTGGAAGAGCTCTCTCTAATGAAGATTTTACCACCCAAACAATGAATATTCAGCAGTTAGAGTATATTATTGCGGTAGAGAGATTTAGACATTTTGCTAAAGCTGCCGAACATTGCGGAGTGACTCAGCCCACTCTAAGTATGATGGTTAGAAAATTGGAGGAGGAGTTGGAGTTGGATATTTTTGATCGTCGTAAAAACCCAATTGAACCCACTGTTGTTGGCAAACGCCTAATAAAACAGGCCAAAGAGATTGAACAGGAGCTAAATAAATTTATAGAGATATCGCAATCGGTAAAGAATACCATTGAAGGGGAGCTCCATTTGGCAATAATTCCCACATTGGCCCCCTATATAGTACCTCCACTATTTGAAGGGGTTCGTAACAACCTTAAGAGTCTTAAAGTCTCTATATTAGAGTGTAGAACTTCCGAAATAATTGCCGATCTTAATAGTGGCAATTTAGAACTTGCTATTTTAGCTACACCCTTAAATGAACCCGATATTTTGGAACTTCCTCTATTTTATGAGAGATTTTTGGTCTATCTCTCCCCCTGTGAAGAGGAACTCTATAGTAAGAGCAAAATTGAGATAGAGGATTTGGACTCTCCAAATATGTGGCTACTTCAAGAGGAGCACTGTTTTAGAAATCAGATGATAAATATTTGCAAACAGAGGAGCGACTCATTTCAAAACTATTCGGCCGGCAGTATCGATACTTTAATTAAGGTGGTAGATGCCAATGGAGGTTTTACACTTATACCGGAACTCCATATACCCTCGCTCACTGCCAAGCAGCGGAAAAATTTAAGGTACTTTGCAGGCGATGAGCCAAGGAGAGAGGTCTCTTTTGCCTTTCGTGAAGATTTTATGAAAGAGAGGCTTATAAATGAGTTGGTAGATATTATAAAGACCATGATCCCCCCCTCAATGTTAGATGGACGCCTCTCTAAGTTTAGGGTAAAGCTTTAAGTGAAAGCTCTATGTTACTGCTTCTAATCTTTTTTATCTCTGCACTGCTTCTCTCTTTCTTATGCTCTATAAATGAGGCGGTGCTGCTCTCTACCCCCCTCTCTTTTGTCTCTCTTAAAGTGAATGAAGGGAGTAGGGGAGCTATATTGTTTAAGAGGCATAAAGAGAATATGGAGAGGGCGCTCTCCACAATACTATCTTTAAATACTATTGCAAACACCATTGGTGCTGCAGGAGTAGGAGCAGAAGCGACCAAGCTTTTTGGCCACTCCTACTTTGGGGTTGTATCGGCGCTGCTCACCTTGGCAATTCTCTTTTTTGCCGAAATTTTACCCAAGAGTGTTGGAGCCAACTACTGGAGAGGGTTAACCCCATTTGTAGGCTACTCTATTGCAGTGATGAGTTATCTCACCTTCCCAATTGTAAAGGTATCGGAACTCTTTATGAGGCTCATTACCCGCAAGGCAAAAAAAGGCTCTACAGTAAGCCGTGAAGAGTTTTCTGAAATGGTTGAAATTGGAGCCCGTGAAGGGATAATAGATATTTACGAGAGTAGGATAATAAAAAATATTATTAGGCTCAAAAGCATTAGAGTTGAGGAGGTTATGACTCCCCGAGTTGTTGTTGAAAGCGCTTCGGAGGAGATGACCATAGAGCAGTTTTATAAGAGAGAGGCTTATCGCCCCTACTCCAGAATTCCTCTACACACCCCCAATAATCCCGAAGAGATTACCGGCTTTATCTTTAGACAAGATGTGGTAGAGAGTATGGCCAACGACAACTTCTCCCAAAAATTGGCAAAAATAAAGCACCCAATAACAGTTGTTCCCAATATTCAGCCGCTCACAATCCTTTGGGAGAAGCTGTTGGAAGAGAAGGCGCACATAGCCCTTGTGGTAGATGAGTATGGCGGCTTTGAAGGTATTGTAACCTTAGAAGATGTTATTGAAACAATTTTGGGCTTGGAGATTATGGATGAGCGCGACATTACAGCCGATCTGCAGCAATATGCAAAAGATCGCTGGAGGCGGAGGCTCTTAAAGTATAATCAATAAGCTCTCTAACTCTCTAACTTTGCTGCAGCTTCTATTACTCTTTGGGCTAAAGCGTGGAAGCTTTTGCCATCCTCTCCATCGCTCAATGCTATGGGCTCCCCATCGTCGCCCCCCTCTCGAATAGATTGTATTAGAGGAATTTCTCCCAATATTGGCAGTTGATATTTTTGGGCAACCTCTTTGCAGCCATCTTTGCCAAAGATATAGTACCTATTGTTTGGAAGTTCGGCAGGGGTGAACCAGGCCATATTTTCAACCAACCCCAAGATTGGTTTTTTAACACTGTCGGCCATAAACATATTTATCCCCTTCTCTACATCTGCCAAGGCTACAGATTGTGGCGTACTCACTATAACTGCTCCGGAGAGTGGGATATCGCTCACTAAAGAGATATGGACATCGCCCGTGCCGGGAGGGAGATCTACCAAGAGATAATCCAACTCTCCCCAAGCAACTTGAAGTACCATCTGTTTTAAAGCGGTACTTGCCATAGGGCCTCTCCAAATCATAGGTTGTTCGGGCTTGGCAAAATAGCCTATAGAGATCCACTTTACACCCCATTTTTCCATAGGTAGAATTAGATCTTTACCCGAAGAGTCATCTATCATGGGCTTATACTCTTCGCTTCCAGTCATTTTAGGAATCGATGGCCCATATACATCGGCATCGGTCAACCCAACTTTATATCCCGCTTTAGCCAATGCAATAGCCAAATTTACCGAGAGGGTAGATTTGCCCACTCCCCCTTTTCCTGAAGCGATAGCAATTATCTTATCTACATGAGCCAATGTTTGCTGATCTAAGTTGAGATGTGCTCTCTTCTTAAATTTCCTCTCTCTAACCAACTCCATAATTGAGAGTTTAAACTGATGGTTGGGAAAACTCTCTCTTAAAATCCTTTCGCACTCTCTCTTAATTGTGGTGGAGAGGGGGTCTGGAGAGGGGAAGATCAATTTAAATTTTACCCTTCCATCCTCAAATTTTATCTCTTCAACCATCCCAAGGGAGACAATATCCTCCTCCTTTTCGGGGTGAATAACCTTTTTTAGGCTCTCTTCTATACTTTTTATATCCATAACTGCTCTGTTAAAACTATTTTACAATATCCATTTCATCTATAAGATGTTTTGCTCCTCCAAACTTCTCGATAATAAAGAGGATATATCTGATATCTACACTTATACATCTCTGTAGTACCGGCTCAAAGAGTATGTCGCCGCTCATCGCTTCCCAATTGCCGTCGAAGGCACATCCTATCAACTCCCCTTTTCCATTGAGTATTGGGCTGCCGGAGTTGCCGTTTGTTAGGTCGTTGTCGCTTATGAAAGCTACGGGAAGCTCCCCTTTGCTGTTGGCATATTGGCCCCACTCTTTTGCATTATACAACTCCTTCAATTTTTGTGGAACTTCAAACATCCAGTCGCCGGGAATCTCCTTCTCCATTACTCCTGTAAGGGTAGAGTAGAAGTTGTACTTTACCCCGTCGCGGGGGGAGTAGCTCTTTATCTTTCCATAGCTCATTCTCATAGTGGAATTTGCATCGGGGTAGAGCTTTACTCCATCGTTCATCTCCAATCTTCCTGCAATAAAAAGCTTATGCCACTTTTGGTACTCTTGGTTATATTTTATTAGCCCGCTCTGCAGAGTGGCAATTTTTTCAAAAATAGATTGCCCCATAGCTCCTGCCAAATCGTTGGCGGCAATTTCACTACTCTTTATGGCCCTCTTGGCACCCTCTAAAGAGGTGAAATTGGACTCTTTAAAGATCTTTTCTACAAAAGAGTCTATATCGCCCCCATAATTATCCTCTATAACTTTAAAGATAGTGGGTCTCTTTTGGGGTGCAACCCTGCCCATATAAGCCTTTATCATCCCCTTTGCAACCTCCTTATCTACCCTGGGGGAGTAATCTTTATAAAACTCTTCTACTCCTCCTCTAAGAGCGTGAAGGGCTGTTGCAACCCTAACCATTTTACCACTTGCGCGGTTTGCAAAGTGGCCTGCTATAAGGGTTGTCTCAATTGGAATAAGGGCCTCTTGGAGAGCTGTCAGCTCCATCAATATTTCTGCCCTTGCCTCTATAATGGAGTTCAACCCCTCCAATACGGAACCATATTTTTTTATGCGTCCCCTTTTTGCCATTACCCACTGTTGAAATTGAGCCTCCTGCTCTGCCCGCCGCTCTACAACATTGAGTTTTACAAAGGTCTCATTCATACCGGTGGCCTTTTTCCAAAAATTGGAGGATTGTGCATACTTAGAAGAGTATTGGAGCCTCACCTTAGGATCTTTTAACATCTCTTGTGTTAAAATATCTTGGCGAACCCTCCTCATCTCAATTAGGATATTATTGGTTGCAATATTCTCTTCAATCCCCTTAGAGGTTAAAAAGCGGTTTGTTCTACCGGGATATCCCAACATAAGGGTAGGGTCTCCCTCCTCTATCCCCTTAAGCGATATTGTTAGCGCTCTCTTAGGGTTATAGGGGCGATTTGAGGGCGAATAGTCGGCAGGGTTGTTGTTCTGGTCGGCATAGACTCTAAAGAGCGAAAAATCGCCTGTATGTCGAGGCCACATCCAATTGTCTACCTCCCCTCCAAATTTTCCAATTGAAGAGGGGGGAGCTCCAACAAAACGGATATCGTTGTATCTTTTTGTGGTTATTAGATAGTAGCTGTTCCCGCCATACATAGAGTAGAGGGTAGCTGTTACTCCATCACTCTCCCTTTCGGCCTTCTCCACCAGCTGCTTTTTAATCTCTTCAAACCTCTCTCCTCTTCCCTTAATATCTTTGACTCTCTTTAGAGCCTTATTAATCTGTGGGGTAACATCGGTTATCGTCTCTAAAAATATAACAAAAAGGCCCGGAGCAGGAATCTCCTCCTCTCTGCTCATAGCCCAAAAGCCGTTCTGCAACATATCGTTCTCTACGGTACTAAGCTTCTGAATGGTTCCATAGCCACAGTGGTGGTTGGTTAAAACGAGCCCCTGTTCCGAAATTATCTCTGCAGAACATCTCCCTCCAAAGTGGACAATTGCATCTTTGAGAGAGCTGCTGTTTATATTGTAGATCTCTTTGGCGCTTAACGAAAAACCCAACTTCTTTAACCCTTCTACATTCAATTTCTCTATAAGGGGTAGTAGCCACATTCCTTCGTCACCCTTTAAAGGGGCAAATGGAAGGAGTGCCAATGAGAGTGCGAGAATAAATTTTTTCATTACTATTGATAACTTTACTTAAATTAGTGCAAAGTTAATTATTTCCCTGCATAACCGATTATAATGGCACCTTATAAGATTGCGATAGTGGCAGACAAGTTTAAGGGAAGCCTTACTGCATCACAAGTGACTTCGATAGTAGCGGAGGCTTTCTCCCACCTGCCCCAGGTAGAGATTGTAGAGATACCTATGGCAGATGGGGGCGATGGAACTTTAGAGGTGATAGAGCACTGTGTAGGGGAGAGCATCCCTATAGAGAGCATAGATCCTTTGGGAAGAGATGTAGCGGTTAAGGCTCTTCTCTACAGTAGTGGAGTAATATGTGAAATGGCGCAATCTACCGGTATATGCAGGCTCTCTCCTTTTGAACGCAACCCTCTTCTTACCAGCAGTTATGGGTTTGGATTGGTGATTGATACACTTGCCTGTAAAGGCTTTAAGAAGTTTTTATTGGGAGTGGGAGGGAGCGCCACCAACGATGTTGGGATAGGGATGCTCTCTGCCCTTGGATTTCGTTTCTACAACAGTGCCGGCAACCAAATCAAAAGTAGAGATGCTACCTTTGTAGCTCCCTCTCATAGGGGTAAGCTCCTATCCGGTGCCAATTTAATTGAGATTGCACAAATAGACGATAGCGATAGGCCCGACTATT
>Ga0265293_10010904_pt1 | contig 12551 bp, 13 predicted proteins | sample Munlanlewell138R_FD_192505 | JGI IMG/M metagenome (GOLD analysis project Ga0265293, IMG submission 192505) | Leachate microbial communities from a municipal landfill in Southern Ontario, Canada - Leachate well 138R | ecosystem: Engineered > Solid waste > Landfill > Unclassified | place: Canada... | reverse complement strand
AATCCCGAAACTGCTGCTTAGCTCGCAACGTACAGATTTACAGATTTATAAAAATTATGCACTGATTTATGCCTCACTCACGAAAACCGATTTAGTAGGCGCTGCGGAAGTGGGAAACTTTAGTTATAAAACTGTTCGCTATGTAGTTGAGGCCTGCATCAACGAAAAGATTGACTATGTTGACGTTGCCGACGATTCTGCTGCCGTAGAGATATTGTTCGAATACGATCAAAGATGTAAGCAAGCAGGTATTACGGCACTTATCTGTCAAGGTGCCAGCCCTGGAACCACCAATATACTGGCGCTGCTGGGATCAAGGCAATTGGATAAAACCAATGAAATCCATACCAACTGGATTGTAAGTATGCTTAGTGAGTCCAATAATGTGCGCAATTTAGGCGCAACCTATTATCATGCTTTAGAAATGTCCACAGGGACTAATCCACAATTTCTCAATGGAGAAATAACACGGGTTCCATCCGCATCCGGCACCAAAGAGATACAATTTATTGCACCAAAGGATAAATATCCGGTACATTACGTTGGCCATGGCGAGCCTTTAACACTATCGGTGCATATTCCCAATGTTAAGACCGTTACTAATCGGGGAAATATTTGGCCCGGGGCAATGGATATCTCAAACTTAAAAGTCTTTGAGGCGATTGGTCTTGCAGATGACACAACGATTGATATTAATGGCACTGAACTAAATAGAAGAGATATAGCCTTCGCACTTATTAGCGAACAGTTCGCCGTTGATCCGAAGGAATTTAAAGATGCCGAAAAGGTAGAATTCCAAATTCATGTAGAGGTTAATGGCGAAAAAGAGGGCAAAGCAGTAATGTATGAATATACCTGTGCCACGGAAATGAATCCTGCTACAGGCCTGTCTGCCTCCTATGCAGCGCAGGTCGTTGCCCATGCAAAGAAAAAAATGACAGGCATAGTTGCTCCCGAGCAATATTTAGAGGTTAAACCATACCTTCAGTATTTAGAATCAAAAGGTTTTGAATTCTACGTTTCCATCACCAAAGATGGGAAGAGATCAAAGCCGGTATTATTAAAAACAGAAGAAATATAGATTCATTTGGGATAGCGATCTTTTTAAAACAACAGTATTATCTCTATTGGTTTAGCATCAACTTTAAGTTTTCGATGATGGGCTGTAAAAAGCGTTCACTACTGAGGTATCCTCCAAGTCCATCTAATATAAACTGGAATGCAATACTGATAAGGATAAATCCCATAATTCTTGTGAGTGCATCAAGTCCTGTAATTCCTAAAAATCGGGAGATCAATGGAGCACCGCGCATAGCGAGCCAGGCTACAAGCACAACAACCAAAATACCAATAGAGATGGCAAGGTAACCCAAAACATCAGTGGTTGCAGCAGCCATGCTGATAACAACAGAAATAGACCCGGGACCACTTAAAGATGGCATTGCCAAAGGTGTGAAGGCAATATCTTTTTTTGTCCTCGATTCTTGTTTGGCCGCTTCCGTAATGTCATCAGGATCATTTGGATTGAGCATGTTAAAACCCACCCGCATAATGATTATCCCACCGGCAACACGAATAGCAGGAATCGAAATACCAAAGAATTCTTTAATCAAGACACCGCCCCAAAGAAAGACAAGCAGAATACCGGCCATGTAAATAGCAGCCTTAAACGCCTGATTCCGTGACCACTCCTTAGAGTGCCCCGCTGTAAGCGACAAATACAGCGGTATCGTACTAAATGGATTGGAGATAGGCAAAAGTGCAAAGACAGTAACAAGTACAATTTCTAACATGTTTCTTAATTTTAATGAGCGAGTTTTTTTATTAAAGGACGACCAAAACTGCCGGAATTTTTACGATGAGCGTATAATTATGTAAAAGCCCTGCAATGATATTGGATACAGCAAATCCTGAAAGCAAAATCAATAACGAACTTTTGTGGTTGAATTGCAGAAGTTTCCCCCAATTTTATTTTTCTTTTCTCCATTTGCGCGACACTATTTTTGCCGGAAAAACCCCGTGGCTCACCGACTTCACGTCTTCGATAGAATAGAAAGCTTTGGGATCAGTGGTTTTAACAATATTTTCTACTCTTTGAATCTCATTCCGCTTGATGATGCTAAATATAATATGTATGTCTTCTCTGCCTCCGATGGCATCGTGGCGAACGATTCCATAACCGGCATCTTTAAGGTTTTGTATCACCTCAGTGGCACTTCTGCGTACGATAAACTGAATTTTTACAATGCCCATAGCCAGCCGTTCCTCAATAATTAATCCGATGTAGTTTCCTGCGGCAAACCCGGCTGCATAGGCAAAGTAACTCGTCCAGTTATCCAGGTTTGTCATTATGCGCGAAATGGCTACCAACCAAATCAGAACCTCAAAAAAAACCAAGCAGAGGCGCCCATATCCTTTCCCCTTTCGAAACCATTACAATACGCACCGTTCCTAAGCTTACGTCCAATATTCTTGATACAAAAATCAGAAACGGTAGCAGAAAATAGTTAAAAAAGCCTGTGTCTAAAAAAACATCTGCAAATATCATTTTTTTTAAATTTTAGCAAAGATAGGATTTACTACAAAACTGCTTTCTTTTTTATGGAACTCGATTGCCGAATAGTGCGGCAACAAATTTAGCCTTACATTGTTAGTTGCTTGCTAAATAATTAATAAAAAGAGAATAGAATAATATGAAAACAACAAAATGGGCAATAGACCCATCACACAGCGAAATCACTTTCAAGGTAAAACACCTGATGATCTCTAACGTAAAAGGAGAGTTCAAAACATTCCAAGCCACCATTGATGGCGAAGATTTTACAAAATCCACGATTTCAGTAAAGATCGATGCCAGTTCTATTTCTACCAACAACAATGACAGGGACACGCACTTAAAAAGTGACGATTTCTTTGAAGTAGAAAAGTATCCCGAAATCACATTTGTGAGTACTTCATTTAAAAAGACTAATGATGACGAATTCAAATTAGTTGGCAACCTGACGATGAAAGGAGCTACCCGGGAAATCGCACTGGATGTAGAATTTGGAGGATACATGAAAGACCCTTACGGAAATGAAAAAGCAGGGTTTTCTATCAGTGGAAAGCTAAACCGAAAAGACTTTGGTCTCAATTGGAATGCTGCTTTGGAAGCGGGAGGTGTTATGGTGAGCGATGAAGTGAAAATTTTCGGGGAAGTCCAGTTTGTAAAGCAACAATCATAATCTTAAACTAATATAAACGATAAAAGTTATGGACGATAAAAATTCAAAACTCACACGACAGACCGGGGCACCTGTACCGGATAATCAAAATGTGCAAACAGCGGGACCACGCGGCCCCATGTTGATGCAGGATGCCTGGTTTCTCGAAAAAATGGCAAACTTCGACCGGGAGGTGATTCCCGAAAGAAGAATGCACGCAAAAGGCTCAGGGGCTTTCGGCACTTTTACTGTTACGCACGACATTACGAAATACACCATGGCCAAAATTTTCAGCAAAGTCGGCAAAAAGACGGATATGTTTAGCCGGTTTTCTACCGTTGCCGGAGAAAGAGGTGCTGCGGATGCTGAAAGAGATCTCCGGGGGTTTGCGCTGAAGTTTTATACCGATGATGGGATATGGGATATGGTTGGAAATAATACGCCTGTGTTTTTCTTTCGCGACCCGATGAAATTCCCCGACTTGAACCACGCTATAAAACGCGACCCTAAAACCAACTTAAGGAGTGCTAACAACAATTGGGATTTCTGGACGCTGCTTCCTGAAGCTTTGCACCAGGTTACCATAACGATGAGCGACCGCGGCATTCCCAAAGGTTTCAGAAATATGCACGGTTTTGGAAGTCACACCTATAGTTTTATCAACAAAGAGAACGTGAGGCATTGGGTGAAGTTCCATTTTATTACGCAGCAGGGAATCGAAAACCTCTCCGATGAAGAGGCTGCAAAAATTGTTGGTATGGACAGGGAATCATCCCAAAGAGACCTTTTTGATGCTATCGAAAGAAAAGATTTCCCACGATGGAAAATGTTTATCCAGATTATGACCCAAGAGCAGGCGAAGAGTTATCGCTTCCATCCTTTCGACCTGACCAAGGTTTGGTCTAAAAAAGATTTTCCGCTTATCCCGGTTGGCGAATTCGAGCTGAACAAAAACCCCGAGAACTATTTCCAGGATGTAGAACAAGCCGCCTTCAACCCGGCGAATATTGTTCCCGGAATTGGGTTCTCTCCTGACAAAATGCTGCAGGGAAGATTGTTTTCTTATGGAGATGCACAACGGTATAGGCTGGGTGTAAATCATTTTCAAATTCCTGTAAACAGGCCCACTGGTCCTTATCATGCCTTTCATCGCGATGGTGCAATGCGTGTGGACGGCAACTACGGCGATGCTAAACATTACGAACCCAACAGCTTTGGCGAATGGCAAGAACAGCCCGAAGCAAAAGAGCCGCCTTTGGAGTTGGATGGCAGCGCTTATGCCCACAATTTCAGGGATGACGATGAAGATTACTTCACTCAGCCGGGCGATTTGTTCCGCATCATCAAAGCCGATGGAAAAGCCGATTTGTTGTTCAGCAATACAGCTTCTCCAGGACAATTGGGTGGTGCTGATAAATTTATTCAGATCCGTCATATCAGAAACTGCTTTAAAGCCGACCCGGAATATGGTGAAGGAGTGGCAAAAGCACTTGGCCTGACGATGGACGAAGTAAACAGCTTCGACATGACACCCTTTGATAAATGGGCGCCAAGACCTACCAAGGGATAGCTTTTCCGAAAAATTACAAAGTTCGGGTCAGACCATTGCCATAGACAAAAGGAAAACCGATTATTTATGGCAATGGTTTAATGCAATCCCATTACGATTAACAATTGCAGAAAAAGACTTGATGGTTGGCGGTGATATGCTTTTAAAAGTCCGCTAATAAGAAGAAAGGATGTTTTTAATTCCCATAGTATAAACTAAAACACCAAGTAATTATGAAAAAGTACAAAATTGCAGTTATCGTAGGAAGCCTGCGCAAAGAATCCTTTAACCTGAAAACAGCCAAAACATTGATAGCGCTTGCACCGGAATCGCTATCGCTTGAAATAATCAACATAGCGAATCTTCCCATGTTTAATGAAGACCTGGAAGCAACTCCACCAAAAGAATGGGTAGCATTCAAAGAGCAAATCAGCGCTGCGGATGGACTTCTTTTCCTCACACCTGAGTATAACCGCTCTGTACCCGGTGTTTTAAAAAATGCGATTGATGTAGGTTCCCGTCCTTACGGAAAAAATTCGTGGAACGGAAAACCGGCAGCTATTGTGAGTGTTTCTATTGGTCCCATCAGCGGATTTGGCGCCAACCACCATTTGAGACAATCTCTGGTTTTTGTTAATGTGCATACTATGGCACAACCTGAAGCATACATTGGAGGAGCTGCAGCACTTTTTGATGATAAAGGAAAGCTGACCAATGATTCTACCAAAGGCTTCCTGAAAAGTTTTATGGAAGCCTTCGAGAAATGGGTTCATACAAATGCGTAGTTTTTGATCTTGGACGAATCAAGATGGATTAGGCGATGCCAATATTATTCCTGCTGATGGTGGTAGCTATCAGCAGGGACTATTGGACAGAGCGAACTATTAACACAATTATTAACATTTAAAAATTAAACACGATGAAAAATCTTATCTCATTAGTTGCATTGATATTCCTTACGGTAAGCGCATTCGCACAAACCCAATGGAAAGCAGACCCCTACCATTCCTCGTTAAATTTTGAAATATTACATTCCGGAATTAGTATTGTGAATGGAAAATTTTTGGAATACACAGGGAACTTAACTACAGATGGAGAAGCACTTAACAATGCAAATTTTGATGTTGTCATTAAAGTAAAAAGCATAAACACAAATGTAGAAAAAAGGGATAATCACTTGAGAAGTGCTGATTTTTTTGAGGTGGAAAAATTTCCTGATATGACTTTTAAAAGCACTAAAATCGTAGCTACCGACACACCCGACCAATATTTATTGTATGGTGACCTAACTATAAAAGATGTTACGAAAGAGGTGATTTTTGATGTGTACTACGGTGGAACGGCCAAGAGCGATCAAGGCGAAAAATTAGGTCTGAAAGCCACAACGACCATCAATAGGTTTGATTACAATATTGATTATGACCCAAGTGCTGCTGGTGTTGGAAAAGATGTAAACATCGTTGTTCACGGCCAGTTTGTAAAACAATAACGCTAATACGAAAAGACATGAAAACTTCAGCGATGAGGGTAGTAGAAAAAATGTTCGCTGCATTCGAAAGTGGCGATATAGAAAAATTCGTAGAAACAGTTTCCGACGACACTCTATGGATTTATCACGGTACGCAAATTATCCCTAAAGGAGTTTTTGAAAAAAAGGAAGGTGTAAGGACGTTTTTTAATAATATTATCGACAAAACTGAAATCATCAGCTTCGAACCTCAACAATTTATCGTCGAAGGAAACATGGTCGTTGTGTTAGGACAAGAACATCAGCGGGCAAAACGATCAGGAAAGGAATTAAAGCAAAAATGGGTTCAGATATATACCGTTGAAAACGATTTGATTACACGGATGGAGGAGTTTGCCACTTCGGAAGAAGTAAACTAAACAGCATTATGGCATCAAAAATCAATCTCATAGCAGTACTAATTTCTTTGTTAATCTTCACAGCTTGTCAGGGACATTCAAATACAAACAATATGGATAAGGAAACATTAAAAAATAACCCCCTTTTATGCGACATCGAAACCGGCATGTGTGAACCATCGGATGGAAACAGGGACACGGCATCTCAAATCAAAATCCAATCCACTGAGAAATCCGTAAAGACAATTTATTACACCGACCCTATCTGCTCGTCGTGCTGGGGCATCGAACCACAATTGCGTAAACTTAAACTGGAATACGGTAACGAAATTGAGATAGAATACAGAATGGGCGGCTTATTGCCTGACTGGAGTTACAACAGCGGTGGCATCGGGAAACCATCGGACGTGGCACATCACTGGGACGAAGTGAGCGTTCATTACGACATGCCCATCGACGGAGACGTTTGGCTGGAAGACCCCCTGCACTCATCATATCCGCCATCCATTGCTTTTAAAGCAGCACAAATGCAAGACAATGAAAAAGCACTGCTGTTTCTTCGGGAAATCAGAGAGATGGTTTTTCTGCAAAAGAAAAATATTACAAAGTGGGAAAATTTAGAAGTTGCGGCCAAAAAAGTAGGATTGAACATGGAGCAGTTCAAAACCGATTATGAGGGTAAAGCAAAGGAACTTTTCGATGAAGATTTGAAATTGGGGAGGGAACTGGGCGTAAGAGGATTTCCAACCATGTTCTTTTTAGACGGATCGGGTAACAAAGAGATCGTTTATGGTTCAAAACCCTACGCTTTTTACGAAATGGCCATTCTAAAACTGAATCCGAATGCCACCAAAAGTGAATACAGTAAAAACTGGGAAACACTCTTCTCGAAATATCATTCGCTTACCGCAAAGGAGTTTTCCGAACTTTCGGGAACCCCAAGAGACGAGGGCGAAAATGTGTTGAATGGACTTTCCGACAGTGGAGCATTGGAAAAATCGACAACAAAAAATGGTTCTATTTGGAAAGTTATAAAACAATAACGGTTAAATTTTAACAGACTTTCATTATGTCGAACATCAAACTGATAATTGAGGAAAGAGCCGCCAGCATAGGGAAGTTTATGGTGGGCCGGTTGTTGCCATTCCGGCAAAAGCGAATGGTGGGGCCTTTTATTTACATCGACCACATGGGGCCGGTTAAGCTCAGCGAACACGAAAACTTTGATGTTTTGCCGCATCCGCATATTGGTCTTTCTACGCTTACTTTTTTATTTGAGGGAAGCATTATGCACCGCGACACCCTTGGCAACGCAGTAGAAATACAGCCTGGCGCCGTAAACTGGATGACAGCAGGAAAAGGAATTGTCCATTCCGAACGCACGCCTGAATACTTGCGCCATTCCGCCAAAAGCATGCACGGCTTGCAAATCTGGGTGGCTCTACCCAAAGAACAGGAGCAGATGGAACCGGAGTTTTTTCATATCGGGCGCGAACAAATCCCTGCCTGGACACAGGGCGACCTTCAATTTAAACTTGTTGCAGGCGAGGCTTTCGGCCGAAAATCACCTGTTCCCGTTTACAGCAAGCTCTTTATGCTCGAAATAAAAAGCACTACCCAACAAGTTGTAAATATCGGAAATCAGCTCTATGGCGAATCGGGCTTGTATATTCTTGAGGGAAGCATCCAAAGCGATGAAAATGTGTATCAGCCCAACCAATTATTGGTAGCAAAGGAGAGCAGTTTGTGCCAGTTTACCATCGCCGCTAACAGCACTATCTACATCTTTGGCGGTGAGCCATTTGCCGAAGAGCGCTTTATCGACTGGAACTTTGTTTCGACAAGCAAAGAACGCATCGAAGAAGCCAAACAAAAATGGAAGGCACAAAAGTTTCCAAAAATTAGAGGTGACGAAACAGACTACATCCCCTACCCGTCGCGCAACAAATAAAATTATGACGATGAAAAACTAATTAAAACTGATGTATCTATTGACTTAGCTCCCATCTAAAGCAGGAATGGACTAAACCCGTTGGTTTGGAGTCAATTTGAAAGTGTCGCTTTTGATAGAACCCATCGGCAGTGGTGCTTTTTCTCGTTTTCAATCATACCAAATTTTTAACGTAACCGCCATTACAGTAACCGTGGTTACGTTATTATCTTTACTTTTTTGATAGATGAAATTGATGTTGTAGCAATTAACGACCTCGAAAAGCATGCATTTATTGCAGAAGTGAAGCGAAATAAAAGCAAGATCAACATTAACGAACTGAAAAAACGGGCGGCTTCTATTGCGCATCAGCTGCCTGGGTACCAAATAGAATATGCCGGTTTATCGTTGGAAAACATGTGATCTATTGCGGTGCTTCACGCTATTTACCTTTTGGAAATCACCACGTATTTTTAATCCATCTAAATTTTCCGACGGGCCATAACTTTTCATCTTCTGAGGGGATGCACATTTATTAATAGATTACTTTTGGCCAATTATTTATCGTTCTATACTATTTACTAAACTTACTTTAATGATGAAAAAGCTACTTTTTGTTTTTCTGGTTATGCTCGGCATTTCCACACTTACCAAAGCCCAAACCCCGCTCACCGTAGCGGTCGATTTTACGGTAACTACCGTCGAAGGCGAAGAACTCAACTTGTTCGACATCCTCGATGGCGGGCAGCATGTGCTTATCGACTTCTTCTTTACCACCTGCGGCCCCTGCCAACAATCGGCTCCGCACATCAACGCAGCTTACATCAACTTTGGCTGCAACTCAGGCGATGTATTTTTTATCGCCATCGACTACGGCAACACCGATGCGCAATGTATTGCTTTTGATGAGCAATTTGGTGTAGAATATCCCACGGTGAGCGGCCTCGAAGGCGGCGGAAACGCCGTATGCTCATCCTATGGCATCACAGCTTACCCAACGGTAATACTCATTGCCCCCGATCACAGCATCATCGAGCAGGATATTTATCCCATCCCCAATCCACAGGCGGTCATACAACCTATCCTTAACGCCGGCTGCCAGCCCAAAGATTGTCCGACGGGCGGCGAGCCAACCATCGTGAGCACCGATCCCGAAAACCGCAACGTGGTGCTCGAAGAATTTACCGGAATCCATTGTGTCTATTGTCCCTCCGGCCATAAAATAGCACACGACCTGATGATGGCACATCCCGACGATTTCTTCCCCATCAACATCCACCAGGGTGGCTATGCTACGCCTAATCCCGGCGAACCCGATTTCAAATCACCTTTTGGTGATGCACTTGCTGCCCAAACCGACCTGGTGGGCTATCCCGCCGGCACCGTCAACCGTCATCTCTTCAGCGGTATGTCGCAAGGATCGGGCACAGCCATGAGCCGCGGCAACTGGGGTACCGCCACCAACATGATATTAAGCGAAATTTCGTATGTGAATGTTGGCGCCGAAGCTACCCTCGATGTGGGTACCAGCGAACTTAACGTGCACGTGGAAGTGTATTATACCGGCGACAGCCCCGAAGCTACCAACTTTATAAATGTGGCGTTGCTCGAAAGCAATGTAGAAGGGCCACAAACTGGCGGCGCCACCTACAACCCCGACTTTGTGCTGCCCAACGGCAACTACTCACACCAGCACATGCTGCGCCACCTGATCACCGGACAGTGGGGCGAAGAAATTACAACCACCTCCACCGGCAGCTTTATCGATCTCAACTATACCTATACTATTCCCGGCACATACAATGGCGTACCAGTAAATCTGGCCAACTTCTCGCTGGTGGCATTCGTCACCGAAACCACCCAGGAAATCGAAAGCGGAACAAGCGCTATCCCCGTCATCACCGGACTTACCAACGAGAACGACGCCAGCGTGTCGCAGGTAGTTGTTTCAGAAATCGTGTGTGGCAACGAAATAGCACCTAAAGTCGCCATCGAAAATAAAGGCAACCACATGCTCACCTCCCTGCAAATCGACTACAGCATCAACGAAGGTGCTGTTGAAACGTACCAGTGGAGTGGTAACCTTAATTCGCTTATGTTAGAAACAGTCGAATTGCCAACCATCAGTTTCGTACCTGAAGCCACTAATACCGTGAACGTTTCGGTAGCTATGCCCAATGGCGAAGAAGATGAAAACCCCGACAACAACACCGGCTCAGCAGATTTTTTGCCAGCCGTCTCCACCACCCTCACCATCAACCTGGAATTTAAAACCGATAATTATGGCATCGAAACATCCTGGGAATTGCTGGACAACGAAGGGATCGTCCTGTTTTCGGGAAGCGGCTATGCCAGCAATACCGTTTACAACGAGACTTTTGAAATCGAACAAGGCATCTGCTACGCTTTTGTGATTTACGACCAGTATGGCGACGGAATGTGCTGCAACTATGGCAACGGCTACTACAAACTAACCGATTCGGAAGGGACGATAATTAAAGAAGGTGGCGAATTTGGCGCGAGTGAAACTTCCGAATTTAATGCCATCATCACCGCTATCGGCGACAAGCAGCAGAATTCGGCGCTGCAGATTTATCCCAATCCTGCCCGTGATCAGGTGAATGTGGTCAGCCGGTCAACGATCGAATCTGTTACCGTTGTGAGCATCACCGGCCAGCTTCTGCAAAAAATTGTGGTGAATAATACTTTCGTAAATATTAATACTGCTGCGCTCGAAGCAGGCCTGTATTTTATTCAGATAGAAACCGAGGCCGGACTTAGCACCCGCCGCCTGGTGATCGAATAAGGATTATTTTTTAATAAAAAAGCATTTCAAAAAAAAAGGCCGCCGGAGAAATCGGGCGACTTTTTTTTAATACGACCTCTTCCTTCTCACGGTGCCAGCCGATGGATACTCCAGCCGTCACCGACGTGCTGATAGACGATGCGGTCGTGGAGCCGGTTTTCGCGCCCCTGCCAAAATTCTATTTTCTCCGGAATTACCAGAAAGCCACCCCAGTCGTCCGGGCGGGGAATATGGCCGTCGGGATGCTTTGCGCGAATGGCTTCACGCTGCTGCTCCAGCTCCTGGCGGCTGCTGATGACGATGCTCTGCGGTGAAGCGGCAGCGCTCAGGCGGCTTTCGGGAGGCCGTGAATGAAAATAGGTTTCTGAAGCCTCCACATCCACTTTTTCTACAACGCCCTCAATGCGCACCTGGCGCTCGGTTTCTTTCCAGAAAAAGGTAAGCGCCACTTTAGCGTTTTCGTCAAGCTGCCGACCTTTGTGGCTATCGTAATGCGTGAAAAAAACAAAACCTTTGTCGTTCACTTCTTTGAGCAAAACCACGCGGCACGACGGCTGCCCATCGCTCCCGACGGTAGCAAGAAGCATGGCAGTAGGATGCAGAATCTCCGCCTGCACCGCCTGGTCCATCCACACAGCAAACTGCTCGAATGGATTTTGCTGAACCGATTGTTCGTCGAGTTGCTGATGCAGATATTCGCTGCGCAGATCGTGGTATTTTTTTATTGTCATCATTAAAATTTTAAAATTAAAAAAGAATGCAAAATTCTTGCGACTATAAATGTTTTAGGCACGTTAAAGTTCAAAAATCGTCCACAAATCATTTTAACCACAGAGAGCGCAGAGAAGACGCAGAGGAAGCGGAGGAAAATCTCTGTGAACTTTGTGAAATAACTCCGTGCCCTCTGTGGTTTTTCTTTGGTTTTCACCGCCGAAACGCTGAGACGCAGAGGTTTTTCTTTTTTTAAATATCGTGAATTCGTGTTCATTCGCCTCATTCGTGTGAAATCGTGGATTCTTTTTGACTGTCCGCTAATTTTTTTAACCACAGAGAACGCAGAGAAGACGCAGAGGAAGCGGAGGAAAATCTCTGTGAACTTTGTGAAATAACTCCGTGCCCTCTGTGGTTTTTATTTGTTTTTCACCGCTGAGACGCAGAGGTTTTTCTTTGTTTTTAATATAAAATAATGAATTCGTG
>Ga0265293_10010902_pt1 | contig 12553 bp, 8 predicted proteins | sample Munlanlewell138R_FD_192505 | JGI IMG/M metagenome (GOLD analysis project Ga0265293, IMG submission 192505) | Leachate microbial communities from a municipal landfill in Southern Ontario, Canada - Leachate well 138R | ecosystem: Engineered > Solid waste > Landfill > Unclassified | place: Canada... | reverse complement strand
GCTGCCGGGCCAGTCGGGCTCGTGGTCCCAGAGCAGGGGCAGGGGTGAGGCGCAGCCGTGATCGATGGGCTTGTTCTGGAAGATGGTCAGGTCGAACTCGTCGTTGACGAGTGATTCGGCAATGTGTGCCTGGAAATCGACATCGCCCTTGATATGCGGCAGGTTGCGCAGGCCTGCCCCTTCGTCGGCAATCGGGAAGCGTTCGCCGACACCCAGCGCAAAGGTCGGATAGAGGTCAAAGAAAAAGGTGGTGGCGTGGTCGTTGTAAATGAAGACCAGAACATCGGCTTTTTTGTCTTTGAGCCATTGGGCGACGGGTTTGTAGCCATCGAACAGGGGTTTCCAGGCCGGGTTTTCCTGGCGGCCGCGGTCGTAAGCCAGGGCGATGGTGGGAACGTGTGAGGTGCCGATGCAGCCAATGATTTTAGCCATGCGAGTTCCTGATGACGAAGATTCAGACGGGATGCCGCCCTGGAGGTGCCTGTTGCGCCGTGGTGACGCGGCAGTACGGGTGGTCTGGTGCGGCTATGCGAGGATGAATTCTAATTTTGGGATCCATAAAAAGCAAATAATTTATAAAAAATAGGTGATTTATCTATTTTTGGATCCCAAATTGGATTCCATATAATTCATTTTTGATCTTCCAGTTCTGGGGCAAGCAACCTATGAGTCAGCAAACACCGGTGGTGGTTCAACTGCGAGAAATGATTCTGGCTGGGGCACTGGCGCCTGGCGAACGGGTGACCGAAGCCGAGCTGGCAGCGCGCCTGGGCGTATCACGCACGCCCGTGCGCCAGGCGTTGCCGGCGCTGGCCCAGGAAGGGTTGCTGGTTTCGGCAGGCAAGCGTGGCTATTCCGTGCGGGCGTTCACGGCTCAGCACAGTATCGAGGCTCTGCGTCTGCGTGCGGTACTTGAAGGGTTCGCTGCACGTCAGGTGGCCGACAGGCGCCCTTCGCCAGCCTTATTGTCTGCCCTGAAAGCCTGTCTGGCCGAGGGCGACGCGCTGTTCGCCAATCGGCAACTGCGCGATGATGATGAGCTGCGCTATGCCGAAATGAACGCGCGTTTTCATGCACTTATTCTGGAAGCGGCCCAAATGCCGCTGCTGGAAAGTTTGACGGAGCGCTGCAACCTCGTGCCCTTCACCGCACCCTTGAGCATTGCATTTTCAAACACCAACAAACAGCGCATGTTTGACTTTCTGTTTTATGCCCACCGTCAGCATCATTCGATTGTGCAGGCCATCGAGGCCGGGCAGGGCGATCGTGCCGAATTCCTGTTCCGCGAGCATGCGTATACGCAAGAGCAAAGTCAGACGCTCGGCCCTGACCAGGGGGCTGTACAGATGATGCCGAGTGAAGCCGGTGCGCGCGCGTCGCAGGCCTGATGCCGGATCGGGTTATCTGCTGATTGATGAGGGATGAGGTGGCGTCATCCCCATTTTTTTAATCTATAAATGTTATGTTATAACGTTGCATTTTGACGGGAGTCATTCATGCAATGGAATCATCCGGCGCCGCTTGCGCTGGCCCTTCTTGGGGTTTTTGGGGCGCCGGTCGCGGCACAGACAATTCAGGAACCGGCAGCGGTACAAACCCTGGCACCGGTCGTGATTACCGCCAGCCCGCTACGTCAGGCGACGGACAGCGTGACCGTTCCGGTGGAAATCGTTGACGGAACTGCCTTGTTGATGAGTAACCAGACCAGCCTGGGCGTTGCGCTTGAAGGGGTGCCGGGTGTTCAGGCGGATACGTTCGGGTCGGGCGCCAGCCGGCCGGTGATACGCGGCCAGACCCTGCCACGGGTGCAGGTGCTGACCGACGGCCTGGCCACATTTGACGCTTCGGGCGTGTCGCCCGACCACGCGATTGTGGCTGACCCCATGCTGGCCGAGCGTATCGAGGTGATTCGTGGGCCGGGGGCGTTGCTGTACAGCCCTGGTGCTATCGGTGGTGTGGTCAATGTCATTGATGGTCGCATCCCGGAGGCAGTGCCGGAAAACGGGGTGGCCGGTCATGTTGACCTGCGTGGCGCGACCGGCCTGAAAGAGCGTGCAGGGGCATTTTCAGTGACCGCCGGTGAAGGTCCGATTGCCGTGCGTGCACAGGGGCTGAAGCGTCGCACGGGAGACTATCGTGTGCCGGACTGGAGCACCGACCGTCTGGCCGGCACGGACCAGGATACGGAAAGTGGCAGTGTCGGATTGTCGTGGATTCATGACAACGGTTTTACCGGGATTGCGATTTCGCGCACGCGCAGCCAGTACGGCATTCCCGGTCATAGTCATGAATATGATGAATGTCACCCGCATGGCAGCCAGTTGCACTGTGGCAGTCATGACCCTGCCCATGCCGCGCATGACCACGAACATGATCATGGCGGCCCGGACGAGCCGCCCCGTGTCCATCTGAAGTCAAACCGTGTTGATTTGCGTGGCGAGTACCGTAAACCCTTTTCGGGGGTGTCGCGCATCAGTTGGGGGGCCGGATTTGCAGACTATCGTCACGATGAACGCGCCCATGGCGAGGTGGCCAGCACGTTCAAGAACCGCGGCCGTGACCTGCGTTTTGAAATCGGCCATGAGCCGGTTGCCGGTTGGGAAGGGGCGGTATCGGTGCAGGTGGCCGAGTCTGATTTCCGTACGGCAGGGCCCGAACGATTCATGCCGTCAGCGATCACACGCACCCAGGGGTTGGGTCTGTTTGAAGCCTATGACTGGAATAACTGGCGTTTCGAGCTGGGGGCCCGCTATGACCGTCAGCGCATTGACGTTGACAGCCGCGCCCAGGACTACCGTGGCGGTGCCGTGTCGTTCTCGGCCGCAGCCTTGTGGAAGTTCGCTCCGGGTTACCAGGCCTCATTGGCATTGACCCGTGCCCAGCGCATGCCTACCACCCAGGAGCTGTACTCGCGAGGAGTGCATCTGGCTTCAAATACCTATGAAATCGGTGATGCCGGACTGGGCAAGGAAACCGCCAAAGGAATCGACCTGGGCCTGCGTAAAACCGAGGGTGACCTGACCTTTGCATTGAACCTGTTCTATAACCAGGTCGATAACTACATTTATGCCCGTACGCTGGACCGCTACGAGGCCTTCCAGCTGATTCGCTATACGCAACAGGATGCGCGTTTCATCGGCCTGGAGGGCTCGGTTGATTACCGCATCAACCGCACGTTTACCGTCGGCATCTTTGGTGACCTGGTGCGTGGTCGCCTGCGTGGCGGTGATGATCTGGCTCGCATGCCGGCATCCCGACTGGGTGGCCGCGTTGCTGCCAAATGGGGTCAGTTCACTGCCGATGCCACACTGTATCGCGTGTTCCGTCAAACCCGGGTGGCGTCGGGCGAGCGCGATACATCGGGCTACACCATGCTGAATCTGGGTTTGTCGTACGATATGGCCGCTGGCCCGTCTGATCTGACGTTTTATCTGAGTGCCCGTAACCTGCTGAACCAGAAGGCTTTCAACCATGCCTCGTGGCTGGCGCAGGTTGCGCCATTGCCCGGTCGCAGCATTATGGCGGGGGTGCGTCTTGAGTATTGATTTTCGTTTATGCCGTTGCCACGTCGCATCGCCCACCTTGATATGGACGCATTCTATGCGTCTGTAGAACTGCTGCGTTACCCCGAGCTGCGCGGGCAGCCCGTCGTGATCGGCGGGCGCAGCACACCCGCCCCGCGTGATTTGCCAGACGGCCGTCGGGAATACGGTCGGCTGCGCCAGTACGCGGGGCGGGGCGTGGTCACCACCTCAACCTATGAGGCGCGCGCCTTGGGCGTTTTTTCGGCGATGGGCATGATGAAAGCCGCACAGCTGGCCCCCGATGCGGTTTTGCTGCCCGCCGATTTTCAGTCTTACCGCCACTATTCCCGTTTGTTCAAGCAGGCCGTGGCGGCGATAGCGCCCTGCATCGAAGACCGCGGCATTGACGAGATTTACCTTGATCTGACTGATGTCAATATGCCGTCGCCGGCGCTCGGTCAGGCCTTGAAAAGCGCCGTGCAGCAGGCCACCGGCCTGACCTGCTCGATTGCCATTGCCCCCAACAAGCTGCTGGCGAAAATCGGCTCTGAACTGGACAAGCCCGATGGTCTGACGCTTCTGACCGAGGCTGATATCCAGCGTCGTATCTGGCCCTTACCGGTCAAACGGATCAACGGTATTGGCCCCAAGTCGAATGAAAAGCTGGCGGCCTTGGGTATCGAGACCATTGCCCAGCTGGCGCAGGCTGATCCGGCCTTGCTGCAGACGCATTTCGGGCTGACCTACGCCCGCTGGCTGGTCGAGGTGGCCCACGGTCGTGATGATCGTCCGGTAGTGACCTATCGCCGTCCCAAGTCGATCAGTCGTGAAACCACGTTTGAACGCGACCTGCATGTGGTGCGTGATCGTGAACGGTTGTCGGAAATGTTCTGGCGGCTGTGTGAACAGGTTGGCCAGGATCTGGTGCGAAAGCAATGCCGTGGGCGCACCGTTGGTATCAAACTGAGATTTGATGACTTCCGTACGGTGACCCGCGACATTACGTTGCCGAACGCGACCGTTGACGCGACAGACATCCATAGGGCGGCTCGCCAGTGCCTGAAGCGGGTTACGTTTGATGCCCCGTTGCGCTTGCTGGGGGTTCGGGTCAGTGGTCTGGTGGATGAGACGAGTGATGTGGTGTTACCGGTTCGGGGCGAGCAATTAAGTCTGTATTAATTTTGCGGCTGTGCGGTCAATCGAAGGCGTTATTGTGTTGTTCATGCCGGATGTCGCATGGGTTGACGCAAGCAAGTAAACTTTCTCTTCCCAAGGGCCAAAATTTCAGGCCTCGTTTATCAATCGTTTCGGGTGATCTTGGTGTCCCGACCTACTTGCCCGCGTTGTCAGCGTCCACAGCCCCTGTGTCTGTGCGCCTGCATTTCACCACAGCCTTCGCGCACGCGGGTTGTGGTGCTGCAGCATACCCAAGAGGCGCGTCACGCCTTGAACACCGGACGGCTGGCTGTTTTGGGGCTGCAGAACAGCGAGTTGCTGGTTGGTGAAAGTTTCCCTGACCTTGAGGCCATGATTACGGCCGCGCCGCGGGCATGGTTGCTGTTCCCCGGACCGGAGGCGCAACCGCCGCAGCCGTTGCTTTGCATGGATGAGGTTACTGTGAACACCGCTGAGGTGATTGGGAGCCACCGTAATGCTCTTGTCAGCATCCGTGAGACGGATCAATGGGCTACCTGTGAGGCTCCGTTGCTGATCGTTCCCGATGGCACCTGGCGCAAGGCCCGAAAAATCGTTCAGGCCAATCCGGTCTTGCATCACTTGCCACGGGTGTGCCTGGATGGCGGCGAGCCCTCGCGGTACCGGGTCCGGAAAACGGCCGAGCCCAATGCCGTGGCGACCATCGAGGCGATTGTTCGCACCTTGTCCATTCTTGAACCCGACAACGATTTCAATGCTGTGCTGGCCCCGTTTGAACGGTTGATAGCGCAGCAAATCAGTGCGATGGGGCCTGAGATTTACCGGCGTCATCATTCGTGACACTTAAAAAAAGCCCGGCAACACGCTGTTTGCCGGGCTTTTGCTTGTTTGGGCGGTTCTTGCCGGGTTAGAACGGGATGTCGTCGTCCATGTCGGCCAGGTTGGCGGCAGGGGCGGCCTGGGGTGCTGCCGGGCGCGGCTGGCTGGGGCGTTGCTGGCGAGGTGCGGGGGCGTCCTGGCCGAAGTCAGCGCCGCCTCCCATGTCCATGCCGCCACCATCGCGGCCGCCCAGCATTTGCATTTGTTCGGCAACGATTTCCGTGCTGTAGCGGTCGGCGCCGGTGTCTTTGTCTTGGTATTTGCGGGTTTTGATTCGGCCCTCGACATAGACCGAACGCCCTTTTTTCAGGTATTCGCCGGCGATTTCAGCCAGGCGGTTGTAAAACACCACGCGGTGCCATTCGGTTTCTTCGCGTTTTTCGCCGCTGTTGCGGTCTTTCCATTGCGAGGTGGTGGCGATGGACACATTGCAGATGGCCACGCCGTCGGGGCTGTACCGCACTTCGGGGTCACGCCCCAGGTTGCCCACCAGAATCACTTTGTTTACAGAAGCCATTTAATCCCCCGGATCAATAAAATTCACAGTGCCATTATCGTTGAATCAAGGCCAACGAAACAGCGGTATAGGTAGTAGTGCGGGCGCATGTTTTTGTCCGGCCGGCGCCACGAAAGCGGGGCCTGCCGGTGTGGCAGTCGCCCCTTCAGAACTCAGTTGCCGTTGCGAAAGCCGCGGGTTGTCAGGAACCAGACAAAGGCCAATACCGCACACACCAGAAACACATATGAAGTATTGCCCGCAGCGGACAGCACCCCGCCCAGCGAGGCCCCGGCAAAGACCCCCAGCGATTGGGTAGTATTGTAAAAGCCCAGCGCCAGCCCCTTGAACTCGGGGGGGGCTACGCGTGATACCAGCGACGGTTGCAAGGCTTCCAGTATGTTGAAGGCTACAAAAAAACCGATCAGAAGAGCGACCATGGACACGAAGTGCTGGCTGGCCCAGGGCAGGAAGGCCAGCACCACCACCAGCCCGGCAACGGCGACTTCCAGGGCGACTTTGTGGGCTCGGCGGGTTTCGGTATAGAACACGGCCGGCACCATCAGTACAAACGACAGCAGGATGACCGGCAGATAGACTTCCCAAAGGCGCGAGGCATCGTACCCCCCCAGCCTTGCCAGAATGCCGGGCACCACCACGAACATCGCCATCAGTATGAAGTGCAGGCAGAACACCCCGAAATTCAGGCGCAGCAGGTCGGTATGGCCCAGCACATCAGAGGCCTTGGCCTGCACAATGGGCTGCATGGACTGCGGGGCGTCTGGCACAACAAAGGCGGCGATCAGCAGACAAATGAAGCCCAGCAGGCTGATGGCCCAGAACAGGCCCGAAAGCCCGAATTCGCCAACCAGTACGGGCGACAGAACCAGCGACACCGCAAACGAAATACCGATGGAGCCGCCCACCATCGCCATGGCACGCGTACGCACTTCGGGCCGGGTGGCATCGGCCACCCAGGCCGTAATGGCGGCTGAAATGGCACCCAGGCCTTGCAGCACACGGCCGGCAATGATCCAGTTGATGTCGGAAGCCAGCGCGCACATGATGCCGCCGGCCACAAACAACGCCATACCCGCCACAATAACGGGACGCCGGCCGAACCGGTCGGATGCCATGCCCAGCGGGATTTGCAGAATGGCCTGAGTCAGCCCGTAGGCCCCCAGCGCCAGCCCGACCTTGGCGGCATCGTTCCCGCCGGGTATCGACAGGGCCGCCACCGCAAAAACCGGCGTCAGCAAGAACAGCCCCAGCATGCGCGAGGCAAATAACAACGCCAGCATGATGCTGGCTTTACGTTCGGTGGCGGTCAGTTTCAGCCTGACCCGCGGCGGTTTGGCCGCAGCAGCACCAGTGTTAGCCATAGATACTCATTTAATAAAGATGGGCACAGCGCGTTATAGTAGCAAGTTAGCCTTAGCAATCGCTTGAATGGACCAGATGGACGCAATTCGCATCCGGGGCGCCCGAACGCACAACCTTAAAAACATTTCTGTCAACCTGCCCAGGCACCAGCTCGTTGTGGTGACCGGGTTGTCAGGGTCGGGGAAATCGTCACTGGCGTTCGATACGCTGTACGCTGAAGGCCAGCGTCGCTACGTTGAAAGCCTGTCGGCCTACGCACGCCAGTTTCTGCAACTGATGGACAAACCCGACGTTGACCTGATCGAAGGGTTGTCGCCGGCTATTTCCATTGAGCAGAAGTCAGCCGGGCACAACCCGCGTTCCACCGTGGGCACCATTACAGAAATTCACGATTATTTGCGCCTATTGTACGCGCGCGTGGGCACTCCCTATTGTCCGGAGCATGGTTTACCCTTGCAGGCGCAGAGCGTCAGCCAGATGGTGGACAAGGTCATGGCCTGGGCACCCGACACGCGGCTGGCGATTCTGGCTCCGTTGGCGCGGGCCCGCAAAGGCAGCTTCGAAGACGAATGCGTCAGTTTGCAGGCCCAGGGGTTTGTACGGCTGCGTGTTGACGGGGAAATGGTCGAAATCGACCGCCTTGGCCCCTTGAAAAAGACTGAAAAACACAGTGTTGATGTGGTGATCGACCGGGTCAAGATCAAGCCGGAAAGCCGTCAGCGTCTGGCCGAAAGCTTTGAAACGGCGCTGAACCTGTCCGATGGCCGGGTGATTGCACTGAATATGGATACGGCCGAAGAGGCGGCGTTTTCAAGTCGTTACGCGTGTCCGGTATGCCAGCACAGCCTGACCGAACTCGAGCCGCGCCTGTTCAGCTTCAATAACCCGGTGGGGGCTTGTCCGGCCTGCGACGGCCTGGGGCATGTTGATTTTTTCGACCCCAGGCGGGTGGTGGCGTTTCCTGAACTGAGCCTTGCGGCAGGGGCCATTGCGGGCTGGGACAGGCGCAATGCGTTCACCCACGCGCTGCTGGCCAGCCTGGCTGCCCATTACCAGTTCGATATTGATTCGCCCTTTGAAACACTGGACGAGCGTTTGCAGCAGATTGTGCTGTACGGTTCGGGTGATGAGGAAATCAGCTTTTTTTATATCAATGAAAAAGGTCGAAGCAGCGTTAAAAAACACCCGTTCGAAGGGGTGATTCCAAATCTGGAACGGCGCTGGCGAGAAACCGATTCCAGCGCGGTGCGTGAAGAGCTGGGCAAGTACCGTCATACGCGTACGTGCCCGTCCTGTCTGGGGTCGCGCTTGCGTCCCGAGGCACGCAATGTACTGATCGGCCACGAACAGGGTGAGCACGAACGCCGTGGCCGGGCGATTTTCGAGGTTGAGGCCTTGTCGCTGGCCGAATGTCTGGCCTGGTTTCAGGCGCTCGAACTGACCGGGGCCAAGAAAGAAATTGCCGACCGGATCGTGCGTGAAATCGAGGCGCGGCTGCAGTTCCTGAACAATGTCGGTCTCAACTACCTGTCGCTTGACCGGCGCGCTGACACCATTTCAGGCGGCGAGGCCCAGCGTATCCGGCTGGCCAGCCAGATTGGCTCGGGGTTGACGGGCGTCATGTACGTGCTTGATGAGCCATCCATTGGCCTGCATCAACGCGATAACGACCGTCTGATTCAAACGCTGCAGCACCTGCGTGACCTGGGCAACAGCGTGATTGTGGTCGAGCACGATGAAGACATGATCCGGGCTGCCGATTATGTGCTGGATATGGGGCCGGGCGCGGGTGAGCATGGTGGGCAGATTGTGGCCCAGGGCAAGCCCGCTGCCTTGATGAACAACCCTGAATCACTGACCGGTCGTTACCTTAGCGGTGCGCAGGCCATTGAAGTTCAAAAGCGCCGCCCGGTTGACGATGACACCCCCTGGCTGAAGGTGCTGGGGTGTACCGGCAATAACCTCAAGTCAGTGGATCTGGCCTTGCCGGCTGGCCGGCTGGTGTGCATTACCGGTGTGTCGGGCTCGGGCAAATCGACCCTGATCAACGATACCCTGGCAACCGCTTTGGCGCGTGATTTGCATCGGGCCCAGACTGAACCGGCACCCTATGAACGTATCGAAGGCCTCGAGCATTTCGACAAAATCATCAATGTGGACCAAAGCCCGATCGGGCGCACGCCCCGCAGTAATCCGGCCACATACACGGGCATGTTTACCGCCATCCGCGAGCTTTTTGCCGGTGTGCCCGAGTCGCGCACACGGGGGTATGACCCGGGCCGTTTTTCGTTCAATGTGAAGGGCGGACGCTGCGAGGCCTGCCAGGGCGATGGCGTGGTCAAGGTCGAAATGCACTTCTTGCCCGACATGTACGTACCGTGTGATGTCTGCCACGGAAAACGTTACAACCGTGAAACCCTGGATATCCGTTATCGCGGGCGCAATGTCAGCGAGGTGCTCAACCTGACGGTAGAGCAGGCACTGGAATACTTCGAAGCCGTGCCGTCGATTGCCCGCAAGCTGCATACGCTTATTGACGTGGGCTTGTCCTACATACGACTGGGCCAGAGCGCCACTACGTTGTCGGGCGGCGAGGCCCAGCGCGTCAAGCTGTCGCTTGAACTGTCCAAGCGCAGTACCGGCAAGACACTGTACATTCTTGATGAGCCGACCACCGGCCTGCATTTTCACGATATTGCCCTGCTGCTCAAGGTGTTGCAGCAACTGGTCGATGCCGGCAATACAGTGGTGGTTATCGAACACAATCTGGATGTCATCAAAACCGCAGACTGGCTGGTAGACATGGGCCCGGAAGGGGGGGGCGGTGGCGGGCAAATCGTTGCACAGGGGCCGCCTGAAGTGATTGCCGCACACCCGGGCAGCCATACGGGCCGGTATCTTGCCCCCTTGCTGAAGCGGTAAGTGTCATGGCCAAAAAAAAATCTGAAGTGATCTGGCACGAGGTACGGAAATCAGCCCTGCATGGAAACGGTGTGTTTGCCGCGCGTGACATCCCTGAAGGGACCTGCATTTTCGAATACCTGGGCGAACGCATTTCGCCTGAAGAGGCCGATGCGCGGCACCCGACCAACCCCGACGATCCGTTTCATACTTTCTTTTTTTCCACCAGTGGCGGATTGGTGATTGACGGCGGCGTCGATGGCAATGATGCGCGCTGGATCAACCATGCCTGTGCGCCCAATTGCGAAGCCCAGGAAAATGCCAAGGGCACGCGTGTTTTCATCGTGGCCCTGCGCGATATCAAGCGCGGTGAGGAACTGTTCTACGACTATGGCCTGGTGCTTGAAGGGCGTCGGACCAAAAAACGCCAGCAGGAATACCAGTGCCTGTGCGGTCATGACACCTGCCGGGGCACCATGCTGTCGATGAAGCGCCGCAAAGCGCCGTCTTGTTATGCGAAAGACGTTTAACACTTATAGTCAGCAGACATTATCCGGATAGTTTCGCCAGCCTTAAACTAACCCCTGTTTTTTAGTGCAGGCTATTTGCCGGCACCTTTTAATGGGCCGCAGTGCGGCCAAGACAGGGGGTCACCATATGCAGCCTTGGCAAACGGCGCTTACCTTCGGCGATGTGCTCGATACCCATGTGCGCCAGCGTCCTGAAAAACCGGCGCTGGCCGGTGTCAACGGTCAAGCCGTCACCTTTGGCCAGATGAATCAGCGGATCAATCGTCTGTATCATGGCCTGAGTGCAAGTGGTGTGCAAACGGGTGACCGTGTCGCCATCTTGTCGTACAACCGGCCCGAGTATCTCGAAGTTTTCGGGTTGTCCAAAGCCGGTCTGATCATTGTGCCGCTGAACTGGCGGCTGGCGGCTGCCGAACTGTTGCGCCTGTTGTCGCACAGTGGCGCCCGGGTTCTGGTGGCGGAAGCGTCGTTTGTGCCCCTGGTCGAAACGTTGCGTGAGCAGCTTCCGGGGCTTGAGGTGCTGGTGGTGCTTGATGACGGGACCCGTGCGTCAGACTTGTCCCGGGCGGTGGGTCAGGCAGACGCATCGGGGGCCTCTGAGTCTGCCGGAGCGCACCCACTGTCTGTGCCCACCGGTTGGCTGCCGTATGAATCCCTGGCGACCCTGGGCGATGATGCCGAACCGCCGGTTCGTTCCAGGCCACACGATGTGCTGTGCATTGTCTATACCAGTGGCACCACGGGTGCCCCCAAGGGCGTAAAAATCACGCACCAGGGGGCGCTGGACAACTGCCGCACCAGTGCCGGTGAGTTGCTGGGCCTGCGCGAAGATGACCATGCCCTGGCGGTCTTGCCGTTGTTTCATGTGGGCGGCATGTGGTACCACCTGTTTCCCAGTTTTGCGACAGGCTGTTCCAATTTCCTGATGCCGCAGTTTGACCCCGCGGCGCTGCTTCAGATCCTGCAAGACCAGAAAATCACCAATGTGCATCTGGTGCCGACCATGGTGGGTGCGCTGATCAATCATCCCGGTATTGATGGCTTTGATCTGAGCCACCTGCGCCTGATCATGTACGCGGCGTCCAGCATGCCGGCAGAGTTGCTGCGTCGGGCCATGCTGATGTTTCCGCAGTGCAGCTTTGCCCAAGGGTATGGGTCAACCGAGGCCGGTACGGTCACGGGCCTGTTCCCCGCCGATCATGTGCTGGCCGGGCAGTCTGGCCAGCGGCATTTGCTGGTGTCGTGCGGTCATGCGCTGCAGGGGCGTGAAATCCGTATTCTGGATGCCGACCATAATGATGTGGCCGTGGGCGGCATTGGTGAGCTGGTGGTGCGCAGCCCGGGGGTGATGGCCGGCTACTGGAATGATGATGACCTGACCCGAGCCGTGCAAACAGAGGGTTGGGTGCACACCGGCGACCTGGCACGCTGCGATGACCAGGGCTACTACTATATTGTTGATCGCAAGAACGACATGATCATCACGGGCGGGGAAAACGTTTACCCCACCGAGGTCGAGTCGTTTCTATATGCCGACCCCCGGGTCCTGGAAGCGGCTGTTTTCGGGGTGCCCGACCCCAAGTGGGTCGAGCGCGTGGTGGCGGCGGTGGTGCTTAAACCGGGCGAAACCGCCACGGCCAAGGACATTGTCGATGGCCTGCGCCAGCACTTGGCCGCGTACAAAT
>Ga0265293_10010900_pt1 | contig 12554 bp, 12 predicted proteins | sample Munlanlewell138R_FD_192505 | JGI IMG/M metagenome (GOLD analysis project Ga0265293, IMG submission 192505) | Leachate microbial communities from a municipal landfill in Southern Ontario, Canada - Leachate well 138R | ecosystem: Engineered > Solid waste > Landfill > Unclassified | place: Canada... | reverse complement strand
AGCACATTCTTGATCACATAGCTGTCGCTGACACATTAGAAAAACTAGAAGCTCTGCTGCCCTGGAATGTAGAACTGGGTTAAGCTAAGCGCCTAGTTTACAAGGGTGCTGATTTAAGGGCGCTTACATCCAGTCCTCTCCACCAACCAGTAGCGCAACATATTGCCAGCGAAATAGCCGTACAAACAAAAACGGCGAACCACATTGCTGTGGTTCGCCGCTGACAGCTCAAATCAAACTACTCTTAGGAGTATCTGGTATTAGTGTTGAGAATCTAAACCTAAGACAAAACCCTGCGAAACTATCCTGGCAATGGGACTAACCCTGCCTTCATAACCCACACAAAACCCTGCTCCGGCAGGGTTTTCTATTGGCAACTAGACAGCTATTCCAGCCTGTTCTATCCTCTAGACATGTTTCGCTGTTCGTTGATCAGCAACATGCCATAAGCCGTGTACATGATGCAAAGCGGCGCTCACGCTGTGAGTTCATGTCTAACCTACCTACCCTTGGCGGAGAAAACTCTCTCCGTCAGGAGCTGTGTTTCTCCGCCTTTTGCTTTTTGGAGAAACACTATGAGTACTCACTCAACAACCATCCCTCTAACCGACTTCATTTCCGAGTTCGGCGATGTCCTAATCGACTCTTTGAACGAGTCAAACCCTCCGGTGTATACCGGCATGACCCACCCCACTCACCTCCAGCGTCAGCAGGTAATGGATGGACTGCTCCGAAAGCCTTTCGATGCTCAGGCCGAAGTTGTTCAAGCGGTTACTGCGCTGCTGGTTGATAAAAACGAGTCAGCTGCAGTTATCAATGCGGAAATGGGTACGGGTAAAACCATGATGGCCATCGCTGCTGCAGCAGTAATGCACGCAGAAGGCTACCGTAGACACCTTGTTGTTTCTCCACCTCACTTGGTTTACAAGTGGCGCAGGGAAATCTTGGAAACTGTCCCAAATGCCAAAGTCTGGGTTTTGAACGGCCCTGACACACTCGCAAAGCTGATCCAGCTCCGTGCTGAGTTAGGTGTTCTGTCTAGTAAGGATGCACCAGAGTTTTTTATTCTGGGGCGCATCAGAATGCGTATGGGTTACCACTGGCGACATGCTTATACGCGCAAACCAACCCGCAATCGCGATACAACCGGCGAACAGATTTTTCTGCCAGCCTGTCCCGATTGTGGAACCTTGGTTGCACATGACGGTGAACCAATTACCGAGAAACAATTTCTGGCAGTCGACAAGCAAGTCAGCTGCAGGGAATGCAAAGGTAAACTTTGGACCCTGATGCGCGACCGGACAGGCGCTGAATTTGACCGTCGTAAGGCTTTAGTCAAGTCAGTTTGCCAGATTCCAACCATTGGACCGGTGCGAGCGAACCGGTTACTCGATCAGTTTGGTGAGGACTTCATCAGCGGATTGTTGGCTGACAACATTCACGAGTTCATCAACTTGATGGATGAGAAAGGCGACTTTCTATTTTCCGACAAGCAAGCCAGGCGCATGGAGCGTGCCATGGCCAACATCGAGTTTGGTTTTGGCTCAGGCGGTTATCAACCAACAGAGTTTATCAAACGATATATGCCGCAAGGTTACTTTGATCTGTTGATCGTGGATGAAGGTCACGAGTACAAAAACTCAGGTTCGGCCCAAGGACAAGCCATGGGTGTACTCGCAGCCAAAACCCGGAAAACCATTTTGCTAACCGGCACCTTAATGGGTGGCTATGCTGATGATTTATTCTATTTGCTGTTTCGTGCCCTCACCACACGCATGATTGAAGATGGCTTTGTTCCTCGCAAGAACGGCAGCCTGAACTCAGCGGCAATGAGCTTCATGCGTGAGCATGGAATCCTCAAGGACATCATGAGCGAAAGCACAACATCCCATAAAACCGCACGCGGTAAAAAGCAGACAACGCGCACAGTGAAAGCCCCTGGCTTTGGCCCTAAAGGCATTCACCGCTACGTCTTGCCTTATACAGTATTCCTGAAACTCAAGGATATTGGCGGCAATGTTCTTCCTGCTTATACAGAGGAGTTCCGTCCTATTCCAATGAGCGATAGCCAGGAAACAGCCTACAAAGACCTTAGTAGCCGACTCACAGCTGAACTGAAACAAGCATTGGCGCGTCGCGACACAACCCTCATGGGTACTGTGTTAAACGTACTATTGGCTTGGCCTGATTGCGCATTCAGAACTGAAATTGTTAAACACCCGAAAACTCGGGATACCCTGGCATTTGTGCCAGCGGTGTTTGATGACGAGGAAATGATGCCCAAGGAACAGGAGCTACTGGACATTTGTCTTGAGGAGAAAGCCAAAGGCCGAAAGGTTTTAACCTACTGCACCTACACCGGTACTCGTGACACTACAGCCAGGCTTAAAGTCAGGCTGGAGCAAGCGGGATTGAAGGTGGCAATTTTGCGCAGCAGTGTTGAAACAGGCAAGCGTGAAGACTGGATTGCAGATCAGGTAGACAGAGGCATTGACGTGCTTATCTGCAACCCTGAGTTGGTAAAAACTGGCCTCGATCTGCTGGATTTTCCAACAATCGTGTTCATGCAAACCGGCTATAACGTCTACACCATGCAACAGGCTGCCCGACGCTCTTGGCGGATTGGTCAAACTGAAGCAGTGAAAGTGATTTTCCTTGGTTATACCGGCACCTCCCAGATGTCCTGTCTGGAGCTGATGGCTAAGAAAATTGCAGTCTCACAGAGTACATCAGGCGATATACCAGAATCAGGTCTTGATTCTCTAAACTCGGATGGTGACTCAGTTGAAATGGCCCTTGCGAGGCAGCTTATTTCAAGTCATTAACCCACTACCACAGCCTCGCAAGGGGCTGTTTAGGATCTAATATAATGGACCATTTTACATACACAGCTGAGTTCACTCACCCGCTCTGCCCGTACTGCAGCAGTAGAGTGCCATGTGATCAAGACGACCCAACCGTGCCTTGGATCGGCACTTGCAAAAGCGGTCATACAGCCATTTACGAACTGGATGACGAGGACGATAACTCCTAAACCTGATAGGCCGCATACGCGGCCTTTTTTAATGCTGTTTATATCTGTTCTAGTCCAAAAAAGTACGCTTTTTCTGCTGATGTAGTTAATGTGCACCCAGTTAAAGAATGTGAGCCTGCTCAAATTGCTGCAAGCAGCTGTCTTGTTAAGCAGACCTCACCTCTCTTTATAAACCAAAAAGGGAGCATGTACTGTCACTGCACTGCTGCATCATTTACGGTGGCCGTTAGATCACATGGCTTCGTTGTCTTGTACCAACTCGCCTTCAGCCTACGCCTCACATGATGTTTTTGTTCATTAACTCGCAGCTCTACGTCCGGCTTCCTCCAGACAACTTCTCGCGGAACTGCCCTTGCCATTCGCTGGTAGTTAACATCTAATAACAATCATAAATCGCTAAGGATGGTGACCTTCCTACAGAGGACTTTCACCTCATTAGTTCATGCCCATGCTGGGCGTACACAAGCTGCTCAAGCTTTGGACGCAGCGAGCTGCGCTGCTTAGCGTTAACTTTCACAAGGAGATCTCACATTGAAGTGGGCATTTATAGACTATGAAAATATAGGTTGTCTAAGTAAGATCGACCTTTCTTCTTATAGCAAGGTGGTTTTATTTCTTGGCGCAAAGCAACCCAAAGTAGACCTCGGCGATAAAAAATACGACTCGCCAATTGAACTAGTTCTCGTTCAATTGAAAGCGACTCAGTCAAATAATCTAGATTTTCACCTTTCATACTACCTAGGTAAGTACGGTACCGAAGCACCCTCAAACGTTTCGTTTGAAGTAATTAGCAACGATAAGGGGTTTTCTCCTCTTATCGCGCATATAAAGACTAACGGTCGGTCTTGCAAACAAGTCAAGGTAGCTACTGCTCCAACTACAAAGAGCAAACTAATAATTTCATTGACCTCTAAACCGAAAGACAAGCGGCCGAAAAAAGTATCTAGCCTTCGAAATCATATAGCTGCGCATATGGCGGTTAAGGGTAATGAAATAGCAATACAAAATTACTTCAATCAGCTTGTTAATGAGAAGCTCATTAAAGTTTCCGGTGATGACGTTGAATACGAAAGTTAATAAGGCGCACAAGTTGCGCGGCTTGCGCCACTGTCGCCAATAGGCCATTCGAACCCTGCGCCGGATCCAATGATCCAGTTCAACGCAGTGCTGATAGCCACTGGCGATACCAAAGTAGTTTATCCAGCCACGTAAATACTGGCTAATCCTAAACAGCTGATAGCACTTTTTTGTACTGACTACCCAGGTCTGGACAACCAAACGCAAGTTACCTATTATTCAATCATGTTTCGCTGATCGTTGATTAGCAACATGCCAAAAGCCGTGTACATGATGCAAAGCGGCGCTCACGTTGTGAGCTCATGTTCAACCTACCTATCCTTGGCTGGCGGAGAAATCACTCTCCGCTGGGTGCTGTGCTCTCCGTCTTTTCTTTCGGGGACATACAATGCAAATCACAATTGCTGAGGCATGCTTTAACTGCAAAAAAACTATTGGAGCAATCCCTGTTCAGCTTAATGAAGCACATAAGCATGGACTAGATAAAGAAGCTCTAATCAGTAGCGGTATTGATATATGTGATACCTGCTACACCACAATGATGATTCATCATGAGTATGTAGAATACTGCTCATGCGAACGCACCTGATCTAATAACCCTACCCATCTTGGCGGAAAACACTTTTCCGTTAAGGGATCTGTGTTTCTCCGCCTTTTGCTTTTTTGGAGAAACACCATGCAAACTACTAACGAAGCAACTAATAGCTCACTGAGCTTTTTGGACAATGTCTATGGTTTCTTACGGGAACCGGATGGCACCTATAGCGCTAAAAATATCAGCGAAACAGATGTGCTAAAAATGGCAAGCCTCATTGCAGCACAGAAAATTAACAATCGAGTCTGTATAGACTCTCCTAAGAAAGCCACCGAGCTGATTCAGTTCAAAATGGGCAAGCCTGAGCATGAAGTGTTTGCGTGTTTATTCCTAGACACCAAACATAACGTCATAGCTTATGAAACGCTGTTCTACGGTACTGTTGACGGCGCTAGTGTCTATCCTCGTCAAGTGGTTAAGCGCGCTTTGGCTAATAATGCCGCAGCTTGCATAATCGCGCACAACCACCCGTCAGGCGACCCTGAGCCGAGCCATGCAGACAAAGCGCTAACCGAACGTCTAAAAGAGGCACTAGCCTTGATCGACGTACGCATCCTGGATCATATGGTCGTTGGTCACACGACCTACTCCTTTGCAGAAAATAATCTTCTGTAATCTATTCACAATCCCGTATGGGCATTACTGCCTGTACGGGGTAATGCCCTTTTAACCAAGAGGCATAATCAATATGAAAAAACTCACTAAAGCCGCATTAGCACGGTTAACAAAAAAAGCATTAGACGGCGACGCAGACGCTCAGTTTATCTTGGCTAATGTGTACTGCTACGCAGCGGCAGATGGCGTAACTAGAGATCGCATTAAAGCTTTTGAATGGGCAGAAAAAGCTGCTCTTCAAGGTCATACACAAGCACTATTTTTTGCTGGCGATGCTCTACTATGGGGCAAAGGTGTTGCTTCAGATCGTGCAAGAACTGTAAAAATGCTTGATAAAGCTGCACTGCAGGGCTGTCCAAACGCATACCACACCATTAAAAGCATTAATCAAAACATGTAACCACATGAACATACTGCAAGCGCCTACATCCCAATTCGGTATGTAGGCGCTTTTTTTTGGCGTCCGAGTTATAGGGTTGAAACAGGGCTATAAACGCCACACCTCGCCTTGCTTAACCAGTGTTGATTAGCAACTTTTGGTACTGACTAACCGCGTCTAGACAACCAAACACATGTCACTTATTATTCAGTCATGTTTCGCTGATCGTTGATTAGCAACATGCCAAAAGCCGTGTACATGAAGCAAAGCGGCGCTCACGTTGTGAGTTCATGTTTAACCTACCTACCCTTGGCGGAAAATACTTTCCGTCAGGACAAGTGTTTCTCCGCTTTTTGCTTTTTTGGAGAAACACCATGAGCATCCAGATCTCTGGAACCCTTGTCATCAAGACGATTACCGGTCGTTACGGCGACTTCAATACTGCAAAGCTCTCAACTTCAATAGGTGAGTTCGTTATCAAGGATGCAGTCCTTGATCAGTACACAGCTGGTCGCTATGAAGGCTCGTTCCTGATCCAGCAAATCAAACCCTCTTACTACTCCACTGCTGGTGGCACATTGATCGTCGAGATCCGTGCATACCTCGAATCCATGTCGCTTGACGGTTTTGACGCAACTGTCACTGCTGATGATGAGATGATTCAAGACCCGGTTGAAGAAGAAGCTCCTCAGCTTCCGGATTTAGAACCGAAACCTGCAGAGCTTGAGACACCAACCTCTGACATTCCCCCTGTCGAGATTTCGTCTATTGAGGACAAAATCACCTTCATAACAGTTGGTGATAAACCCGAAAAAACTCAATCAAAGCCAAAAGTTCAGAGCTCTGAGGAAATGCCTTTTGGCATGACCGAAGAGGAGTTGGAACAACAGGCTGACCCTGATCCGGACAAAGCATTATTTGGACTTATCTGGCCGCTCGGTCAGGAGGTGCGCCTCGATGCCACTGTTGATCGTTTGACCCAGCGTTCCCAAGTTGCACGCTTGCGTGAGCTTGGCTACGAGATGGATATCAAATCTCAGATGTGGAAGCAGCCCGCTTACACTTAACGTCACCGCCACCCAGCTCTGCTTGGGTGGCCACTTACAAAGACTCAAGGAGCACGATATGAGTCGCCCTGTACCCATAATGCTCATGCGCGACTATAGCGTTTCAGTCGAGCTCAGAACTCCCGAGCTTCAAAATACTAGGACGGTATTCAGTAGAAATATGCTGGATGCTGACCAACTGATCCAAGTGGCCAGTCAGTTTGGGATTCAGTACAGCCTAGAAAGCGATACGTTGTTTTTGAGCAACCCAGTAAAGCACAAAGGACAAAATCTTTTGTATTCATTAAAACTACATTTGGTCGGCAAAAAGCCAACCAGCTTAAAAGAGTTCCGGCGCGTTGCTAAGTTTATCAGCGCAACTACCCTCTAACTCACTCATAACCAACCCTTTGGCGGAAAATACTTTTCCGTCAGGAAACGTGTTTCCCCGCCTTTTTGGAGAAGCACCATGACCATCCAAACACAAAAAATCGCTATAGAAATGCTGCGTACTTGTGAAGCTGCAAACTTGCCAAAGCATTACGCTACAGACATTAGCATCGATGTTTTTTGCATCATTAATTCTAATGCAGACCAGTTCGTCTGGCTGTTACGGGATAATGGCTCAAGCATTCTGCCTGTTGAGCAAGGCGCAGAGCCCATCACCATCACCTATTATATTGAGGGTATTGGGCGTGACAGCTCGGCTAAAACATTTCTGATTGATAGCAGGACCTGCGCAATCAAAGAAATACCGTTAACCCAAGCCACTATCATTGCGCATCGCCCACCAATGCTCGACATAAGCGCTGCTCCCAATTTAATTATGGGGCAGGTTCAGCAAGTGCTAGAGCAAGGCTGCAATAATCGTTTGTGGGGAGTCTTTAATCCACCAAAGTCGGCGGATCAGTTTAGCTTTTCAGGCTGGACTCAATATTTTTTAGAAAATGGAAATCAGCCTATGGTTGATTTTATGCGCAAAGCGTTTTCGGCAATTTGCTCCGAGCAGGCAGTAGCATGAACCTTCTGAAATTTATCTTGAACCGCTGCCCTATATGCACTTTCTTTGGAGATCCTAATCTCAAGCTCTAACCCTAAAACCCTGCTTCCGCAGGGTTTTTATTGTCCAAGTTCTGAAAGCTGGACAGCCAAACATTACTGTTCTAATCTTGCAAAATGTTCAGCTGGTCGTTGACTGGCAACATGCCCAAGCCGATGTACATGATGAAATAATCGGCACTCACGTTGTGAGTTCATGTTCTACCTACCTTTTATCTTACCCTTGGCGGAAAATACTTTTCCGTTAAGGGATTTGTGTTTCTCCGCCTTTTGCTTTTTGGAGAAACACCATGCAAAACACTCCCTCCATCGGCCACATCTTAGAGATGCCCGATTTACAGGTTGACGCTCTCTGCACAGACCAAGATGGCTACTTGTCATTTCTGTCTGTATGGGGTCGCGACACTGCAACCCAAGAGCTTCTCGCTCGCCTGACATTGCCAGCCAATGAAACTGCCAGCCTTATTCAAGGCTTTAACCTGCGACTGGACAACAAGAGTTCAACGAGCACCAATAAAATTCTCGTAATCCCAGATCTGTTGGAAAAAACCTTTTCCAGAACCTTTGGCCGAACCAAGTTTGGCTCTATCAACAACCTTTGGCTGTATGACAGTCGGGCTGTAAAAGCAGACAAGGCAAATCACACTGCGTTTATTGTCTTACGTGACAACGGCGATACCCAGTCGTTAGACCAACTGCCACAGCACCCGGAATTCGGGAACTGCTTGCAACAGCTGATAAGTGTCTCACCGGTGCCCATCCTGGAACATTGGGCTCCTGTCGCTTTTAAAGCTGCATGTGAGCTGGAAATGGTATCGCTGCACACCTCATATCTGGGCAAAGCGCTGTGCGCTGAAATCGCACTGAAAGAGTCTGTGTTTCAGCACAGGATCAGCGAACTGATTTGCAACGGCACTCTCACCGTAAACGCTTAACCCCCCTATTGCCTGTCCAGGCAAATCTCACACTTAAATTCGTATGAAAGGAGGCCTACCATGGCTCTCATGTTCCCTCGTGTTGCCCGTAACTTTGCAAAAAACGGGTATTACCCTACTGATGAACAAACCCTTGAGCGGATCCTTGCTCTAATCACTTCGCCTGAAACCGGTGAGGTGAATGTAATTGACCCATGTGCTGGCGAAGGTGTTGCCATTGCCGAAGTGAAGCATCACCTCGGTAAAGAAAATACCTGCGCTTATGCTGTCGAATACGACCATGAGCGAGCAACTCACGCCAGGACTATTACAGATCATTGCTTACGCAGTGATCTAATGGACACAATGATCACACGCCAGGCTTTTGGCCTGCTGTGGTTAAACCCACCCTACGGCGACATGGCAAGCGATACCACCGGAATTGCTGCTTACCAGGGTACTGGGCGCAAACGCCTAGAAAAGCTGTTTTACCAACGCACACTACCGTTGCTGCAGTATGACGGCACTCTGGTTTTCATACTTCCTGGCTATGTGCTGGATATGGAACTGGCAAACTGGCTGACCAATCACTTCACCGACCTCGCTGTATTTGAGGGCGTGGACAAAACCTTTAAGCAGGTTGTGATATTAGGCAGGCGTGTACGCACAAAAGAAACGCAACAGGATGGAGACCGAAGAGCCTTTAGGGATCGCTTGGTTGATATCGGGGCTTCCAGGCTTCAAGCCGATGAGCTTCCTCCTGTAGGCGATGCTGTCATGAGCTATGTTGTTCCGCGCGCTAACAAAGACGTAGGGCAATTCTTTCGTATCTCGATGGATGTCGAACAGATGCAAGAGGAAATAGCCAGAAACGAAGGTTGCTGGGCTGATTTCAATCATGTGTTTGCTAGCACTGACAAGCTTGCACAGCGTCAACCAGCCAGACCTTTATCGGACTGGCACTTAGCACTTTCCTTGGCTGCTGGAGCAATCTCCGGAGTGATCCACTCACCTAAAACAGGTCGCACCTTAGTAGTCAAAGGTGACACTTATAAAGCTAAAACACGTCGAACCGAGTTTCGGGAAGATGATGAGGGCAATCTAATTGAAACCATCACTGACACTGATGTTTTTGTACCAGCCATCAAAGCTTGGGATATGACACTTGGCTCTGAACTGTTTGGACAAATCCTGTCAATCAGTGACAAACCAGCTGAGAACAAACCATTGTTCGAACTGGGACGGGTTGTAGTGGCATAGTGAATTTGGCCACCTATGTCAATGGCCATTACTTTTGATCCACTTTCGGCCATTAAAATTGACCCACCTACGATCAGGTTTTATTCACTTTTTGCTTTAATCGATAGCTTTCACCTCCAAGTATAAATACGTGTGAGTGATGGATGACGCGGTCGATAATAGGCACGGCAACGTTGTCGTCATGGAAGAACTCACCCCAGCTGGTGAAGTCTTTGTTGGTGGTCAGGATGATTGACCGATACTCGTACAAGCTATTGATCAGCTGGAACAAGTTGTAACGTGATTGGCGTGACATCGGCAGATAGCCCAGCTCATCAATAATCAGCACGTCGTACTTGCTCAGCTGCGTGAGCCGCTTTTTAAGCTCGCCTTTCATTTCAGCCAGTTCGAGCTCTTCAACCAACGCTAGTGCGCTTTTGAACAGCACCTTGTAACCGGCCTGGATCGCTTCGTGGCCAATGCCAATGGCCAAATGGGTTTTACCCACGCCTGGCGGTCCGATAAAGATCAGGTTTTGACGTTCATCGATAAAACTGAAGTCGAGCAGTCCGCTGATTTGGCGCTTGGTGACGGTGGTTTGATGACGATAATCAAACTGATCGAGACGCTTTTCACTGGGAAACTGGGCTTGCTTAAAGTGACGCTGAATACGATTCACATTGCGCTGCACCAGCTCATGCTCGGCCAGAGACTGAACAAAACCAAGGTATGAGATTTCATTGGCCTCAGCTTTGGCCACTAGGGTGGCCAGCTGGCTGGCAGCCGCAGTGAGACTCAGGCTACGCAGTTGTTTGACAGCATTGTCTAACTGGCTCATAACCGAGCTCCCTGCAAATCCGGCTGACTGACACGTTGATACATGCTTAGGTCAATTGGTGTTGAAATAGGCCTGTCATCAATGCTTATCAGACGGCCTCGGCTCTCGGCGCGCGTCCACGCTTCAATATGGTCTCGCAATTGAGTTGCGGTCAGCGTATCGCGCTCAGTTAGGTGGCTCAGCAACGCTTCTGGCAGTTCGTTGTATTTGCTAAGTATCTCAAGTACACCACGCAACTGGTCCTTGTAATAACTGGGCATGGTTGCCTTCAGCAGTGCCGCAATGGCTACGCCAGCGGCCTCACCGATGCGCTCCTGCAGTTGTAATTCTAATGTCTCTATAGCTTGGGCTTTGTCGCGGTAATGGTCACGGTTTTTGACAATAGCGCCTTTTTCCAAGCTAACCTTATGCTCGGCAATCACCTCTGCAGTGGCAAGGTCATGAATAAACAGACGGCCATTGCTTTCACTCACACCGATGCGGTTTTGCTGCCACTGCATGGGCACCGAGTATTTACTCGAAAACCATGAGATCAATCCTGTTTTATCCACTTTGCGCGTCGCTAGAGGCGCGTCACTCAGCACATCTAGCTTGGGCTGATAATGGCTCATGTGTGGCCGTTCTAGTCGGTCATAATGGCTTTGCGGTTGTTGTTTGGTCGTGCCATGCTCTCGAACGTTGGCCACGTTATTGAGCCAGTGCAAGGTATGCTCACGTAACCCAGTTTCGCTGGCAAACACTTCACCATACAAACAATCTTGCTTGACGTATTTAACGCCAGCCTCCACTTTCCCCTTACTTTCAGGATCAAAGCCTTCGCAGGCACGGATGCGAAAGTTGGCCGTGGTCGCATACTGCGCAAAGCGTTGATTAAGCGTGAGCTCCCGATACTGCTCATGCAGCACAACCAGCTTGGTCTGGTCATACACGCACTCTTCAGTCACCCCGCCGAAGTAACGGAATGCCTCATCATGCATCTGGATAAAGCTGTGCGTGTTAATCGGCTGCAGCGATAAACCCACGTACATTAAGCGGCTGTACGAGAGCACGAACACCACGAAGTGTATGGTTTGAAGTTGGCCATTGATCAGTACTTGGCGCAGCTCACCAGGATCCACCTGACATTGCACACCGGGTACGGTTTCGATAATGGGCTCGTAGTATCGAAACTGGCCAACGGTTACTTGCTGCTTCAACGCTTGCACATAACGGCGCACGCTGCGCTCTGACACTTGTAGTGTGCCAACTTTGTTTTTCAGCCGCCGCATCAGCTTCACAGCGGACAGTTTGGGGTATTCCTTGAGCTGGTTAATCAGGTAGTCACGGTAATGATCCAGCCACTTATAGCGTGATGGATCGGCTTGCATAATGGATATCGCCTGCTCATCCATCTGCAGATATTTTTTCACGGTGTTGCGTGAGATGTTCAATTCACGACTGATGGCTCGAATCGAAAGTCCAGAGCCTTTGCTATGCATTGCTTTAATTTTATGAATCACTGTCCACTCCTTCAACGCACCGCCCCCAGCTTAAAATTGATCGGGTGACGGTACATAAAAACGTGGCCTAAGCCACAAGAAGTGGGTCAAAATTAATGGCCAATAGTGGATCAGTTTAAATGGCCATTAACAACCTAATTAGAGGTGCTACTATGCACCAGGAAGCAATTAGGTGACAGTATGAAAACAAGACCAAAACGTAATTTCAGCCCTGAGTTTCGACTCGAAGCAGCCCAACTGGTTGTTGATCAAAACTACA
>Ga0265293_10010898_pt1 | contig 12555 bp, 14 predicted proteins | sample Munlanlewell138R_FD_192505 | JGI IMG/M metagenome (GOLD analysis project Ga0265293, IMG submission 192505) | Leachate microbial communities from a municipal landfill in Southern Ontario, Canada - Leachate well 138R | ecosystem: Engineered > Solid waste > Landfill > Unclassified | place: Canada... | reverse complement strand
ATACGTTGACCTTGCAAGATGCCTCCAAAGGTAAAAATGTCAGGATGAAATCTATTACCCTTGGCTGAATGTGTCAATAAATATAAATTTACACTCTACTCTGACGTTGTTTGTGCTCAACATCTGACATCAGGTTAGGGTATGCCTCAATCTGACGGCGGTATGCCGCAGGCGTTCGGATCGGTGCTGCTTTCGTTCAACGCCTTGGCGCGTGCCTGGAAGCGCTGATAGCACTCCAGCCCGCAGAAGTGCTCGACGTATTCCGCGCCTTCCGGGGTGAAGGCGGCATCGAGCGGGATTTCCTTGCAGCACACGCAGCAACTGGTGGCGGTCGGATCATTTGCATTCATGGTGGCACCTCTCCATTGACTGACAAAGGCGGCGAATGCCACCGCCGGCATCGGCTGGGCGAACAGGAAGCCTTGTCCTGTGTCGCAGTCCGCTTGTCGTAAAAGATCAAGACTCGCCGATGTTTCCACGCCTTCGGCCACCACATCCATGCCCAGCCCATGCGCGAGCTGAATCACGGTGTTCACGATGGTCCGGTCACGCTGGTCGTTGGCGAGTCCGGCGACGAACGATTGGTCGATCTTGAGCGTGCTGATAGGGCAGCACTTCAAATGTTGCAGACAGGAATAACCCGTCCCGAAGTCATCGGCGGCAAACCGCACGCCGATGGCGCGCAAGGCTTCCAGGGCAGGGAATATCGCCGGATCACCGAACGCGACCGATTCGGTCAGCTCAATTTCCAGATACTCGGCAGGCAACTCGGCATCAGCCAGCACGCCCTTTACCCACTCGTTGAAGTCCGGCCCTACTTGGCTCGCCGAAACATTAACGGCCAGCCGGAACGGTTGCCATGCCAGCACCCGCCAGTCGCGCATCTGGTGGCAGGCTGCGCCCAGCACCCAAGCGCCGATTTCCGGCATCAGGCCGGACGATTCGACCACGGGAAGGAACTGGCCCGGCGGCAACAGGCCAAGCGTCGGGTGACGCCAGCGCAACAGGGCTTCCGCACCGACAATCTGGTCACTGCGCAGATCGACAATCGGCTGGTAATGCAATTCAAGCTGCCCGCGCTCGACTGCCTGCGCCAGTTGTGTGACCGTCCATTTGGTTGGTTGGGAAGCGCTCATGATTATTCCCTGAAGGCCCGTAGCAGCCGCGTCACGGAAAGGACGAACAAGCCGGTCAGCGTGAGGGCTGCAATACCCCAGTGCTCCCCGATGAACGCGCCAGCCGTCGTGCCGGCCAGCACAATGGCGAGAATCGGCAAATGGCAGGGGCAGGTCAGCACGGCCAGCGCGCCCCACAGGTAGCCGGTGATTGGTCTATGCGTCTCAGACGGCAGGCGCTCGGGGCTGTTCATGAAAAACCTTCCGCTTGCTGTGCTGGTTCAGTTGGCATGGCGGCCAACTGCACTTCGAGGCTGGCCAGCGCCTCGCGCCGGCGTTCGACGAGTTGACGCAGCACGGCAAGCTGTGCAGATGCGCCGTCACCGTCCGCAGCATCCAGCGCCCGATATAGCCGCGCCAGTGCGTCCAGTCCGATACCCGCTTCAAAGGCGGCCCGCACAAAGCACAGCCGTTGCAAGGCGGCGTCATCGAACAAGCCGTAGCCGCCCGTGGTGCATGCGACCGGCCGCAGCAAGCCGCGCAGCAGGTAGTCGCGCACGATATGCACGCTCACCCCGGCCTCAAGGGCCAGCCGGGACACTGTGTAGGCGCTCATTGAACCCCTCCTTTTCTTCACCCGGCGCAGCACGAAAGCTGCTTCACGTCCTTGCTGAAGGTCTGCGCCGCGAGCTTCAATCCCTCGACCATCGTCAGGTAGGGGAACAACTGGTCGGCCAGTTCCTGCACGGTCATCCGGTTGCGGATGGCGAGTACCGCCGTCTGGATCAGTTCGCCCGCTTCCGGGGTCACTGCCTGCACGCCAATGAGCCGCCGACTGCCTTCCTCAATGACCAGCTTGATAAAGCCGCGTGTGTCGAAGTTGGCCAGCGCACGCGGCACGTTGTCGAGCGTGAGCGTGCGGCTGTCGGTTTCGATGCCCTTCAAGTGTGCCTCTGCCTCTGAGTAGCCTACGGTGGCCACTTGCGGGTCGGTGAACACCACGGCAGGCATCGCGGTAAGGTCGAGCGCCGCTTCGCCGCCGGTCATATTGATGGCCGCGCGCGTACCAGCCGCAGCCGCGACATAGACAAATTGCGGCTGGTCAGTGCAATCACCGGCAGCATAGATGTGCGGACTACTCGTGCGCATGCCTTTGTCGATGACGATGGCACCCTGCGCATTGACGGCGACCCCCGCCGCTTCCAATGCCAGGCTGCGCGTGTTCGGCGTCCTACCGGTAGCGACCAGCAGCTTGTCGGCACGCACTTCGCCGTGCCCCGTGGTCAGCACGAATTCGCCGTCCACATGGGTGATTTGGCTGGCTTGCGTGTGTTCCAGCACCTCGATACCTTCGGCCCGGAAGGCGACTGTGACAGCCTCGCCGATGGCCGGGTCTTCGCGGAAGAACAGTGTGCGGCGCGCCAGGATCGTGACCTGGCTACCCAGGCGGGCAAAGGCTTGCGCCAGTTCCAGCGCCACGACCGAGGAGCCGATCACGGCCAGGCGTTCGGGAATCGCATCGCTGACCAGCGCTTCGGTGGAAGTCCAGTAGGGGGACTCTTTCAAGCCCGGAATCGGCGGCACGGCCGGGCTGGCCCCTGTGGCGACCAGGCAGCGGTCAAACGCCACGACGCGCTCGCCACCCTCGTTCAAACGGACGGTCAGGCGCTGGTCGTCCTTGAACCGGGCTTCGCCATGCAGCACGGTGATGGCCGGGTTGCCGTCCAGGATGCCTTCGTACTTGGCGTGGCGCAGGTCATCGACGCGGGTCTGCTGCTGGGCCAGTAGTTTGCTGCGATCAATTGCCGGCACAGACGCTTTGATCCCGCCGTCGAACGGGCTTTCACGGCGCAGATGGGCGATATGGGCGGCGCGGATCATGATCTTGGACGGCACGCAGCCAATATTGACGCAAGTGCCACCGATGGTGCCGCGTTCGATCAGCGTGACCTTTGCGCCTTGCTCGACGGCCTTCAGCGCTGCCGCCATTGCAGCTCCGCCGCTGCCGATGACAGCGATGTGCAAACCGGCATCCGCAAGTGCATCACGGGGTTTTGTTTCATCTTTGAAATCACCAACCCGGATCGAGCCTTGATAACCCAATGCGGCAATGGCGGCCAGAATTTGGTCTTGACTCACTGCTGTATCCGCCATGACCTGTGCGCGGCTTTCGGGATAGGACACCACAGCGGCATTCACGCCGGGAATCTTTTCCAAAGCATCTTTGACATGGGTGGCGCAGGTTGTGCAGGTCATGCCATTCAAGGTGATTTCTGTCATTTTTTTACTCCATTGAATTTCGGGGTGCAGCAAGCATCGGCTTGGCGTTTTCGCTGGATGGCGTAGATGGTCAAGCCGATGAAAATCGCCAGCGCAGGCAGCAATACATAGTCCAGATAACCGGTTAGAGCGGACAAACCGACCACCCCGAGCAGAATGACCAGTACGGGTGTGAAACAACATAGCGCCACGAGAACCGTGCCAATAACGCTGACCCGCAGCAGTGTCTTCGGGTCTTTCATGGTTAGTTCTTGAGTGAAGATGGGTAGCCCGCATCCTCGGTTGCCTTGGTCAGCTTCGGCACGCTGGTCTTGGCATCATCGAAGGTGACGACGGCTTCGCGTTTCTCGAAGGTCACGTCAACTTTACTGACGCCTTCGACCTTGGAAATAGCCTTCTTGACGGTGATCGGGCAGGCCGAGCAGGTCATGCCCGGTACAGACAGCGTGACGGTCTGGGTGGCGGCCCACACGGGGGCAGCAACGGCAACGAGAACGAGGGAAGCAAACAGTTTTTTCATGACGAACTCCTGTGGGTTAATAGAAAAATGGCACGACGTAGGGAAATCCGAGCGCGACCAGCACCAGCGCAGCCACGACCCAGAAAATGAGCTTGTAAGTTGCTCGCACCTGGGGAATCGCGCACACGTCCCCCGGTTTGCAGGCGGCTGCCTGCCGGTAGATGCGCCGCCAGGCAAAGAACAGCGCGACCAGCGCTGCACCGATAAAGATGGGACGATAGGGTTCCAGCACCGTCAGGTTGCCGATCCATGCCCCGCTGAAGCCCAAGGCAATCAGGACCAGCGGCCCTAGACAGCAAGCTGACGCAAGAATGGCGGCTAGCCCACCGGCGAAGAGTGCGCCGCGCCCGTTTTGTGGTTCAGACATACGCTTGTCCTTTCAAATTTGGTTTGGATAGCTTAAGCTTACTTCCGTAGTTATGTACGGAGTCAAGCGATATGCAAAACAATTTTGAGAATCTGACCATCGGCGTTTTTGCCAAGGCGGCCGGGGTCAATGTGGAGACCATCCGGTTCTATCAGCGCAAGGGCCTGCTGCCGGAACCAGACAAGCCCTATGGCAGCATTCGCCGCTATGGCGAGGCAGATGTGACGCGGGTGCGCTTCGTGAAATCAGCCCAGCGGCTGGGTTTCAGCCTGGATGAAATCGCCGAGCTACTGCGGCTGGATGACGGAACACATTGCGAAGAAGCCAGTAGCCTGGCCGAGCACAAGCTCCAGGACGTGCGCGAGAAGATGGCCGACTTGGCGCGCATGGAGGCCGTGCTGTCTGAACTGGTGTGCGCCTGCCATGCGCGGAAGGGGAACGTGTCCTGTCCGCTGATTGCGTCACTGCAAGACGGAACGAAGCTCACTGCGTCGGCGCGGGGGAGTCACGGGTTGACTACGCCTTAGCGTGCTTTATTTTCCGAATTCTGAGACGTCCCCATTATCGTCATTCCCACCGATTACCTGGGCTTGAGCCTGCCTTTGATAGGGCAGGCCCTGGATGGCGAGGCCATGCCGTATTTTGGGTTTTTATGGAAGACGATTTTGGTGGCAATTACCCTGGGGTCCGGCTTTTATGGCGGCATTGCCACCCCGCAGTTTGTGATTGGCGCGATTGCCGGCAATGCCTTTGCGCCCATGCTGGGGCTTAGCCCTTCGCTAGGTGCGGCGGTGGGTTTGGTGGCGGTGGTGGCGTCGGCCTCGAACACCCCCATTGCGGCCATACTGATGGGGGCTGAATTATTTGGCGGTACCCTGGGTATGGTCTACGTAGCAGGGGCAGGCATTGCCGCGTACTTAATCATCGGCCACCGCAGTGTTTACCCAGATCAACAGCTTGCCTATTCGAAATCCTCCTGGATGGTTGTCAGGCCAGACATGCCGTTGGGGCAAGAGAAAGTTTATCTTTCTTATGGCTTGCTGCGCTGGTGGAGCAGATTCAAACAACAACAAAGACCGCGCTATTGGCGGCGGTTGCTGACAAGATCGAAACGTTGAGGCGATGACCCCATACGGATGCGATTGCACCTAGCGTCAAAATTTACCTAAATGAGGTTTCGGTTAAACGTACATCCCCCAGCGGGTAGTCGAAGAACTGTGCACCACGCATCTTGCGGCAGACGCCGTGGCACGGTTTAAAGTGAAGCGCTGCCGCTTTTCGCTTCGCCTTGCGTCGATAACTAGATCATTTTTCGATTGACGATGGAACGGGATATTGAAATCCCACATACCAGCTAGACGGCAATAGCCGTTGCACAAAAAAATATTCGCTAAGATAGCCGATGAGCATATTGCTCTTTAAGCATCTGATCCCCATTGGCTGAGCTTTGTGCATCACTACGGAACCCACTGTGGGTCTATCAGCAGCAGCCGACCGAGGTGCAGACATGCATCTTCAGCGTGAACATCGACGCACACTGCCAACCACTCAAGCTTTAGGGACTTATCCAAAATTACCGGGCGCTCGCCGCCGAAGCGATAGGCCGACAGTGGAGCAATCTAGACCACTTGGAATAACTATAACTTCGCCGTGGATGCTCCAAAGAAGCAGATCGGCAAACTGGCGCGCCTGCCAGCAGGCCAAAACAGTAGAAGATGTGGAGGCGCTGTTGCCATGGAAGCTACATCAACATGATTTAGGCACAGCGCTGCGATCTGAGAGCCCTGTGAATCATGGATCGCGTACAGTGGAGACCACACGCTGACATATATTCCTGGAACTACCGAGACTTTCAAGGCGTACGACTGGTGTAGGCACAAAGCCTCTTTTTACCGCTTTTAGAACTTTGCACCATGCTCATATCGAAATTTCGTACGTAAGCGGCACTTACAGCCCTATTGCCAACCAGAAGAAGGGCGTGTCGCTTGACCCCGATCTGTGTCATTAAAATAGCTTCATTGACAGTGTGTTCAAAAATAGGACTAAGTGCTGCATCTATTAATTACTATTTTGATCCATAAGACGCCTTAGGCTGTCCCTTTCAAGCAACCATGAGGTGATAAATGCGAAAACCAACCCCCAGAATGGTGCACCAATATTGAAAATAGGAATGCCTGCAACCGACACCACAAAGGCGACTAGCGCACCCAATGGGCATTCCCCCTTAAAGGCTGCTTGAAATATGGTTTGCAGCACGCGCATCATCGCCAGGCCACCGATTAGACCAATTAACGATAACGGTAGCGCTAACGCAACGGCGGTGGCAAAAGGAGCCAGCAGCGCAAACCCTATCATTAGAAAACCTACGATCATGGCGCCGATCCAGTGTTTTGAATGATCACCACTGGAAACGATAATGCCGTTTACTGGCCCAGTGAGACAAGCGGGTACAGAGCCCGTAAGCGCTAGCAAAATCGAGCCCCAGCCCGTTGTCGTCGTAATAGCTTTTACAGGTGCATCGAAATCTGCATTTTTTAGAATGGCGATACCCTGAGCATTCTGTATTCCTAAGACCGTCACCATTAAGGGAATAACAAGTTCGATCACAGCCTGAATGGAAAATTCAGGAACGTAAAAGGTAGGGCGAGCGAAGATCTGCGTCGTTTCAGGAATGGGAGTCATGGCGCCAATGAACCAGGCGGTTACTCCACCCGCGATGATGGCGGCCAAAATGGGCGGAATATATTTGCCTAATGAGCGGACTATTGTAAAAAGAAGAAAAACAAAAAGTGTGGCGCTTGCCAGAACGACGCTATCAGTAAATGAAGTTACAACCCGAATGCCCAAGGGTAAAAAGACGCCAGCTACCATACCCATCACAATAGGCATAGGTATTGATCGCATGACTTTGCCTATCAACCCGCTCCAACCAAGTATTGCAATGACAATACCCGTAACCCAGTAGGCACCTATGACTTGTGCGAAGGTTAGATGATCTAAGGCAGCAGGTATCAATAAAGCACCGGGGAACGCCCAAGCAATGACTAAAGGTTGGCGAAAACGCCAGCAAATCCACAACGTAATGAGACCCGCCGTCCCGTAACCACCGAAGATCCATGACGACAGGTCGCTTTCTGTTAGGCCGCCGGCTTGCCCAGACGCTATAAGAATGGCTAGAGGGCCCGTGATACAAAACAAGTAAGCTGTAATGCTGTTGCTGAATGTGTGGCGATCTGGAATATACGCCGCAAAACCCAGTTGTCTCTTTTGAATGGAATGGACGTCGTTATCTGACATTTTGTCTCCTGCGATTTTTATTCAGCCTGTTTTTTTTAATTTATTTTGCCGCTAAGTGATCCAGATTTTTTGTTATGGAAGGTCTGAACAAGTCCATCGAACCTGTCAAAATGTAGGTTGTTGAGAACCTCCAGCGGAAGCCCCCAGATGAGCCAATTGAGTTTTTCCGAAGCTGAATTCGCCGGCAAGCGCAAGCAAACCCGTCGCGAGAAATTTCTGTCGCAGATGGAGCGTGCGGTGCCCTGGAAGGTGTTTGCCGAGTTGATGGAACCGCATTACCCCAAACCGGGTAACGGGCGTCGGCCCTACCCGCTGGAGACGATGCTGCGCATTCACTTCATGCAGTTGTGGTTTTCGTTGTCGGACCCCGCCATGGAAGAGGCGCTGTACGACAGTTTCTCGATGCGTCAGTTTGCCCGTCTTGCCGACGGGCGTGTGCCTGACGAGACGACAATCCTGAACTTTCGCCACTTGCTCGAGCAGCACGGCATTGCCGAGGAAGCGCTCGAGGCGGTGAACCTGCTCCTGCAGGATCAGGGCATTCAGGTGCGCAAGGGCACGATTGTGGACGCCACGATTATCGATGCGCCCAGCTCGACCAAGAATGCCAACAGCACGCGTGACCCCGAGATGCATCAGACCAAGAAAGGCAACCAATGGCACTTTGGGATGAAGGCCCACATTGGCGTTGATCTGCACAGCGGTCTGGTCCACACGGTGGTGGGTACCGCCGCCAATGAGCATGACGTCACCCAGGCGGCTGCGTTGCTGCATGGTGAAGAAACGTTGGCCTTTGGCGATGCCGGTTATCAGGGCGTGGACAAGCGGCCTGAGCACCAAGGGCGTGACGTGACCTGGCACATTGCCATGCGTCCCGGGAAACGGCGCGTCCTGGGCAACAGTGCCATTGATCGTTTGACGCAAAAAATTGAGCGGGCCAAATCCAGCCTTCGAGCCAAGGTTGAACATCCGTTTCGTGTCATCAAATGCCAATTCGGGTTTCGCAAGGTGCGCTACCGTGGGCTGGCCAAGAACACGATGCATTTGAAGATGTTGTTTACGCTGTCCAATATCTGGATGGCACGCCGCCATTTGATGGCGGCGGCAGGATAGGTGCGCCCAAAAAGCGCCAACAGGCCCGTAAACGGGCCTGATCGGGGCAGAAACACCCCAAAAGCGGCGATTATTTGAGCATTTTTTAACCATTTTTTGGTTTTTTCCCGTCAGGTCGGTTTTGCCGCGTTCTCAGCTGGCTTATTCAGATGGTATGGACGCCTCCCCCCGGCAACGGGGCGGCATGACGATGTAGAGGAAAACCCTGAGGGTGGATCCTCGCCGTCACGACATCTTGGTGTCAAAGTAGTGGTTCTATGAATAGCCACAAGACAGGAGGATCCGACATGAAATATAGCGTATTCGGCATGGATATTGCCAAACAAATCATTCAACTTCACACCGTCAACCCAGAGACTGGCGAGGTCGAGCGGCACAAGCTTAAACGCAGCCAGGTGCTGGAGTTCTTCGTGCGGCGTGAGCCTGCGCTGATCGCTATCGAAGCCTGTGGCGGCGCCCACTGGTGGGCACGCAAACTGGTTGAGCAAGGTCACGAGGTGCGCCTGCTGCATCCGAAAAGCGTGCGCCCCTTTGTGTTGCGCAACAAGACCGACGCGGCCGATGCCCGAGCCATCTGGACGGCGGTTCAGCAGCCCGAAGCGCATGAGGTGGCCATCAAGACTGAGGTGCAGCAAAGCGTATTGGCACTGCATCGCATGCGCGCGCAGCTGATGAAGTTTCGCATCATGCAGACCAACGCGCTGCGCGGGCTGCTCTACGAGTTTGGTGTCGTCCTGCCCCAGGGGCATACTGCCCTTCTGAAGGCCCTGCCCGAGACGCTGGGCGCGCTCGATGCACAACTTCCTGCCATACTGCTCGATAGCCTGCGCGAACAATGGGCTCGTGTGCAGCAAATGCAGGTTGAAATTGACCACATTGAGCGGCGCCTGGCATCCGTACTGCGTGACACCCCGCAATGCCAGCAGATTGCCGAGATACCCGGCGTGGGGCTGCTGACGGCCACGGCAGCGGTAGCCACCATGGGAGAAGCTGCGTCGTTCAAGTCCGGGCGCGAATTTGCCGCCTGGGCTGGACTGGTTCCCAGGCAGCGCGGCACCGGTGGCCAGGTGCGACAACTGGGGTTGTCCAAACGGGGGGACGTGTACTTGCGCACTTTGCTCATGCACGGGGCGCGATCCATCGTAATACGTCACCGGAACTTGCCGTGGATAGCGGCGCTGTTGGCCCGGCGACCGTACAACGTGGCCGTGGCGGCGGTAGCCAACAAGCTGGCGCGCACGATCTGGGCGGTGCTTGCCAAAGGCAAGCCCTATGATCCCGCCGCCTTCAGTGCAGTCGCGTAGGAAAGGCAGATGATTCACATCGACAATATTTTTTAGGTTTTAAAGGTAGCTTCAAGGAGTGATGGCGATAGACACGTGATGGCAGAATAGGTCGGACCGACGCGAGGAAAACCCGATAAGGAAAATGAGCCCCGAGCTCGATGTTCAGATGAGGACCTCGTCGTAGCGGATTCCATCAGGGCCAGCAGGCTTATAGCCTGCACCAACAGGCCGGATATAAGACTGCATCCTCACCTTTATGCCAAATCGTCGAAATCAGCTTGACACTCCGGGAGGTGTCCATATAAGACCTTCCTTATGTTTCAAACAAATTCTGATGCTGGACTTGAGTAGGCTGACGATAACTCATCCGACAAATAAACAAGATAGGCTCAACCGGTTAGTGCAACGCTTCTCCAAACACTTGAGCTGAAGTTTTGAATCCTAGCATTTTTCGTAGTCTTGTATTTAGTTTCTTTGCCGTGTCGTCCCAGTGATTCTGGGTGTGCATCGCCATTCGTTCTAATTGAAAAAGCATCGTCAAGACAAACCACTCGTGCTCTCGCCTTCGTCGACCATTCCAGTCGAAATTCTGAGCGGCCAAACTCTTCTAGGCAAGGTGGTGTAATCACCAATCATCGGTGATACGGGTGAGCAAGTCGCACGGTAGCCTCTTTCAACAGTTCAGCGCCGATAGGCGCAATTCGCACGGGGTTCGATCAATCTCGGATAGACATTGCTATTTAGTGGTCACCGTTCTCGGTCAGTGGCCGACCCCATTCCTTCGAGTTCTAGAGTCTACTCAAACCCCAGAGCCCCCCGTGTCAGGCTAGTTGTCGCCTCCGTTTTTAAATGAAGCGATGAACAAGACGAATTACACGCAGGCCTTCAAGGAAGAAGTGGTCCGTAAGATGCTGACCCGAGGCAATCGAACCATTGCGGACATGGCCGCCGAATTAAATGTCCCGTACCATAGCGTGCGGAACTGGTTACGGAATCCCAATATGGCCCATCTACATCGCGCAGCCGGCAGCGAGAAACGCCCACAGGAATGGACCGCCGAACAGCGGCTGCAAGCACTGCTGGACACCAACACCCTGGCGCCCGAAGAGCTCAGCGCCTGGTGTCGTGAGCGCGGGATATTCGCCCACCAGCTTCAGGCGTGGAAGGCGGAATTCTGCCTGCCCGCCAAGCCGGCCGCAGACACGGCGGAGGTTCGCAAGCTCAAAGGCGAACTGACCAGCTTGCAACGCGAGTTGTCCCGCAAAGACAAAGCCCTGTCTGAGGCCGCTGCGCTGCTGGTATTGCAAAAAAAGTACCAGGCGCTGTGGGAGGACGAGGACAAATGACCTCGCTCGCACAGCGCCAGACCCTGCTGAGCTTGATCGACGAAGCCGTGGCCGCCGGGGCACGCGCAGCGCGTGCCTGCCAGATCGTGGGCTTAAGCCTGCGTACTGTGCAGCGTTGGAAACTCACCCCTGACCGAGGCGACCAACGTCCCGAACGCCTCCAGCAGCCGGCAAACCGCTACAGCGAGCTGGAGCGTCAACGGATACTGTCGGTGCTCAACAGCGAGGAATACGGCCACTTGCCGCCATCGCAGATCGTGCCGCGCCTGGCGGACCGAGGCGAATATCTAGCCAGCGAATCGACGATGTATCGGTTGCTGCGCAGTGTCGGGCAATTGGCGCATCGGGGTCGACAGCGGGCGCCCAGCCCTCAGTCCAAGCCGCGGGCCATCACGGCGCGAGCGCCCAATGAAGTCTACAGTTGGGACATCACCTACCTGCCGGCGGCCATCAAAGGTCGCTTCTACTATCTGTATCTGTTCCTGGACCTCTTCAGCCGAATGATCGTCGGCTGGCAGGTCTATGATGTCGAAGACGGCGAGCACGCCAGTCAGATTCTGCGCGACACCTGTCGACGAGAGGGTATTGAGCCCGGACAGGTGGTGCTTCATAGCGATAACGGCGGCCCTATGCGCGGGGCCACCATGCTTGCCACGCTGCGGGAGCTGGGTGTGACGCCCTCGTTCAGTCGACCAGCAGTCAGCGATGACAACCCCTATTCCGAAGCGCTGTTTCGTACCCTGAAGTACCGTCCGCAATATCCCTGCAAACCCTTCGCCAGCCTCCAGCAGGCCAGGGCGTGGGTGGCCAGATTCGTGCACTGGTACAACCGAGAGCACCGTCATAGCGCGATTCGCTTCATCACGCCCGAGCAGCGTCACAGGGGACTGGACACCGTCTTGCTGGCACAGCGCCAGGCCGTCTACGAGGCCGCCCGCGCACGTGCGCCCCATCGCTGGTCCGGCCCCCTACGGAACTGGTCGCGTATCGACGTGGTGCATCTGAATCCCGACAAAAATTCGGCGGAAGCTTCCTCCGCAGAAAACAACCTCAGGCGGGCGGCCTGAATACACTCACACGCGACAAGTAGCTTGACAACCACCGCTACTAGTTACATAATGGATATGCTGTTAGTAATTGGCCGTATTCATCTAACCTGTAAGGGAACAATATGAAGGGAAATGAGACATTTTATTCCATTCCTTGGGAAGACCTTCCGCCGACTCACTAT
>Ga0265293_10010897_pt1 | contig 12556 bp, 12 predicted proteins | sample Munlanlewell138R_FD_192505 | JGI IMG/M metagenome (GOLD analysis project Ga0265293, IMG submission 192505) | Leachate microbial communities from a municipal landfill in Southern Ontario, Canada - Leachate well 138R | ecosystem: Engineered > Solid waste > Landfill > Unclassified | place: Canada... | reverse complement strand
TAAAGAATATTCCCCCAAAAAGGTTGGAAGAAAAGTATAGCCAATTGAAATTATTTTGATTTGAGGCACCAGGCCGTTGGTGAAATGGAAAACCCATCATCAGGCTTTAGCATGTTGTTGCAAAGCAGGCGATTCCTCAGGGCTCGTTCCTCTTTGGAAATAATTATGCCACGGAGTACAATCCTGAATTTCAAAGGGGGATTAAGGGACAGTTGAATCCCCTCTCTGCCTCCCCCTTTTTCAAAGGGGGACAGCCCGGATTAACATCCTCCCTTAACGGTGATAACCTCGCGTTTCACGGGTGCACCAATATTTTTAAGGGCATTGACCAGGTCATCCATTTTCTGGACTGCCGAGCTTCTGAAGTGGTATGTTTCATGCTCTGCTTTGGAAACATCTGCCGCCGGATGCTCCAAATTGGTAAACATCTCCCGGAATTCATGAGTGCTTTCCCTAAGAATCATATTTTCGGATTTGCCAATATATTTCGCTTTCAGGCAGGCCATCCTTACCAGGGTATCACTGTCGGCATAAAAAATATTGGTCTTCAGCCGTTGCCTGAAAATAGGTTCATACTGCCGCTCCATGATCTGTTCGAACGGGATGTTAATGGCCATGGGAAGATGGTACTCTTCAAACTCTTCAGGCGTGCGAACGTCAATGATATTGAGTGTGTAATAATTGTTTACAATTTCCTGCGCTAGATTATCTGCAGCAATCTCTTTGAAAACACAGGATTGCTGACGTTTGGCTTCAGCGATGCGCATGTTGATGACATCTTGTTTGCCGGGCAGGAATGCCACGATGGCCAACACGACAAAGAGCGAGGCTGCAGCCAGCGCGTATCGGTTCCTTTGAAACGGATGCAGGTCAGGCTTGCGCCGGTTCACCCGGTTTTCGATGAACCAGGTGGCAACAAAGGCGGCTACAGCTATGAGGGCCAGCAAGAATCCAAAAGCCACGTCTGACATCCCCAGGTACTCCGAAATTCGCAGCTGACCCAGATTATTAGCGTTATAAATATTTTCTATCAGAGGGAAAGATTCGATAAATCCCCATACTCCCAGGACAGATCCAAAAACAAATGCGAGGGCATCTAGTTTGCCTATGGCCAGGGCACAAACGCTGGTTCCCGGGCAGAATCCGCCGATGATAAACCCGGCGCCCATGATGACACCACCCAATATGGCGGCTTTGATGAAAGCCGGATTCACATAGATCACACTGGTGTCAAGCAATCCGTAGTGACCTAAAAGCAAAACACCGGCCATGGCAGTGACACCTGCTGTAAAGAAGACCCGCAACACGGTAAAATCGTATCCATAAAATAATCCTACCAGCTTTTTGGTGGAAGAGAATCCTGCCTGCTCAAGGATGAATCCAAAGCCAATGCCCAGGAAAAAGGCGAGGACGAGGCTAAACTCCTCACTGACGATAAAAGGTACTAATGGTCCCATAGCGTATTATTTTAACCAAAGTTTACGGAAGAAGTAAGCCAACGCATATGCTCCGCCAAAGATGGCCAGCATGGTCAGTATGCCCCCGAGGGAGAGTACGGCCATCCCGCTGAGGGCGGCGCCGCTGGTGCATCCCCTGCCCAGCTGCGATCCATAACCAAAAAGTGCTCCGCCGAGAATGGCCCCGGCCACCCGCACGGTGTTGGTAACCCGCGGACCTTTTTCAAGCTTCAGTCCCGTGCGGTTTGCCAGAACACCTGAAAAGAACGCACCCACCAAAACGCCGATGACCTCAAAAACCAGGAAGTTTTTCCAGGGGCCCCCCGGATTCTCAGCGGCAAAGTCAGTGTAGAAAGCTGTGTTTTCGGCGTGACGCGGCGCTACCTCTTCTACCGTGGCAATGACAACACTCTTGAACGCCCCGCTGGCTCCCAGCCCCCTGCCGGAGATGTAGATTGTGGCCAGCAACACCAGACCGAGCAGGAAGCCAGCCAGGTAAGGATTCATGTACGGTTTCGGTTTCATAAGATTTCTTTTTTTCATATAATTTTTTTAAACACAAATGCAAATTGGCACGAAGAATTTATCTGGGAGAAATCATATTGCTTTATGTTAAAAAATGATTTTCATGCTTGCTAAAAATTTATTATGTTAATCTGTTTTCTTTTCCTCGTCGTCCTCTTCAAGATCTTCGTATCCGGTGATCATTGCCTGGATGTTGGAGGTAGGAGTGTTTCCTGTTGTGGTCATGTACACGTGGACCACCAGGAAAACCATTAAGAGGAAGGCTCCGAGGGTATGCCAGAAAGCGATTCCTTCAAGGGAGAAGTTGCTGATTACCACCATGTCGTTTCGGTCGATCGTTTTGTGGAACATATAGAGAATTCCTGAAATAACGGTAACCGGGATCAGGATGAGTTTAAATCCGAGGTAAACCAGTCGTTGCAGGGGATTCAGTTTTCTTACCTCGGTTTTTTTCGTGGGATGTTTTTCCCCGTTGAACATACCGATGCTGTAGAAACGGATCTGGGCAAAAAGTTTTTTTGTGGTGGGAACATACTGTCGCCATTCTCCGGTTACCAGGTGCCAGAAGATGGCAAAGATGACCAGTGCGATGAGCATCCAGGAGGCCACGCGATGGAACCGGGCAGCATGTTCAAATCCCAGGACGTGAAATGTGCCATGCACCTCAAAACCCGTGAATGCCAGAAAAATGATGAGCGACGCTTGTGACCAGTGCCAGAAGCGTTCGAATCCTTTATAAATATACACTCTTCTCATGACTCTGTTGTTTTATTCGGATTTATTTTGGTAATCGATGATATCTGTTTTGTATTCATTCCTGCGTATTGAAACCAGCACTCTGACGGCGGCATGCAAAGCCACTGCCGCGAGGGCCCCGAAGAAGAGGATGGCTCCGATTGAATCGAGGGTACTGTTGTGGTCCCGGCCGGGAAGGTAAAAGCCTGCCAGCGATGTGAGGCGGCCTTCCTCGCTGCGGGTATGACACTCGGCGCATCCCACTGCCTGGTCTTTTGGCGCCACCATATGGTTCACCGGCCAGTACATTTCGGTTTCCACGAATCCGAACTCCCCGCTGAAAGGCAGTCCCACGCGCTTCATCCCTGCTGCGGCAGCCGCCGGCCAGTCAAAATCCATCCAGAAAGCGCTGTCTCCTTTCTCTTCCGCAAAGAGTTTGGGCTGGATCAGGATGTTGTACTGCTTGTCGTAAATCTGGTCGCCCCGGTGAATTTTAACCGGGTAAATTTTTGACTCCGGATCGGCGTGCGCACCGAAAAGGGTATTCATCTGCACCGGTACCGATTTAATGGTGTCACCCAGCAAATAGTGGTCTGCCGCTCCGTTGAACCACAAGTAGTCGGGGGTTACGTTTTTGGCCCAGATAAAAGTTCCTTTGATTGACTGGTATTCCATGGTGCTGTCGCTGTTGAACTCCTTATAGGGCTCACCGTCACGGAGTTTTCCGGCATCCGACCATTGCCAGGCCATTTTGGTATGGTTTGCTTTGGCATAGATTGGAATGTGACAGGCCTGGCATGAAACTTTGGCATTATGGCGGTTGATGAGGTCATCGAAATGAGGCGTAGTGGTGTGGCATTGTTCACAGGTGGCGCGGTTTGAATTGTCGGAGGAAACCGAATAAAGCCGGCCTTTTATCTGGTGGTTCTCGGCGGTATGGCATTCCACACAGGACATGTTCATGCCGTTGGCAGCCATGTGAACATCAACATCGCGATCGCAGGCCAGCTGGGCAGCTTCCAGGTCGCCGTGTTTCACGTTGTTCCCCCCGCCGCTGAAAAAGTGACAACTTCCGCAATTGATCTTATCGGGCTTCCCAACACTCTGAGCCACTTCTGTCAGGTTCACCATGCGGTCGGGGTACCCGGCCATCGCCGACCCCTTGTGATACTCCTCACTGTTGTCGTGGCAAACCATGCAGTCTACATTCCGGGCATTATCAAAATCAAACTGGTCGTTGGTCATGCCGAATCCGATGTGACAGACAGCGCAGGCCAATTCGTTCGACTGTGCTCCGAGGCAAAAATTGTTCAGTACGTTTTTCTTGCCGGAAGCCAGAACTCCCCGTCCCTCAATATAGGCAACCCGTTCCCAGTTCCAGTGTGCCGATGCCATGATCTCCCTGTGCCTTTCCGTGTGGCAGGCATTGCAAGCCTCGGTTACCTCCTGAGGTGTGAAAAATTCACGCTGAAGTTCCGGGAGTTTCGCGTGGTCAATCGACGAAACAGGCTTGATGGCATATTCCTGCTTCAGCTCTTCCAGTTTTAAATTGTAGTACTCCTCTTCCGTATTAAACAAATGAATGATAACCAGCATAAAAACTGCAAAAACGATGATGCCTGCAATAACTCTCTTCATAAGCCTAATATTAAATTCACTTATAACCGCTTCCTAATCAAAATCTTCATGCAAAAATATCCAATTATATAAATATACCAATAGTGAAATATGTTATAAATTGGATTCTAATCAATTAACAATTTTACATTTTTTTAAAATACAATATATTAGGAAGATAAATGTTATTCAGCAGATTTAGTTATATAGATTTATTCTAAGGAGTATCCTTATCATACCCTTGGGCGATTTTTTAACCATGCTCGTTTCATCCCATTTTAAAGGCCTGGTTTTAACACAGTCATTTTATTGCAAAATTCTTCTTGTATAATCAGATGCCAGACTTGATAATGTGTAATAGCGAATAAATTCTTACTGATAACCGTATTGCCGAAATTAATATCTGAGCTTTCCAGGATTTTGCCTATTATCCCAAAAAGTAAGTAAGATAATTTCTCTTTTGTAAGGCTTAACTCTATAAAACAAACTATTGTGTTTACTAACAAAGCCTTTTCTAATATTCTTCTTCCTTGATGATTCAGTAAAAATTTGAGGGTGACTTTTAATTAAGCTGACAACTTTTTCTGTCTTATCAATAAAATTTTTCACTTCATTTATCCCCCAATTTTCATGAAGATAGGTCAATACTTTGTTATAATCATTTTTTGCCTGATTTGACCAGATAATTTTCATTCGGATAAAGTAAACTTAAAGCATTTTCATTCAATCAAATATATGATTACGTTCATGATGCAATTTCAAGGACCATGGAACTCGCATAATTTTATTTGCCTCACTTTAGCGGTGTTCGACAGAATTCGCAAGCTCATTTCCTGCTCGTTTTATTTTACAAGCCATATTTTTGACGAACCTCTCTCATAACTTCTTCATGAGGAGCAGTCTCTCCCTTTTCCGCTTCCCTATTTCCTGTTGCGATGGCCTGCTGAACAGACACAGGCAACTCATCCCACCAGTCAGTTTCTTTCTCCTGTTTAAGCAATTGGCTGACACTTTCAAGTAATTTTGGGCGGTCAGTATTTAATATTAACTGCACCAATTCCAGTTTTTTTGCTTGAAGATTCATGATATTCATTATTTTTCTCTTATATTACAAAATTACATAAAAAATAATTTACACCGGCAAAATAAAAAACTATAATTGCTCTGAACAAAAAGTGGATGAATTTATTAAAGCAGAACAGTATGTGTTTTCATTTGTTCAAGCGTAACAGTTGCAGATTTTGGATTTTCCATACCGATTAAAAGAAGATCGGATAAAACTTGACATTCGTGAAGCATAGTATATTTACCTTTTAATTTGAGTAACTGATATTTTTTATTCTTAGCCTTTTGGCAGATCAATTCTGCTTACATTGTTTATATTTAGATTGTAAAAAAGCATATCATGATGAAGCGATTTGTTTTCAGTATTTTTTTGATAATATTGCCGTTCGTATTTTATGCGCAAACGTCTGATTCGATTCAAAATGCCCCGCCGGAATTGCTACCCAACTGGACACTTTGGGTTCCGGGGGCTTCCTGTTTTTATCAGAAAAATTATCTGAAGGGAACTGTTTTTGCTGCTTTGGAAATTGGTGGTGTTTACCTGGGCATCAGGCATGATCCAACACTCAAAAGTAACAGTACAAGTCCCTATTACAACTTTCCGCTTTTCCTGGGATTACAGGCATTTCAAACGGAGAAGCTGACCAACTTCAGGAACCAGCTGGAGGTGATGCAATACCACCATCCGGGATTCAGGTACCACCCCATTTCGGAGAAGGAGCTGTATTTGGCTCCGTTCAGGCGGGAGAACATTGTCACTCCGATCACCGGAGGAATGGTTCTTCTGGCCGGTATCTTCCTGGGATTTGAAAAAACCCGGGAACAGCATCGCTTCCGGGGTGTCAGGCAAATGTATTTTGTTGACCGGTATATCTCAAGGAACCAGGCTTTGGCAGCCTACGGTGCCACATCGCTTGCCATGAGCTGGGCTGCGGGGGTAGGCGAGGAGTATATTGCCCGCAACTACCTGATGCCCATTTTCGACTACCGCTTCGGACAGAAAAAAGGGCTGATGCTTTCCAGTCTTGCCTTTGGGGGACTTCACATGACCAACCTTTTTTTTGCAGAAAAACCGGATTACCAGGCAACCCTGTTGCAAGTAGCCCAGGCAACGGTACTGGGTTACTTCCTGGGAAGGGATGTTCAAAAACGAAACTATAACATCGGCCCGGCTGTTGCGGCCCACATGTGGTACGATGCCGTACTGATGCTGGGCTCCTTCCTGGTCAATCCCGAAGATAACTTTTTGGGGGTTAACATAAAGGTGGGGTTAAATTGAGGAGGTTGAGGAGGTTGAGGAGTTTGAGGGTTTGAAAAGATTGAGGAGTTTGAGAGTTTGAAGAGTTTGAGATTAAAACAACTCATTGGGATTGATTTTCAGAAACTCTTCCCAGGGAATGCCTCCGGTGCCAACCAGAAGTACTTTATCCGGATGAAATTTCCCGGCAAATATGCTCATACCCAAATGATCTGCTTTTCTTCCGCTTTTTACCTCCAGTCCTACAACCCGGTCTCCTTTCTCAAGAATGAAATCAACTTCATAATTTCCATCTCTCCAATAACAGAGATTATATCTTTCCGAAACAGCATGATTAATCAGATGTGTCCCAACCGACGATTCCACCAGTCTTCCCCATAATTGCGGGTTTATAATGACTTTTTCATAAGTGTCGTTACTTTGAGAGGTGATTAAGGCATTATTAAATACCTGAAATTTAGGACTTGAGATTCGTTTTCGAATTACATTGCCGGCATATTTTCCCAGTCCGCCCAATAAGCCACAATCAGACAAAAGATGAAGATAACCGGCCAGCGTAGTCGTATTTCCCGCTTCCTGAAGCTGTCCCATGATCTTCGTAAAAGACAGGATCTGTCCTGAATACAGGCAGCCCAGCTCAAACATTCGCTTGAGTAACGCCGGTTTGTCAACCCGGGTCAGCATTAAAATATCTTTGGAGATGCTGGTCTGTATGAGGGAGTCGACAATATAATTTTTCCAGCGTTTCTCATCCCCGATCAGTGAAGCAGAACCCGGATAACCACCAAAATATACATACTGTTCAAGACTCCACCCAAAAGCGGCACTCATTTCCGGGTATGACCAATGTTCCAGGTATATTGTTTCAAACCTGCCTGCCAATGATTCATTCAAATCCTTTTGAATGAGCAGCCGGGAGGACCCCAGCAGAATGACTTTTATATTTATATTCTCACGGGTATCCTTGTCCCACTGCTGTTTTACAAGCTCACTCCAATTATCTATTTTTTATACCTCATCAATTACCAGTAAAAATTCTGCTCCTCCCGAACGCTTCTTCTGTAACCGGGCTGTCTCCCATACCTGTAGCAGCCATGCTGCATTCAGCGCTGTAACCGCATCGGCCGATTCATATAAATTGGCAATGGACATTTGGGATAGCAACTGGGTCACCAGGGTAGTTTTTCCCACCTGACGTGGCCCGAAAATAATCTGGATGAACTTTCTGGACTCTTCAATTCTGGCTTTAACTATCTCAATATGTTTACGTTCAAACATTTAAATATATTTACTCAATAAGTTTTATTTAAACAAAATTATTTGTTGAAAAGGAAGAATAAAGTTTGAGATTTAGCTCAAAAAAACCTGTTAGTCTTTTTTCTTCAAGATGTCATGAATTTTTTTATCGTAAGCCTGACCCCGTGGCACCAGATATTCAAAAATTACAGTGTTACTTTCAACATCAGCACGCACAAAGAAAAATGCCCTTAAATCGCCTATTCGTAACCGGTAAGTTTTTTTATACCCCACTAATTTTTCACAGTTGCTCAGTTGCCCAATGTTTTCTGCTTCTTTTGTTTCAAGTATAGTTTTTTTTACTGAATCGAGCATTTTCCCCGACAATCTTTTAACTGCCTTTACGAATGTTTTGGAGTATTCAACTTTCATAATCCAAGCCAGCTTTCAAATTCTTCCTTTTCTTTGCTGCTAACTATTTCTTTCCCTTCGGGGTAAGTTCTTAATAAATAGGAATATAACTGCGAGTCACGAATATTTTCAGCCAGTTCGTCCAGCGATTTTTCAATCAGGGCCTTTAGGTTTGTACCCTCCTCAGCAGCTTTAATCGACAATACTTTAAATGTGTCTTCATTTAAATCGATGATTTTTCGTTTTCTCTCTTTTTCCATTTTTTATGCATTTGGTTGCAAAGATACATTAAATATATTATATATACAATATATAATTTATCTTTGGGGTAAATACTTTTGAGTTCAAAATCTGATCTATTTGGCTTTGTGATTACAGAGATTTTCCATGTACTTCTTAAATTTTTTTGTTCTGTTATTCGCGATTTTATAGTTGAGAAGCATCATGACACTAGTCACCCATCAAGCTTCATGAACAAAGGCAGATAGATCAAAATGGCCACCAGGGAAAAGATCAGTCCTCCCATGGCTCCGGCGGCAAAGGCAAACCAGAACACTTCATGCTGCCCGCCCCAGACAAAGGGAACCAGTCCGAGTACGGTTGATAAAATGGTCAGCAGAATGGCAACGATCTTTTGGTTGAATGCTTTCAGCCAGGTGCTGAGGGATGCCGGCCTGTTTTTGTATTTCACCAGGTTATTAAAATCATTGATAATATAGATTGCTGCATTGACAACTAGTCCGCTCAGCAGGATAAATGAAGCAAAACCGCCCTGATCGAAATTAAATCCGAAAAGGTAGAAGGTAAGAAATACCCCGGTAAAAGAGAGGGGGATCAAACTGATCACCGCCAGAGGTTTCAGCAACGATTCAAACAGTATGGCCGTGATAAAGAAGATGACCACTACGATGAGCAACAGCAGGACATACTGTTTCTTCTCCTTTGCAGACCAGAAATAGTATGAATCGGGTCTTTGAGCCTTAAATCCCAGGGGGAGGATCTGGTTAAAGGCTTCAATCTCCCGCTCCTGCACTATATTTGACAGGGGTGCCGGCCCGATGAAGTTGTAGTTCAGGTAGATTTGGTAAACCTGGTTTTTCTTGTATATCGATTTACCTGTGAGCCGTTTTTCGATTTGTCCGCCCATGGAGAGCTTTTTCAGCCCCCGGGAGGTTTCTACAGGCCGGTGGTAAAAATCCCATTTGTTGTATTGCCTGTTCTGTGTTGACAGCAACACAACAGGCTGAAGTTCGGTCTGATTGTAGAAAGGCTGCAAATTCCGTTCATACAGCTGCGAGAACAGCGAACCGGTATAATCGGAGTAGCTCAACCCTGAAGAAGCCAGCAGCTCTTTATCTGCCTGCAGGTTAAATTCAAACCGGGTGGACGCATACCACGACTGTGCAGCGGTGATTTCTGTATCCTGTACACGGTCGTATTTTTTCAGTCGGCTTTCCAGCTCTTCGGCAAACCGGTAGAGCTTTTCATAGTTGTATCCGGTCAGCAGAATATGGCTGTTTTTATAATCCATGTTCAAAGCATTCGAGAAACCCTTTCCCACCCCGTAAACCGACCAGTCCATACCGCCCAGCGATATGGCTTTGCTTTCAACCTGACTTTTCAGCAGGTACGGGAATGATGTATTCTCCGCATCCGGGGTAAAATGAATGGTGATGGAAGAGCTGTTATAGCCGGTCACCCGTGTTTCGAACTGCTCTACCTCTTCGAACTGACTGACGTACTGCTCCATTTTGCGAACAGCTTCATTCAGCTGGTGTATGGTGCATCCCTCGGGCATGCTTCCCCTGACATAGAGAGTTGTTTTTCCCGGATCGGCATAGAAATTACTTTCAAATACATGTTCAGAAAAGAGCCGTAATGCACCACCGAGAACCTTCTCCAAAACCGGTTTGATGTTGGTTTTAAATTTTTCACTTCCAAGTGACCGGTTATAAAATTCAGCCATCTTCCCTTCTCCACTGACTTTATCGGGCACCAGCCATACAGGCACTCCGAAGCCGAGAACAGCCACAATAAAGAAGGCCCATCGAAATCGCTTTTCAAAACCGATAAACCGGTGGTAAAAACCGGTGATCCGTACGATCCGTCTTCTCCGTGCGAACCGGGCTGTTTGCGGCTTTATGTGATAAAGGGTATCCATCAGTGCAGGTACCAAAAACAGAGAAACGATCAATGAAACAGTCAGGTTAATGAGCATTACCCAGGTGAAATCGATCAACAGTATCTTCTGGTTTTCCTTCAGGAAGAAAACGACCGAAAGCCCTCCCAGGGTGGTAAGGGTTGCGGCAAGCAGTCCGATGAACACCCGCAGCCCCCTCTGCTTTTGAAGATGGGTGATCATAATGATGCTGTTGTCGATAATAATACCGAATGAAACAGTTATCCCGGCCAGTGAATAGATATTGATCTCAACGCCAAACAGGTAATAAAAAACACAGGCAATGAGCAGGTTGGCCACCAGTGCGATGAACAGGATGCCGAGGATGCGAAACGAACGGCTGGCAACCAGCACGAAAAGAAGCAGGATCAAAAGGGAGAAAAAGGTGCGAAGTCCTATTTTGGTAAGCTCCTCCCGGATGAAAACGGTGCTGTCGCTGGTGACCTGTACTGAATATCCGGCCGGAAGTGTTGGAACGATCTCCTGCAGCCGGTCACGAATTTTCCCCGACAGTTTCATCTGGTTCTCCCCGGGAGCGGCGTAAATCACCAGGTTAACGGTATTTTTCCCGTTGATACGGTAGTACGACGTGGGAGGTTTCTCTTTCAACCTTACTGAAGCCACATCACCTAACAAAATGATCCGGCCGCTCTTGTTGGAGACCGGCAGTCTTTCCCATCGTTCCGGTGGAATATACTTTTCTGTTGCCAGGACAGGAACCGAAAAACCCGGATCATCCTGCCGGTTTCCTAAAAACTCAGTGTCTCCTAACCGGTTGATCACGGCGCTGATTTCCCCGGGCGTTACCCCGAAGTTTTCCAGCAGCTGCGGATCAAAAGTGACCTCCCACTGCAGCGGAGTGATTCCATGAAGGTTAACATCACCGGTGCCTTCAATTTTCAGCAATTCGGGGATTACCCGTTGTTCGGCCACCTTTCCGATCTGATAGGTTGTGGTGGAGGCATTCAGTGTCAATACCATAAACGATGATTGATCGTCGCGTTGCACTGACTGGGTTGTGATCTCAGGATAACTCATCTGCTCCGGCAGATTGCCGCGCAGCTGGCGGATCAGCATGGAAACTTCGTATCGTTTTCGGTTCATGTCGGCGGTTTTGTCGAAGTTCAGGGTAACCACTCCGCTGCCGGTTGAGGAGGTAGACTCCACTGACCGCACCTGGCTGATCTTTCCAAGGATCCCTTCAATTTTTGATGTTTCCTGCTCAATTACCTGGGGGGATGCATTCGGCCAGGAGAAGCGAACCGACAGTTGCGGCAACTCCCGGCCGGGCTTAAACCGCACATCAAGCAAAGGAATGAATGCTACCCCGATAACCATCAGCGCGAGGAATACCACAATGACGGAGAAGGGGGAGGAGGGGGAGGAGTTTGAGGAGTTTGAAGGTTTGAAAGTTTGAAGGTTTGAAAGTTTGAGAGTTCGAAGAGTTAGAGAGTTCGAAGGTTCGAGGAGGGTTTGTGGTTTGTTGTTTGTTGTTCGTTGTTTGTTGTTCGTTGTTCATTGTTAGTTCATGGTTGGTTGTTTTTTTGAATCAAATATATGAAAAATTGTTTTTCGATTTTTGTTATTCCTATCTGGATGAAAGACTAAATGGGAAAATTCAGGAGAGCAAATTATGCACAAGAGGATATCTGAGTAGTTACAAAATCTGTTTGATGATATGGAAATCTTAAATAAGTAAGACAGACAACACTTCCGGAATAAAGAAATATTGTATAACTTTGGATGACAGACAAAAGAGTTCCCGTGCATTAAAGAAAAATCTGAAATATTCATTATATTCAAGAAAAAAATGAACACTTCATCGATTGAAATATATAAACTTGAAGAAGGAAGAACTGAAATATCAGTCATGCTTGATGGTGAAACTGTTTGGTTGAGTTTGAATCAAATGAAAGATCTGTTTCAGCGTGATAAATCTGTAATATCCAGGCATATTAATAATATATATAAAGAAGGGGAACTGAAGAAAGAGACAACTATTGCAAATTTTGCAACAGTTCAAATAGAAGGCAGCAGAAAAATTACAAGGAATATCGAGTATTTTAACCTTGA
>Ga0265293_10010895_pt1 | contig 12557 bp, 12 predicted proteins | sample Munlanlewell138R_FD_192505 | JGI IMG/M metagenome (GOLD analysis project Ga0265293, IMG submission 192505) | Leachate microbial communities from a municipal landfill in Southern Ontario, Canada - Leachate well 138R | ecosystem: Engineered > Solid waste > Landfill > Unclassified | place: Canada... | reverse complement strand
GCATCGTTGCGGTCGAATGCCCAGCAACCGCCATACCCGGCCGGCGCGGCACGCTCACCGCGCTCCACGCGGCACAGCGCTTGCTTCGGAACGGTGTCTTTCACACGGAGGTAACCATGAAGATCAAAACGCTTGCAACCGCAATCACTGTCAGCATGCCGCTGATCCTCGGCGGCGCCTACGCGCAGACGACCACCACACCGGATACCGGCAACAACCGCTCGGGGGACGGCGGCGCCATGACCACCAATCAGGCACCTGCCGCATCGGGCAGCACGACCGCGCCGGGTGCGGCCGGAACCGGCGCCTCCACGTCCCCGGGCGCGGCGGGAACGGGCGCGGCCGGAACAGGTGCGGCCGGAACCGGGACTCCCGGAACAGGCGCGACAGGGACCGCGGGCACACCAGCCGACTCGATGTCGAATGCGCCGGCGACCCCCGGCGCGTCGGGCACGGCGAGCGACCCCGCCATGCAGAGCGATTCGGCCGCCTCGACCGAAGCCATCACAGGCTGGAGCGCCAAGGACGACATCATCGGCAAGAGTGTTTTCAACGAGAACGATGAGAAGGTCGGCGACATCAAGGACGTGGTGATCGCCTCGGACGGCCGTACCATGTATCTGCTGATCGGAGCCGGCGGCTTCCTGGGCATGGGCGAAAAGAATGTGGCGGTGCCCTTCGACCGTTTCCAGCGCAATGACGACCGCGTCCTGCTATCGGGCTACAGCAAGGAACAGCTCAAGGCGCTGCCGGAGGTGCGCACTCAGCGTTGATTCATCACCGACGATCGTTCCACACAAGCGCTCCGCTCCCCCGCGTTGCGGAGCGCGCCGACACACAGGGCCGGGGCGCGCCGCCGTGGCCCCACACGGGGCTCTATGCCGATGATCGCCAATACATCAACGACAGCGTGCATGACGCGCCCGCTCTCGACACCAAGCCACGATGCGGTGGTGCTCTACCCCTCGCGCAACAACGTGCCGGAACACGAATCCTTCATCCATCGCGATATCGCCTTGCGCATCGCCGACCTGCTCGACCTGCCTTTCGACGGCAGCTACGACTCCGCCCGCCATGCGGGCAGGCCCCATTACTTCGTTCCATCGGACACCGTAATCGCTCCGGCGGTTCGCAACCAACTGGGCATCAATACTGAGATGGACCTGTTCGGCGGCTATGCCGATCATGCCTTCATGCCCACCAAAGCCATCACTCACGGTCTCGTGAGCCCAGAAGCCCGACGCCCGGAAGGGTGGTGTGGGGACTTCGCACGGCATGTCGGCGGTGCCACCCTGCCCGGCCACACCGCCTTTTCCCTCGACGACCTGAGGGTCGCGGCGCGGCGGCTCGGCATCGGCAGCGTGCCGTTGCGGCTCAAGCCGGTGAACGCCACAGCGGGGCGAGGTCAGAAAGTCATCACAGACACAGCCGAGCTGGAAGACGAACTGGCGCGGATCGATGCCGCGGCCCTTGCCCGATGCGGCATCGTGCTGGAGCTCCATCTGGAAAACATCACGACCTACAGTGTGGGGCAAGTGCGGCTTCCCGGCCTGACGGCCAGCTACATCGGTACCCAGCGCCTGACACCCGACAACCAGGGCACCCTTGTGTACGGAGGTTCGCGGCTGCAGTTCGCCCGGGGCGGCTATGACGCCCTGCAGGCTCTGCCGCTCGACGACGACCGCCGCGAGGCGGTCTCGCAGGCGCGGCGCTACGACCAGGCGGCCGACACCTGCTACCCCGATTTTTTCGCGTCGCGCCGCAACTACGACGTGGCGGCCGGCACCGATGCTCAGGGCCACCGCCTCATGGGCGTGCTGGAACAATCATGGCGCATCGGCGGAGCCAGCCGCGCAGAGATCGCCGCCCTGGAAATCCTGGCGGCCGACCCGGCCTGCGCAGGCGTCTGGGCCGAGACGCGCGAAATATTCGGCGACGGCGAGTCGCCCCCTTCGCACGCCGTGGAAACTTTTTCGGGCGTGGACCCCGATCTGGGTCTCATCAGAAAATACGTCATGGTGGAAACGTATGGGAACGAGCAGCAACACCATTGAAATCGCGGTCGATGAAGAAGCCATGGCCGGCACGTTCCTGGCGCCCCGGAACAAGGTTCCGGGAGTGCTGTTCGTGCACGGCTGGGGCGGCAGCCAGGAACGCGACCTCGATCGTGCCCGGGGCATCGCCGGCCTGGGCTGCGTGTGCCTGACCTTCGACCTGCGAGGGCACATCAAGAATTCGGAGCGCCAGCAGACGGTAACGCGCGAAGAGAACCTGCGCGACCTCATTTCGGCATACGACTGCCTGCACCGCCACCCCTCCATCGACACTCAGGCCATTGCCGTCGTCGGCACGAGCTATGGCGCCTATCTGTCGACCATACTTTCGACGCTGCGGCCGGTGCGCTGGCTCTCGCTGCGCGTACCGTCGCTGTACCGCGACGAGGAATGGGAGACTCCCAAGCGCAAGCTCGACCGTGAGGATCTCGCGAGGTATCGCAGCGGCTACGTCCCGGCAACGGACAACCGGGCCCTCATGGCCTGCATGCAGTTTCGCGGCGACGTGCTGCTCGTCGAGTCGGAAAACGACCATCTGGTGCCGCACGCCACGATCATGAGCTATCGCGCGGCCTTCCAGCACTCCCATTCCCTGACCCACCGGGTCATCGACGGAGCCGACCATGGTCTGACGGACAAGGGCTCGCAACAGGCCTATACCTCGATACTGGTGAGCTGGATCACGGAAATGGTGGTCGGCGCGCGGGTCGGCCGCCTGGAGCAGTGGCGGATCTGAAAGCCGGCTCGCGCTCGTTGTACTATCGCTGGATGACGATATTCTCCGTACTCGACCTGGCCCCCATCGCCGAAGGCGGCGATGCGGCCGCCTCGTTCCGCAACAGTCTCGATCTGGCGCGCCATACCGAAGCCCTGGGTTTTCACCGCTACTGGCTCGCCGAGCACCATGGCATGCCCGGCATCGCCAGCGCCGCCACCTCGGTGCTCATCGGCCATATCGCCGGAGGCACGTCGAGCATCCGGGTCGGGGCCGGCGGCATCATGCTGCCCAACCACTCGCCGCTGGTCATCGCCGAACAGTTCGGCACGCTGGAATCGCTCTACCCGGGGCGCATCGATCTCGGCCTGGGCCGGGCGCCCGGCTCCGACCAGGTGGCGGCCCGCGCGCTGCGGCGCAATCTCGACACCGACCCCGACGCCTTTCCGCGCGACGTGGTCGAATTGATGGAGTATTTCTCGAAGGACTCGCGCCTGCCGGTCACCGCCGTACCCGGCAAGGGCCTCGCCCCCCAATTCTGGATTCTGGGATCCAGCCTCTTCGGCGCCCAGCTGGCCGCCTACCTGGGCCTGCCCTATTCCTTCGCTTCGCATTTCGCGCCTCAGATGATGATGCAGGCCATCGAGGTCTACCGCAATAACTTCCAGCCCTCGGCCCACCTCGCCGAACCCTATGTCATGCTGGGCTACAACGTCTTCGCCGCCGACACCGACGAAGAAGCGCACTACCTGGCCTCATCCTGGCAGCAGTCGTTCGTCAGCCTGCGCAACGGCCGCCCCATACGGCTGCCCGCGCCGGTCCGCGATTACACCGATACGCTGGCGCCGCACGAACGCGCCCTGCTCGACCATGTGCTGTCATGCGCCGCCATCGGCACACCCGCGACCGTGAGCCACACCATGCGCGAGTTCCTGGCCCGCACCGGCGCAGACGAGCTCATCATTACCTGCAACACCTACGAACACGCGGCCCGGCGCCGCTCCTACGAACTGGTCGCGGCGCTGCGTCCGGAGCTGCAACCCGACCCATGAACGCAGTGTCCACCATCGCCACGCGCATCGCGCACATACGAAAGCGGCTCGATGCCCTGGCCGTCGAGGCCGGGCGCCCGCCCGGCAGCGTGGCCCTGCTTCCCGTGAGCAAGACCTTCGGCGAAGCCGCCGTGCGGGAGGCGCTTGCCGCCGGCATGACACGCTTCGGCGAAAACAAGGCGCAAGACATCCGGGACAGGGCCGCCGCGCTGGCCGACACCCCCGCACAGTGGGTGATGATCGGCCACCTGCAGACCAACAAGGCCCGCGATATCGCGCGCCATGCCAGCGAGATCCAGTCGCTCGATCGGCCCGATCTGGCCATGGCGCTCGAACGCCGGCTTCAGGCCGAAGACCGCGGCCTCGACGCGCTGGTACAGGTGAAGACATCCAATGAACCCGGCAAGTCGGGGCTTGACCCTGCCGAGCTTGAAGACTTTCTGCGCTTCGTGGCCCGGGAAACGCCCCGCCTGCGGGTGCGGGGGCTCATGACCCTGGCCGTCAACGACACCGACCCCCGGGCGGTGCGCGCCTGCTTCCGGCGGTTGCGGGAATTGCGCGACGCCATGCAAGAAAAAGCCATTCCCGGCATCCGCCTCGAACGTCTTTCCATGGGCATGAGCGGCGACTACGCCCTGGCCGTCGCGGAAGGCTCCACCGAAGTGCGCATCGGCTCCGCCATCTTCGGAGATCGCAGCTATAATCCGATGTGAGTCGGGCGCACCGGCCGGCCCCGGTCGTCTTGGGCACCGGCAGCGACAATGGCGCCCGTCCTCGCAGCCAGCGCCAGGTGTTGCGGCGCTCTCCCCGTTACACCTTCCCTGTAGATTTACATGCCCAGGCTTGCAGCAGTGGCCGCCCCTGTGGGGCGGCTTCTTCGCGATGCGTTTTCTTCCTACCTGATCCTCATCCGGCTCATGGTGCCGGCGCTCATCATCGTCAAGGCCCTCGACATGGCGGGCGGCACGCACCTGCTGGCAGCGGTGCTGGCGCCGGCAATGCACCTGGTGGGCCTGCCGCCCGAAATCGGCATCGTATGGGCGGCCGCAATGCTCACCAGCATCTACACCGGGCTGGCCGTCTTCGCCGACATGAACGTACCGCTCACTGTCGCGCAGGTCAGCGTGCTGGGCACCATGATACTGGTGGCACACTCGCTGCCCGTGGAAGGCGCGGTCGCCAAGGCCACGGGCGTCTCATGGCCCGCCACCCTGCTGATCCGCCTGGGCGGCGCCCTGACGATCGGTTCGCTGCTGAATCTCTGGTATTCGTCCACCGGCGCTCTGCAAGAGCCCGCCGTCATGCTCTGGCGGCCGGAAGCCACCGACCCGTCGCTGGCGGCGTGGGCGCTGGGGCAGTTGCGCGGCCTGGCCATGATCTTTCTCATCATTCTCGCGCTCATGGCCTTGCTGCGGCTGCTCAAGGCCCTGGGCGTGGAACGGCTCATGCATGCCGCGCTGGCGCCCTTGCTGCGTGTCATCGGCATCGGGCGCGAAGCCAGCAACGTCACGATCATCGGCTTCACCCTGGGCCTGAGCATCGGCGCGGGCCTGCTGGTGCGCGAAGCGCGAACAGGCAAGATGTCGCGCCGCGACATCTTTCTTACCATGGCTTTCCTCGGGCTGTGCCATAGCGTCATCGAAGACACGCTGCTGATTCTGCTGATGGGCGCCGATCTTTCGGCCACTCTGGACCCGGCTGGTCTTCGCCGTCATGGTCACCGCCATGCTGGCGCGGATGGGGCGGCTGATTCCGGTGGTGCAGCAATAATCCGGGTCGTCGCTTGACCTTACCAGGGTGGGAAGCCTTATGCTTGTGCATCCCAATTCACCTGAAGAGGCTTCCATGCAATTCCACATCGAGAACATGACCTGCGGCGGCTGCGTGCGCGGCGTCACGCGGGCCATCCAGAACGTCGACCCGCAGGCGCAAGTCGACGCCGACCCCCCTTCGCGCAAGGTCGAAGTCACCACCTCCGCCAGCCGGGAACAGATCGAGGCCGCCCTGCGCGAAGCCGATTTTCCGCCCCGGGCGGTGTAGAACGGCCACTTCGAAGTTGGCCGGTGCATCAGAAAAACTATAAGGACACCCCGAAGATGCATTTCGATATTGCCGACATGCAGCTTTTCATAAAGATTGCGGATGCCGGGAGCCTGACCCAGGGAGCGCGGGACGGAGCGCGCTCGCCCTCGGCGGCCAGCACCCGCCTGAAGAGTCTCGAGCACCAGCTCGGCGCCCGGCTGTTCTACCGCGAACCGAACGGCCTGATCCTGACTTCGGCGGGCGCCGAGTTTCTCTCTCATGCCAAGAAGATCATCGCCGAATACGAGTTGACGAAGCGTGTCTTCCAGAACAGGAATCTTTCATCGGCCGAACATCTGCGCATCATCGCCAATGCGTCTTCAACCTCGGAGATCATTCCCGACATCCTGCTCGATCTCGTGAACCACAATCCCGATATCACCATCGACGTTCAGCAGAAGAACACCTCGCAGTCGATCAGAAGCATTCTCGACAACGAGGCCGATGTCGCCGTCGTCGCGGGGCCGGACGACTTCATGAACCTGAACGCCATCCTGTTCGCCGTCGATTACCTGTCGATCGTGGCCTCCAACGGGCACCCCATTCTGAGCGCCCCGGCGAAGAACCTGAAGGAAGTCTCGAGATATCCGATGCTGAATATATCGGGCAGCACCCTGCTGCACTTCCTCAATGAGAAATTCAAGGAAGTGAACTCACGGGCGCGCTATCGCCTGCTGCTCGACGGGTTCGAACCCATCATCCGGCTGATAGAAGTGAATGCGGGAATCGCGATACTGCCCGAATCGGTCGCGATCCGCTACCAGAAGCGGTTCAACTTCAGCCATGTCAGAATCGACGAAGACTGGGCTTTCCGCGAACGCCGCCTCATCTTCGGCAATACCGAATTCCTCTCGCCGTCCGCCCTGGAATTCATCAGAATCATCATCCGGAAATACCTGAAAACCGAACCGGCCGGACGCCCTCTGGAAGATTTCATGGAGAGCACGGCCCGGCCCGACTGATCTCAGTCCCCCAAAGATCACAGTCTTGACATTCTCCGCTCCCTAACGGGCGAGGTTTAACGCGCACCGGGTCAATTCAACTGGGCGCCCGACACCTTGACGCGCTCCTTCTGCACGAGCCTATCCTTTTTGAGATAAGCGGCAAAATCATCGCCGCTCGTTCCGTCGACGATGAATCCGCTGGGGGCAAGCGCCTTCTCGACGAACGCCTTGTCGCCCAGCACCGTCTGGAACGCCTTGATGAGACGGTTCTTGGCGTCTTCATCCATGCCCTTGGGGCCATAGGCGGAAATGGTGTAGCTCGACCCGATGTTGTCCAGGCCGTTCTCGGCAAACGTCTCGACGTCGGGCAGCGCCTCCAGGCGTTCCGGCGATCCGACCGCGATGCCCTTGACGCCGCCCGAGCGGATATGGGTGATGGCCGCGCTGCTGCCGGTGAAGCAGGCGTCGATACGCCCCGATATCAGATCGGGGAACATCGCGGAAGACCCCTTGTAGGGCACGTGGGTAAACGGAATGTCCTGCGTGTTGGCCAGCATGGCCATCGGCAGGTGGGTCACTCCGCCCACGCCCGCCGAGCCGCCGTTCAGACCGTTCGCCTTGGCATGCGCAATGAATGCCTTCAATGAGTCGGCCGGATAATCGGGGCGCGCCACCAGCACCAGCGGCACCTTCACCAGCAGGCTGATCGGAGTCAGGTCTTCGGGCTCGTAGTTGATCTTGTTGTAGAGAAACTGGCTTTGAGTGATGGGGGCTTCCGTGACCACCAGTATGCTGTAGCCGTCGGCGGACGCCCGCGAGATCATCTGTGTGGCCAGCATTTCATTTGCCCCCGGCCGGTTCTCCACAATGACGGGCTGCCCGAGCAGCTTGCCCACGTCATTGCCCAACGCACGGGCAAAGTTGTCGACGTTGCCCCCGGCGGTATAGCCGATCACGAAGGTGATGGGTTTGTCGGGGTAGGCCGCCATCGCGGGAGATGAAAACAGCCCGAGAGCCGGGACGGACAGGCCCGCAAACGGAAGGGCCAGGCCGGCTTTGAGGATAGCGCGTCTTTTCATGATTCTTGTCTCCTGATTTTTAAGGGTTCTCTTCATTCACTACAAGCCGGATGCGAAGCATGCCGGTGACGAGCGCGTTCGGAACGGCTCGAGCGACGGCAGCGCTGCGAGCCGGACCTAGAGTCCCGAGTCGAAAATTCGATAACCTCCGATCGAGGACACTAGAGCCACTCTGCTTCGATGTCCGAAACCCGCCGAAAAACCGGGCTTCCGGATATCGGAAATCTTTTCCCTCCGAATAGCGGCGCGGGAGCCGGTATCAGCTCGCCGCCTTCGTTCAACACGGTGCCCCGATCCTTCAGATGAGGGTGCCGGGGCGCTTCTGTAAGACTGAGCACGGGGCTGAAACAGGCGTCGACCCCTTCGAAGACCTCGACCCACTGGTCACGGGTCTTCGTTGCGAATGCAGCGGCGAATGCGCGACGGATGGCCGGCCAGTTCCGCCCGTCGTCGCGCTCGGGAAGGGAGTCTCCCAACCCCAGGCCCGAAACGAGGTTGTCATAGAACTTGCGTTCAAGCGCCCCTACGGCGACCCGTTTTCCATCTTGCGTGGAATAGGTGTCGTACCAGGGCACCCCGCCGTCGAGCGGATTGCTTTCCCGTTGCGGCACCCACTGCCCCATGCTGTACCGGCTGTACATCAACGACATCAGCACCGCTGCGCCGTCTACCATGGCGCAATCGATCACGGTTTCGTGGCGCTGGTGCGCCGGGCGCGCCAGGGCGGCCAGGACGCCGATCAGCAGGAAGCAGCCCCCGCCCCCGAAATCGCCGATCAGGTTCAGTGGTATGGCCGGCTTCTCCGCCGTCCCGATCGAATCCAGCACCCCGGACACCGCGATGTAGTTGATGTCGTGGCCCGCCTGCTGAGCCAGCGGCCCTTCCTGGCCCCAGCCGGTCATCCTGCCGAAAACGATCCGGCTGTTGCGTTCGAAGACCTCGGCGGGGCCCAGCTTCAGGCGTTCCATGACTCCGGGGCGCATGCCTTCGACGAGCACATCGGCCTTGCCGGCCAACGCAAGCAGCTGCTCGCGGCCGGAATCGCTTTTCAGGTCGATTTCCACCCGCTTGCGCCCCCGCAACACGCTGCCGTAGGTATCTTTCATGGCGCGGGAACCCGGCCGCTCCACGCGAACGACATCCGCGCCAAGATCGGCGAGGATCATGCACGCCCACGGGACAGGGCCCAGCGCCTCGATCTCGAGGACCCGGATGCCCGCCAGGGGCTTTGCGCTCCCCGGCGAAGAGACGTTCTGTGAAGTTTCGTTCCGCATGGCCGCACCGATATGAAACGCTATGCCCGGAAGGTGTCGAATCCGGTCAGCTCCCTGCCCTGTATCAGCGCAAGAATGCCCGGTGTTCCGTCGGGAATGGTGAGTGTCCTGACATCGCGCGCCATCTGCTCCAGACCCAGTTCCCGGCTGAGCCCCATGGCGCCGTGCACCCGCATCGCCAGCGCGATCGCCTTGTCGCAGGCATCGACGGCGTACCGCTTGGCCATGGCCGACAGGCCGTTGGCCCGCTCGCCCCGGTCGATCGCCGACAAGGCGTTGTAGCAAAGCAGACGGGAAGACATGACCAGGGTCTCCATGTCGGCCAGGTCGATCTGGATCGACTGGAACGCGCCGATGTTCTTGCCGAACTGCTTTCTGACCCCGACATAATCCTTGCTCATGTCGAGCGCCTTCTGGGCCAGGTGCACGGCCATCAGGCCCACCGTGGGCCGGTTCGCGAGCCAGGTGATGGTGAGCAGCTTGGCCGTGTTCTCGTCATCGGGGCAGATATTGGCCGCGGGCACCACACAGTCGTTGAAGAGCACTTCGCCCAACGGCGCCTGACACAGCCCGTGCATGTCGACTTCTTCGCTTTCGAAATTCGATTCGTCGCGTTCCACCAGCACGCGGCCCATCCGGTGGCCGCCCTTGCCGTCGGGCACCCGGCAGGTGATGTGGATCACGTCGCACACCGTGGCGTTGGAGATCCACTGCTTCCGGCCGTTGACGATGAGCGTGTCGCCCCGGAACTCGCCGGTGGTCTTGATGCCCCGCGGGTCGGAACCGCAACCGGGCTCGCTGCTGCCGGTGGCACCGATGATTTCGCCGGCCATGAGCCGGGCCACGTATTTTTCCTTCTGCTCTTCGGACCCCCCGAAATAGATGCGGGTGGTGGTGGCTTCATGCGGCTGCACGATCAGGCCGACGGTGGGCGGCATCTGCTCCATGATGAGGCCGTAGTCGAGCATCTTCAGCCCCATGCCGCCCCCCTCTTCCGGAATGCGGGCCGAGGTCAGGCCGACATCGGCCGCCTTGGACACGATCTCGAGCACGTCCTCCCTGCCCAGGGCCTTGTCCTTGTCGCGGGCGTCGAGCAAGGGCTGTATGTGCTTGCGGCTGACATTGCCGGCCGCATCGATCAGCATGCGCTGGTCTTCCGTCAATGCGAAATCCATTTATGCACCCTTCTTTTCCGTGACTTCCACCACGATACGTCCCACCGTAGATACATTGAAGAAACCATCCATACGATTGTCGAGTTCTTCGAAAGGGATGGTCGTGGCAATGCTTTCCGACTTCGTGGGCTTGAGTTCCGCACCCATGCGGTCCCAGAGGCGCTTGCGTTCCGGCATCGCCAGCTGGCGCGAAACGTTGATGCCCAGCACATCGACCGAACGCAGCACGAAGGGCAGCACCGTCGTCTTCGTTTCCACGAACACCATGCCCGCAATCGCCACCTTGCCATTGGGTTTCATGTTGGCGCACAGTCGGTCGAAGAACTGACCGCCCACGTTATCGAGCGCCGCGGCCATGTAGGCACCGCTGACCATGGGGGCCGGGTCCTTCATGAAATCGTCGCGCAGGATCACCTTCGACGCGCCGATGTCCTTCAGGTAGCCCTCCTGCTCTTTCTTGCCCGAAATCGCGATCACCTCGTAGCCGATGTTGGCGAGCATGTTGATGGCCAGGCTGCCCACGCCGCCCGTCGCGCCCGAGATGCCCACCGGGCCGTCGCCCGGCTGGAGACCGGCCTTCTGGAAGCGGTCGACGGCCAGGGCCGCCGTCAGGCCGGAGGTGCCCAGCACCATGGCTTCCCACAGCGAGAGGCTGTCGGGCAGAGGCACGACCCATTCGGCGGGAACGCGGGCGTAATCGGCATAGGCGCCGTCGTGCATCGTGCCCAGTTGGTAGTTGGTGACCGCCACGCGGTCGCCGGGCTTGAAGCGGGGGTCGGCGGAACTCACCACGGTACCGGACAAATCGACGCCGGTGACGCAGGGCCGGTCGGTGCGTACATTCTTGCCCACACCGCGCGCGGCCATCGCATCCTTGTAGGTGATCGCCGAGTAGGCGACCTTGATGACGACGGGGCCGTCATCGATTTCGTCCATGGACAGCTGCTCGAACCTGCACACCGGCTTGCCGTCTATCGTGTGTACCCTGAAAGCCTTGAACTTTTCCATTTTTGTTTCCGTTCCCTTCATCAAACTTTGGCCGGCGCGTCGGCCTGCGTGTTTTCCTTGCGGTTGATGTAGACCACACCGCTGCTTTCCATTTCGTTTATCTCGGCCTGGCTCAACCCCAGGTACCGGCTCAATATGCTTTCGGTGTCCTGCCCGATCCGCCTGCCCGACCATTTCACCTTCCCGGGTGTGGCGCTCAATTTCGGCACCACACCGGCCAGGGTCACGTTGCCGAGATCGTCGTCGGGCACCTGGATCAACATGTTCCTTTCCTTGAAGTGCGGGTCGGCGAAGATGTCCTTCATGTTGTAGATCTTGGTGGCCGGCACTTCCGCCTCGTCCAGCAGTGCCTGGATCTGGTGCGATCCTTTTCCTTGCGCCCATTCCTGTACGATGCGCTCGATTTCGGCTTCATTGGCGTTGCGCGCGGCCTGGGTCTTGAATCGCGGATCATCGGCCAGCGCGGGCTGTTCCATGGCATGCGCCAGGCGCCGGAACACCGTATCGGCCAACGCGGCGATATGCACGTATTCGCCGTCCATGCATCTGAAGATCGTATTCGGCGCGCTATTGGGCAGACGCGACCCCGAGCGCGTGTCCATCACGTTCTTCTGCGCATAGGCGGGTACCTGGGATTCCACGAAACTGAAGGCGGATTCGATCAGGCTCGCGTCGACCACCTGCCCGATGCCCGTCGCGTCGCGCACCCGCAAGGCCATCAGGGTGCCGATCATGGAATAGATGCCGGTGATGTAGTCGGTCAGCGGCATGGCCACGCGTGAAGGCGGGCGGTCAGGTTCGCCGATCAGGTCGCGCAGGCCGCTCATGGCCTCGCCGATCACCCCGTAGCCGGGCTTCCCGCTGTAGGGGCCGGTCTGCCCGTAGCCGCTGATGCGGGTAAGAATGATGTCGGGCTTGATCTTCGATAGTTCGTCGTATCCCAGACCCCATTTCTCAAGCGTGCCGGGTCGGAAATTCTCGATGACGACGTCGAATTCCGGCAGAAGCCGCTTTATCAGATCCTGCCCCTGCTTTGATCTGAGGTTGATGGAAATGTTTTCCTTGTTCCTCAGAATGCTGGCGGCATACAGCGACTTCCCCTTGTATTCGTGACCGAGCCCCCGGATGGGGTCGCCGTCGGGCGACTCGACCTTCACCACTTCCGCGCCGAAGT
>Ga0265293_10010894_pt1 | contig 12558 bp, 12 predicted proteins | sample Munlanlewell138R_FD_192505 | JGI IMG/M metagenome (GOLD analysis project Ga0265293, IMG submission 192505) | Leachate microbial communities from a municipal landfill in Southern Ontario, Canada - Leachate well 138R | ecosystem: Engineered > Solid waste > Landfill > Unclassified | place: Canada... | reverse complement strand
TCGTCACCATGGTTGTAGTAATCCTTACAACTATAAAGCAATTTAATAGACAAGATAAAAAGAGCAAGACCAACAATGATGAGATATTAAATAACTTACAAAAGATAGATCGTCAGAATGTCAAAATGCTCAATCTACTTGAAATGCACTCGCAAGACATACGTTCTTTAAAGAAGGACGTCAATGTACTTGAACACCGTGTTTCAAGATTAGAAGACTCACAAGTTAATATATATAAACGTCTAGGAGGACAAAAAAATGACAATACTTGAAATTATACTGTTGATACTTAATATTGTGTTAGCATCACTATATATTACAGCAAAGCTCAAAGATAATAAGAACCTAGCGTCAATTGTTAAAGAAGTAAAAGAGGATATTAAGTTATCTTCTGAAGCGGTATCTGATTTAGTATCAAAAGCGAAAGATATCGTCTTTGATGAGACAGTACAAAAAACAATCAAAGAGTTTATCATGATTGTAGAAGAGAAGAATCAGCTTGCTAAAAGTAAAGGTGAGACATACCTTACAGGTGATGATAAAAAACATGCAGTTATTGGTAGGTTAAGTGAATGGGTATCTAACTTAACAGGTTCAACTGAAAGAGCTGTTCACTTTGTAGAAGATAATCAAAGTAAGATAGAATCCATTATTGATGAGTACATTTCATTTAGTAATAAGATGCATGGGAAATCTAGTTTATCTGAAGCAGAAAGAATTATTGCAGAAAAGCTTCTAGCAGAAAGTAAATAGAATAATTTTTAAATGACATTAAGCCATTGTGTGAGTAAAATCATTCAATGGCTTTTTTTGATTTTAGAGACTATTTTACAACTCTTCGAAAATCATTTGAAATAAATGTTCGTTTTTTTAACAAAAAACATGATTTACTCTTGTAATTTATAATTCAATCATATAAAATAGAATTATTCAATTATCGAACAATGGACGGTGAAGTCATGAGTGATAACTCGTTTTTCAAACCAACACTTTTGTACAAAGAATTTATGATATTAGATCTTATTGAGAAAGATGCTCATATTACACAAAGAGAAATATCTAAAACCATTGGAGTAGCTGTCTCAATGGTTAATCAGTATTTGGACAGTTATGAGAAAAATGATCTCATTAGAAGAAAAAAACACTCTACCAAAACTGTAGAGTATTTTGTCACTAAAAAAGGGATGGAAAGAAGAAAACTTCTTAATATCTGGTATTTAAAATCATCACATGAAGTTTACATATCAGCAAAAGATAATATCATAAAGTTTTTAAATCAAATTATTAATAAAGGTTTTAAGAAGATACTATTATATGGAGCTGGTGAAGTGGCGGAAATTATGTTGCAAGTCATGAATGATGATAATAACATTCCTTTAGAAGTATTAGCTGTTGTTGATGATGATATATCTAAGCATAATGAAACCATTGTAAACAAACCGGTCATTAGTAGTGATCATATTAAATCATTTGATCATGATGGTATATTGGTTTCAAGTTATAAACACCACGATGCAATTAATAGTAAACTTGATTTGATTAACTATAATAAAAATAATATTATCAATTTCTTTGATAATTAATTATGAGGAAGATGACTATGTTTTATCTAAAATTTAAAAGATTCTATGATACACTTGGTGCTTTTATAGGAATATTACTGTTATCACCGCTGTATCTTGTAATTATGATTTTAATCAAGATTGATTCTAAAGGACCGATTTTATTTAAGCAAAAACGTATAGGTAGAAATAAAAAACATTTTAACATTTTAAAATTTAGAACTATGAAAATAGATGCCCCAAAAGATACCCCTACACATATGTTAGACAACCCTGATCAATATATTACAAGAATGGGTAAGTTTCTTAGAAAAACCAGTCTAGATGAGCTTCCTCAAATCATAAATATATTAAAAGGTGATATGTCAATTATTGGACCTAGACCAGCATTATGGAATCAATTTGATCTTATTGAAGAAAGAGATAAATATGATGTTCATAAATTATATCCGGGAATTACAGGCTATGCACAAATAAAAGGTAGAGACACATTGTCTATTCCAGAAAAAGCAGCTTTAGATGGATATTATGTAAAAAAAGTAAGTTTATGGTTAGACATCAAAATTTTTATAGGAACCTTTGTAAGCGTCTTTAAATCAGATGGTGTTGTAGAAGGCGGAACTGGAACAATTCAAAAAAAGAGAAAACTTGATGAAGAATCTGGTGATTCTAAATGAGTAAAACAATTTTAATTCTTGTGAATCATGAGAATACAATATTACATTTCAGAAAAGAAATTATACAAGGATTGATTGATGAAAATTATAGAGTGGTGGCTTCTTTTCCTAAAGGACCAAAAACCAATGAAATTATTGACTTGGGTGCAGAGCACTTTGACACAAAAATTAATCGAAGAGGAATTAATCCATTTGATGATTTAAAGTTAATTATTGCTTATAGAAAATTGATTAAAAAATATAATCCTCTAGTTGTTTTAACCTTCACAATAAAACCTAACATATATGGTGGTATAGCTTCAAGAATTACCAAAACAAAATATATTACAAATATTACAGGTTTGGGTACTGCTGTAGAAAATAAGGGGCTTTTAAGATTGATTACGACAAAATTATACAAGTTTGCATTAAAAAAGTCTTCGATGATATTTTTTCAAAACGAAGATAATATGAGGTTTATGCTTAAAAATAAGATAAGAGGTGAAGCTTATCAAATAATACCAGGATCAGGTGTTAACATAAATAAATTTAGATATATGGAGTACCCAAAATCTGACACTATAAATTTTCTATTTGTAGGTAGGGTAATGAAAGATAAAGGGATAGATTATTACTTGGAAGCTGCAAAAACAATCAAAATGAGGTACTCAAATGTACTATTCCATGTTTTAGGAGATTATGAAGAAAATTATAAGAGCATCATTGAAGAATATCAATCAAAAGGATTTATCAATTATCATGGAAAAGTAAATGATGTTAAAGAGTATTATAAAATTGCTCATGCGATTGTTCATCCATCATTTCACGAAGGGATGTCCAACGTTTTATTAGAGGCCGCAGCATCAGGAAGACCAATTCTTGCATCAAATATCCCTGGATGTAAAGAGACTTTTGATGAAGAGGTTTCAGGACTCGCATTTATAGTTAAGAATCAAAGGTCACTAAATTCCACTATAGAAAAATTTATAAATTTAACTAACCGAGAAAAGATTACTATGGGTGAAAATGGGAGAGAGAAAATAGTTAATGAATTTGATCGTAATAAAATAGTCAAAATATATTTAGATATTATAGAAGATATGGAGGATAAATAAATGAATTTATATGAGCGTTTAGTTAAAAAGGAAGAAGTCATATCATTGGTAGGACTTGGTTATGTTGGCTTACCGATTGCAGTTGCATTTGCAAAAAAGGTAAAGGTTATTGGATTTGATATTAGTAAAGAAAAAGTAGAATTATATAAAAAAGGTATAGACCCAACTAAAGAAGTCGGTAACGAAGTTGTAAAAAATACTACTGTAGAATTTACATATGATTCCAAAGATTTAAAGAAAGCCAAATTCCATGTAATTGCCGTACCTACACCAGTTAGAGATGATCACACACCTGATTTGACACCAGTTGAATCAGCTAGTAGAACTGTGGGTAAAAACTTAGTTAAAGGAAGCATTGTAGTATTTGAGTCAACTGTCTATCCTGGAGTAACAGAAGATATTTGTATCCCAATTTTAGAAAAAGAATCTGGCTTAAAGTGCGGTATTGATTTTAAAGTTGGATATTCACCTGAGAGAATCAATCCTGGTGATAAAGTACATAGACTAGAAACTATTGTTAAAGTGGTATCTGGTATGGATGAAGAATCTTTAGATATAATAGCTAAGGTATATGAGTTAGTTGTAGAAGCGGGAGTTCATAGGGCTGAATCCATAAAAGTAGCCGAAGCAGCAAAAGTTATTGAAAACTCACAAAGAGACATCAATATAGCTTTTATGAATGAACTATCAATTATATTTAATAAAATGAATATTGATACTAAAGCAGTTTTAAAAGCAGCTGGAACTAAGTGGAACTTCTTAAACTTTTTCCCTGGATTAGTCGGAGGACACTGCATTGGTGTTGATCCATATTATCTCACTTACAAAGCTGAACAATTAGGATATCATTCACAAATAATATTATCTGGTAGAAGAATAAACGACGATATGGGAAAATATGTTGTTGAAAACTTGATTAAACTTTTAATTAAAGCTGATGTCCCAGTCAAAGATGCAAGAGTAGGTATATTAGGGTTTACATTTAAAGAAAATTGTCCTGACACCAGAAATACACGTGTTATTGATATAGTAAATGAACTAAAAGAATACGGAATAATACCTATGATAGCTGATCCAGAAGCTGATATAGAAGAAGCACAACATGAGTATGGTATTGAATTTAATTTAATCGAAGATATGAAAGGTATGGATGCGATTGTTATTGCGGTTGGACATAATCAATTCTTGAATTTATCACAAAATGACTTTTCAAAAATGTTCAAAAATGATAATAACAGAAGAGTGCTGTTAGACATAAAAGGTATATTAGACAAAAGTGAGTATGAGGCATCCGGATATAAGTATTGGAGACTTTAGCGAAAGGTAGAAAAATATATGACTTATGATAAAATACATTTTAAATCAGAAAGCGTTTTTTTAGTTACGGGTGGAGCTGGCTTCATTGGTTCAAACTTATGTGAGGTTTTGCTTGATAAAGGCTACAAAGTTAGGTGTTTAGACAACCTTTCTAGCGGCAAGCAAGAAAATGTTGATTTATTCATAGATAACCCTAATTATACATTCATAAAAGGTGATATAAGAAATTTTGAGACATGTTTAAAAGCGAGTGAAGGTGTAGACTTCATTCTTCATCAAGCAGCTTGGGGAAGTGTTCCTAGAAGCATTGAAATGCCAATTCTTTACGAAGATATAAATATTAAAGGAACACTAAATATGATGGAAGCTGCTAGACAAAATAAAGTAAAAAAATTCGTTTATGCTTCTAGTTCTTCAGTTTATGGAGATGATCCCAAATTACCAAAGCAGGAAGGCAAAGAAGGTAATTTATTATCACCTTATGCTATTACAAAAAAAGTTAATGAAGAATATGGGAAAATCTATAAAACTCTATATAATCTTGATACAATTGGTCTAAGGTATTTCAACGTTTTTGGCAAAAGACAAAATCCAAATGGTCCCTATGCGGCTGTTATACCTAAGTTTATTGAATTAATAAAAAATAACAAGGAAATAATAATACATGGAGATGGAAGTCAAAGTAGAGATTTTACATATATTGATAATGTAATATTAGCGAATTTATTATCATGCAAATCGGATTTTATAAAAGATTTATTTTTCATGAATATTGCATGCGAAGCTCAAACTTCCGTTAATGAGTTAGTCGATTTACTGTTTAATATCATGAACAAAAAAACAAGTATAAAGCATAATGAGCCTAGATTGGGTGATGTCAAACATAGTAATGCTAGTATATTAGTTGCTCGGACAAAGATTAATTACAAGCCTATTGTAAATATTGAAGAAGGATTAAGAAAAACTGTAGACTGGTACACAGAAAGTAAGTGATTTTTATGAATATTGATAAAAAAATTCTCTATATAACTAGTATCGATGTCTCTTTGGGAAATGGTCCAGGAGTAAATGAAAGAGAATTCATTATTGCAGCATCACAATTATTGAAAGATAACATTATTTTTCTTATACCTAAAACTAAACATAAAATTAAAGACGAAGATTTCCCGTTTGCTAAAACTATATTCAGTTATAGATGGTCTAGAGGAGATATCTTTAGATTCTTACCACACACTATATCTCAAATTTACAATGGCAAAAAAATAATAAAAAAATGGAAGCCAGATCTTATAATTATGAGGTTGAATGCACTTCCTATTAGCCAATATTATTTCTCTAGATATTGTAAAATACCATTTGTATTGAAAACGATAGGTCCAAATTTATTGAATGCTTTTAAAAAGACTCCAATTATTGGCAAATTAAATAAAAAATTTATGAAGCATATTATAAAAAATTCTAAACATTCTGATTGTGTGAGTGATACTCATAAGATTAAAATAAAAGAGTTATTTGGGGATATAGATGTAAAAGTGATTGATAATGGTGTTAATACAGATAGATTTTTCAAAGTTAATAACAACGATGTAAAAGTAGAAAAAGCATTGAAATATGATTACATTGTTGGTTACGCGGGTAATTATCCAATGACTAGAGGAGCAGCACAGTTAATTGAAGTAGCTCCAATTATTTCTAAAGATTTTCCGAATTTAGGCTTTGTTATTCTTGGTGGAGATAAATCTGAAGTTGAAACTATGAAGACTAAAATAAAAGAAAAAAATATTCAAGACAGATTTGTATTAACAGGCGCTATTCCATTTGAGGAAGTGAATATGTGGATAAATTCTTTTGACATTGGAGTTTCGTTTTTAAAACCAGAGCATTCAGGCGCAAGTGAACAAAAAGTTAGGCAATATTTAGCTTGTGGAGTACCAGTGATTTGCTCAGAAGGAAACAATGGCTTTATTGATGATCAACTTGGATATGTTGTTGAGTGGGATAATTTGGCGAGTATAGCAGATAGAATAAAGACATTATTAAATATGAATAGTTCTGATAAAAATAAAATGTCAGTAGAGTGTATTACATATGCACACAATCAATTATCAGTTATTAGCAAAACTCAAGACAGATTTGAATTTTGGGGGTTGAGGTGAAAAAATGAATTTTTTAGGTTATTTATTAATATTAATTAGCTTGATAATTGTATATTTTGTTTATAAAAAAACAACAAACAAAATTATTATTACGCCTTACATTCTATTTACATTTTTTCTTATAGGCGGTATTTATACTTCTATCTATGCTGTTAAAAATAATTTTGTGGATAATTATTTAGCTGTGTGGGTATACTTTTTCTTGATTTTAGCATTTTCGTTTGGTTACTATTATACATTTAAATACATTAAACCAACAAAAAGTAATGTAAATACTTTTTCGAATAAATCAATACATTTAATAAACAATTCAGAAAGAATCTATTCAACTAAAGCTATATGGCCTCTACTTGTGTTGTTGTTTGTACTAGGGCTAATCCAATATCAAGGATTTCCGCCTTTATTATTAAATGTTAGTGACCTATTTACGGGTAATTTTAACTTATCTTCTTTAGCAAATTTTGCTTCAGATAGGTTAGACTTAACTAAATCTCACTATTTTGGAGGTGAATATAGAGGGCAAGGGTTTATTAGATTATTTCTTAAATTTGGTTTTACATTTTTACTAGTGTACAGTTATGTTATGTATTCAAAATCTAGGATGAAAAAATGGTTTCTATTATTCATAATAATGATTTTCTTAAGTATCGCCTTTGTTGCAGGAGACGGAACCAGATTACCTATTATACGCGTTTTTTTAGTATTGTTTATAACAATATCTATTATCAGTAAGGTTTCTATTAGAGGACTGATAGCTTTTTCTTTAATTAGTTTTGCATTGGTTATCGGTCTTAGTATGCTAACCAACAAATTTTATACTATTTTGAGTAGTAACGATAACATTTTATTATCCTCTATCGAAAGTATTCTTGCTAGAATTGTTACGGGGAACCAGATTAATGACGTTATTGTTATTGACTATTTATCTAAAGGTACTATGAGTTATTATTACGGTTTTCAACATTATGTTCAAGTCATAAACTCGTTCCCAGGTGTTTCGAACTATGAGTCTTTTTCACTAACTATAGCTAGATTATATAATGCTGGAAATTCTACTACTTACATGACCCCAACTTACTTAGCAGTTTCCTATGCGGACTTTGGATTCATTATCACTCTTATAAATTACACATTCATTGGTGTAATTATTGCTTACTTTGAAAAGAAAATGTTTAGTTTCACTAAGTCACCATTAAATATCACTCTTATATCAATACTGATGTTGGAGTTTGGTTTTATGGCTTTGAGTGGAATTATTAAGTTTTTACCTGCCTTAATAGTTATTGCTTTAATATACATTTTTATGTATTTTAGCATAGTTCTTACTATAAAAACTTATAGTCACAAACAAAAAACAATAATAAATGGAGGGATAGTATGAAGTATAATGAAATCAAAAAATTCTTAAAAAAAGATCCACCAGGTTCCGCTTGGATTTGGTTCCACAGAAAGGTTGGAGTAGTCTTAACTTACGTAATATACAATATCAATCCTAATATCAATCCCAACGTAGTAACTTTAACCATGTTACCATTAAATATACTATCAGCATTATTAGTTATGTTTTCGATTATAAATAGTTCACTAATATATCTTTTAATTTCTTTTCTCATCTTCTCTTTTTCGTTAACTTTGGATTGTGTAGACGGGAATTTAGCAAGATTAACTAAGAAAACATCATATAAAGGTATTTACTATGATAGAATAGTTCATAACCTTTCACACCCATTGTTTATACTATTGTTAGGGTATGCAGTTTCATTTAGAATAGATAGCATGATGGTATTCCTTTTATTTGCAATTGCCGCTATTGTTTCGGAGTTTTCGCCCTTAGAAGTTTCTGTAAATGATGTTAAGATATCTTTTGTGAACCAAATATTATTTAAAAAAAGCAAGAATTTTGATTTATCAAAGCATATAGTAAAGCGTCAAGAAATAAACGAACACGAGGATTTAAGATCTATCAAACCGATTGAAATGATGTTTGGTATTTCTATAAAATTAGCTAAGTTCATATTGTCCTTTGAGTTTTTATATGTCTTACTAATGATTGAATATTTTGTTGCTACTGAATACCTAATCATAATTATATATTTCATTGTTTTCGGATTGGTTCATTTTGCAAAAGGATTTTATTCAAACGATTTGAATAAATTCTTACTGAAACTCAGTAAGATAGTAGAAGGAGGTTCAAATGAAAAAATATAAAGTTGGCTATACAACAGGTGTTTTTGATTTGTTTCATATAGGTCATCTCAATATTTTGAAAAATGCAAAGTCTCAGTGTGATTATCTTATTGTAGGCGTAACAACTGATGATTTAGTATCTTACAAAAATAAAACCGCTGTTATACCGTTTAGTGAAAGATTTGAGATTGTCAAAAGTATTAAGTATGTGGATAAAGTGGTTAAACAAGAAAGTATGAACAAGATGGACGCTTGGGAAAAGTATCATTTTAATGTGATGTTTGTTGGAAGTGACTGGAAAGGAACTGAGAAATGGCGTTCATTAGAGAATGATTTTTCAAAAATCAATGTTGATATAGTATATTTTCCTTATACTAAAGCCACATCATCGACAAAGCTAAGAGAAGCTTTGAATAGATTGAGCGATTCAAAGTAGAGAAGGTGAATGATTTGAGTAAAAGAGAGTATAATTTTGATTTATTGAGAATAGTATCAATGATCATGGTAGCATTTTTGCATGCTGTTGGTAAAGGCAGAGTACTTGCTTTTGTCAAATTATTTTCATACATTTCATTTAATGTTTATGTTTTTATTGATCTTGCTAAAAGTTTAGGTATCGAAATGCTAAGAGATAGATTACATTGTTCTTTTTTTAAAGATACCTTTGATAAACTAATAAACTACCTAAACATTTTGTTTTACAAAGAATTATTGGTGAAAAAATGAATAGAAATAGAAGTCAAAAGAAAATTGGTATTATTTTTTCTTACCTTTATACATTTTCACAGTTTATAATATCGTTTCTATTTACTCCTTTTCTTATTAAATCCTTTGGTATCAATGATTATGGAATATACCAAATGGTTAGTTCATTTGCCACAGGTTTAGCTGTTATGAATTTCGGTATTTCTATTATTATGTCAAGAAATATTGCGCGTGCCAGATTGGAAAATAATGAGATTGAAAAAGAAAATATTTTGTTTTACGGATTTAAAATAACTTTAATTTTATTTTTTATTGTTGGTGTTATAGGTTATATATCAAGTTTCTTGATTAATCCAATTTATGGAGACTCACTAACTGCAAATGAATTATCTATTGCTATCGTAATGTTTTACTTGTTAATCCTCCATGTCGGATTGATAGTGATTCAATCGTATTTTACTGGCATAATTATTGGCTATGAACGTTATGGATTAACGAATTTTATGAAATTGCTGACTCAAGTATTGCGTGTAATGATTATACTTATTTTCGTTACATTGGATTTGAGTATAATATATATAGTTGTTGCTGATTTAATAGTTGTTGCTTTAGTATTGATTGTTGATATGTACTATTCATTTTACAAATTAAAAATTAGAATCAAGAAAAATCATAGCGACTCTGCATTAGTTTCTTTAATGATTACTTTTGGACTAGCATCTTTCATACAATCAATAATTAGACAAGTAAATGTAACATTAGATAAAGTAATTCTCGGATCATACATGACTCCTTCGGATGTAACAATTTACTCTATAGCATTACTGATTATCACATCATCTATAACAATGACTAAAGTTTTTTCATCAGTTTTCTTGCCAGATGCTACCAGATTAGTAATGAAGAATGCTAATGAAGAAGAAATGACTAAGTTAATTACTAAACCAGGAAGATTTCAAGCAATGATAATGATAGGTATATTGTTTGGATTTCTATTAATCGGAAAAGAATTCCTATCTTTATGGGTAGGTGATCAGTTTACTGTTATTTACTGGCCAGTATTAATTATGTTGATCCCTTCAGTTTTAGTAAATGTAATTGTAACTGCTGATATAATACTAGATGCTAAATTAAAAAAAATGTCAAGGTCAATAATACTTGGGCTAACTGCATTGATTAATTTTATAATTACTATAATATTGGTACCAAAAATTGGAATGTACGGAGCTGCTATTGGAACATCTATATCATTTATATTGGGTAATATAATAGTCTTGAATATCTATTATCAAAAAATCATAAAAATAAATATAGTAAAATCATATAAAGAAATATTTAAAGGAATATTCCTATCTGGATTATCTTCATATATTATAGTTGCTATTGTTAATATTTTTGTAAAATTCGATTATTTAACAAAGATGTTAGTTTCTGGTAGTTTATTTTCAATATTATATTTTGGCAGTTTATACTTATATGGATTAAATCAAAAAGAAAAGACATTAATATCTAAGTTGCTTCACCTAAAATTCTTTGATTGATAAATATACTAAAAGTATATATTGAATGAATAATTAGCATAAAATTGTACTTTTTAAACGAGAAGATTCAAGAACATAGTCAATCTTCAGTCAATAATTTATGTCAAGAAGATATAAGTTGATAGTATAAATAATCTAAGCATATTTTATTTTGCTAATTTAATATGTGCGTCTATTCAATCTTAAATTGAGATAGTTCAAATTTATTATGAAATCTAATCGTGGAATTCTAGATAGAATAGATTTTAGAATCAATGAATCTATTATCATTGATAAAAATTAGTAATTCATTTACAAATAATCATATAACTGAATAGAGAAAAAACATTGTAAAACATACTGCTTTCATAATGACCGACAGTTCAAAGTAAAGACTCAGGGCAAGGGATATATTTTATTTTCATAACCACGTACATACAACGTACATCAGTTTCATTACAATTGCATATTCTATTTATGACAGTCTACTTCAAAGGGTCAAGGGTCCCATTATATAATTACTAAAATTATCTGATTTTTCATTGATTTTGGAAAAAATAATTTTGATAGAAAAAGTGACTTTAACGTCTTAGTTAAGACATTTCATAGCCACGTACATTGGTTTCATAATGACCGACAGTTCAAAGTAAAGACTCAGGGCATATAGAATATCGATAATAACCATGAGTAATTTTATAATTGATTAATACTAAATCATTTGTTATAATACATTAAAATATATTGCGTATAACGCTTGGATATGGCAAGCAGTCTCTACCTTAAACCTTAAATTTAAGACTACGCAAAAAGATCTTTATGGTTTTTTTGCGTATATGCAAAAAAATCATATTTTTTATTTTGGAGGTCTTTAAGAATATGAAAAAAGGATTAACTTTTGATGATGTACTCGTATTACCAGGATTATCTGAAGTAGTTCCTAGTGAAGTTGATTTATCTACTACACTTGTTAAAGGAATTAATTTAAATATCCCTATTGTTTCAGCTGCTATGGATACTGTTACAGAAGCAAAGCTTGCGATTGCTATGGCTAGACAAGGTGGGATTGGTTTTATTCATAAGAATATGAGTATAACTGATCAAGCTAAAGAAGTGGATTATGTAAAAAGAAGTGAATCAGGGATGATAAAACATCCAATTACTTTAAAAGCGGATAATACGCTTTATGAAGCAGAAAAGATTATGTCTACTTATAAGATCTCTGGTATTCCAATTATTGATGATGAAGGAATCTTAAAAGGGATTGTGACTAATAGAGATCTAAGATATAGGGAACATGATGATACTCCTATATCTACAGTAATGACAAAGACTAATTTAAT
>Ga0265293_10010893_pt1 | contig 12559 bp, 6 predicted proteins | sample Munlanlewell138R_FD_192505 | JGI IMG/M metagenome (GOLD analysis project Ga0265293, IMG submission 192505) | Leachate microbial communities from a municipal landfill in Southern Ontario, Canada - Leachate well 138R | ecosystem: Engineered > Solid waste > Landfill > Unclassified | place: Canada... | reverse complement strand
AACCATTCTTGAAGGCCTTTTTTTGCTATGCAAAATTCATATTTTTCCCTGTAGCTCCTTAATAAATGGACTTTACTATGAGAAATTTGTCATACTAACTTCCATTTATCATACTAACTTCCATATCAGGTATCACTATGGAACTTACTTTGAGAAATTACGTTTGTGTAGATTGTAAATTAAATTGTCGCACATTTTTTATAATCTTGTACTTTTATTGTTATGCTGTTAGTTTTGCATACAATCTGTTAGGCGGATATCCGCATAAAAGAAGAACGATACATAATGTACCGTACTAAATCTTGTTAAATTGTAAAGGATGCTCCTTACCTGTACTCTACTCTATATTGTTGGCTATATAGCTAAATGGTCTACATAGTTAACTATTTGCATAAAACCCTATGTTTAGCCTTTGTTTTTGTTGATTTTTATCTTGGTATCGTATATACTTATTTTATAATTTGCTAGCAATTTTATTATAATAAAGGCATAAGGGATAGGGGTTTAATCCTTATGCTTTGCCAATAATTATAGCTAACAGGACAAGCGTGAGGTAATGCAAATGAAATACAGCAAAATGGACTCTAAGCCTGATATTCCTTCAGTTCAAGAAGAAATTCTTGATTTTTGGCGTAAACACAATACTTTTGAAAAGTCCGTAAAAGAAAAGCTAGGCGAAGAAAAAGTTTTTTACGATGGACCTCCTTTTCCTACAGGCAGACCGCATCACGGTACTGTGCTGGTGAGTTTTATTAAAGATATGATAGCTCGCTACTGGACTATGCGCGGCTACAGCGTGCCCAGAGTTTGGGGCTGGGACTGCCATGGTTTGCCAATAGAAACTCAAGCGGAAGCTATGTTAAAAATAACTGATAAAAATGAGATAGAATGTTCTTTAGGTGTGGATAAGTTTAACGAGGCATGCCATTGTATTGTAAGTCAAAATGACGATGCCTGGAAAGAATATGTAGAGCAAATGGCACGCTGGGTTGATTATGACGGTGCGTATAAGACTATGAGCACCAATTATATGGAAAGTGTACTATGGACTTTTAAGCAATGTTATGACAAAGGGCTGATTTATCGTGATTACAGAGTTGCGCCTTATTGCTATCGTTGCGAAACCTCGCTTTCCATTAGCGATACCAGAGAAAGCGACTCTACCCGCCCCCGTCAAGACCCTTGGATTATGGTTAAGTTTAAAGCGGAGCAAGAGCTGGAAGGCAAAAGCGTATATTATTTAGCTTGGACCACTACCCCTTGGACTCTGCCTTCTAATCTTGCCTTAGCAGTAGGCAAAGATTTGACCTATGCTTATATTTTACAAGGCGGGCAGGTATATATTGTTATCAAATCAGCATTAGAAAGATATGAAAAAGTCTTTGGCGCTAACCCTGTCATTTTGAAAACTTGTAAGGGTGCAGAGCTTATCGGCAAGCGTTACCGTCCGCTATTTGATTACTTTGCAGACCAAGCTGACAAGGGCGCATTTAGAGTTATAGGCGCGGACTTTGTATTTGAAGACGAAGGTATCGGCATAGTGCATATAGCGCCTGCTTTTGGTGAGGATGACTATTGGGCTTGCAAAGCGGAAGGTATAGCTTTGGTCAACCCTGTGGACGAAAAAGGCAAATTTACTAGAGAGGTATCAGATTTTGCAGGGCGCAATGTAATTGAGGCTAACAGAGATATCATTAGGTTGCTTAAAAGCAGGGAGCAAGTTATTGCAGACGGTACATTAGAGCACAATTACCCTCATTGCTGGCGTTGCAGGACTCCGCTTATTTATAAGGCTATGGAAGCGTGGTATTTTTCCATAGAAAAGATAAAGGACGATTTGCTTTCCTGCAATCAAGAGGTCAATTGGATTCCTGATACAGTAAAAGACGGCCGTTTTGGCAATTGGCTGACAAATGCAAGAGATTGGAATATCTCCCGCAACCGTTATTGGTCTACTCCAATGCCAATTTGGGAGTGCGGCAGCTGCGCTCAGCGCAAGGTTTTGGGCAGCATTGAGGAGATTTATCAAGCAAGCGGGGTGCGGCTGGATAATTTGCATAAGCAATATATGGATAAGATTACTTTACCTTGTGCTTGCGGAGGGGTAATGGAGCGCATCCCCGAAGTGCTGGATTGCTGGTTTGAAACTGGTTGCGTGCCTCATGCACAAAAGCATTATCCTTTTGAAAACAAGGAATGGTTCGAATCTCATTTCCCCAGCGATTTTGTGGTGGAGTATACCGGGCAGATTCGATGCTGGTTTTATTACTTACATGTGATAGCTACTGCATTATTCAACAAGCCCGCTTTTCAAAATTGCGTAGTGCATGGCACGGTGCTTGCTAAAGACGGCAAAAAACTATCTAAATCCTCTAAAAACTACACCGACCCAATGGAGCTAATGAAGCAGTTCGGCACAGATGCATTTAGGCTATATATGTATCAATCTGCGGCTATGCTTATGGGCGATTTGCTATTTGACGAATCAGGGCTGCAAAACGCATTGCAGCAAATAGTGTTGCCGCTTTGGAACTCTTGCAGCTTTTATACTTCTTATGCCAATTTGGATGGGTTTGCTCCCGATAAAGTAGTAGAGCCTAACAGCGACAATCAGCTTGATAGGTGGATACTTGCTAAACTATACGATGTTACAAAGAGCATAACAGAGTCTATGGACGCTTATCAAGTGGATAAGTTTGTAGAGCCTATTGTCACTTTGATAGACGGTCTTACCAACTGGTATATCAGACGCTCTCGGCGCAGATTCTGGGGCAGCGGACTACCTAAAGATAAAGTAGATGCCTACCAAACTATGCTATATGTGCTTACTAATATTTGCAAACTGCTTGCTCCCGTAGCTCCAATTATTTCAGAAAAACTATATCAGCTATTGACAAGCGAGGAAAGCGTACATCTTGCTGATTGGCCAATTATCCCTGCAAGGTATCAGGATTCACAACTGTTAAAAGAAGTAGATTTAGTGCAAGATGTAATTCACTTGGCACGCTCAATAAGGACAAAGAACAATGTAAAGAATCGTCAACCTTTAAGTGTATTGCAGGTGGTTTTTTCTAATAAGGCAGACAATGAGATAATAGAGTCCTCAAAACAAATAATAAGCGAGGAGCTAAATGTAAAGGAAATTGAAATCTTAGAGCGCACAGAGGATATTGCCTCTATAGATTATCTCCCTAATTTTAGCGTGCTTCCTAATAAATATAAGGAGAATGTAGGCGCAATTATCAGAGCTATTAAAAGCAAAAAGTTTACAGTTGAAGGGACAAGATTACAGGTAGAGATTGCAGGTGAGCCGATTTTGCTAGAGCCAGAGGATGTATTGCTATCCTATCAGGCAAAGCCCGGCAAGCATGTGGCAAGCAAGACAGGTATAATTGCATCTTTAGACCTTACAATAACTGAAGAATTGAAGCGTGAGGGCATAGCTAGAGAAGTTGTGCGCAATATTCAAGATGCCCGCAAACAAATAGGATGCGATATTTCGGACCGCATTTTAATTAAGTTTACAGAAGGCCTTCCCCCTAAGGAGTGGGTAGAATATATTGAAGGCGAGACCCTTAGCGCAATTGGCGACTTTAGCGGCGCAGGCGAAAAGGTAGAAATTCAGCTTGCGGAAGGTGTGCTAGCAGCAGAAATCAAAAAGGCATAAGTAAATCCAATATTTCTAAAAAGGCACAGACGATGTGCTTTTTTTTCGCATTGACACAGTCCATATAATGTAGTAAAATTATGGAAAAAGAGGAACATTATGAAAAAAAAGGCTATTGTTGTTATAGTTTTAATCATTTTGCTTACATTTCTTGTAGGCTCAGCTATAACTGATATTTACAGATTAGGCGAGCCACCTGAATGTTTAATTTGGTGTGCTATGCCTGAAAACACCAACCTCAATCTAAAATATTTTGGTTTTTACAATTGCGATTATAGAGAGGATAGCTTACAAGAGGTAATGGACTTAAGTTGCACCAATGTAATATTTATATATACTAGAAGCTATGCTATGAGAGATTCTCTGCAAGCGTGCAAAGAGCGCAATATGAAAGCTATGATAAGATGGGAGAATGGCATAAAGGGCGCTAGTGTATATTGCCATGACTTAATAGTAGAATACAATGATACAATTTTAGGTTTTTATTTTGATGAGCCCTGGTGGCATAACTACTCATTAGAGTATTATCATTTTGTCACCAAAACATTGAGAGAAACTTATCCTGATAAAGAAGTTTTCTCTTGCCTTGCTGTTTGTGAGTTTGCCAATATGCCCCAATTTGCTAGAGATATGACGGCGCAAGGTGTCTTTGCTCGGAGCAAAGCTCCGGAGGGTTATTACAAGTATTGCACAATCTTAGGTTTTGATTTTTATTGCGCTTGGAATCCTTACAAAGTCCTTTACTTACAATTCTTTAAGCAACTTAAAGCGTTATGCACTCCAGAGCAAAAGATTTGGCTTGTGCCCAAGGGTTTTTATGCAGAAAAAGGCTATGCCCGCATAGTAGAAAATCATATCGAACCCATTGGCAATGAACTTATTAATTCACTTAAAGAGCATTATAAATTGGCGCTTCGTGAGCCCAAAGTTGAGGGTATCATTGTCTTTGCTTATATGGACGGCACTTTTTCTGAATGGGGGATAGCGATAGAAAACTTTGTTAATGAGTATAGTCCGCATTATCGAGAAGATGTCAAAAAGTATTATCAGCAAATAGGGCGTGAAATTATTAAAAATGCAAATTATCAAATTGTAAGGACATAGAACTAGGAGATATTCAGTAGCTGCTAAATCTGCTAAGCAAATTATAGCGCAAATCAAAAAAGCCTAAGTAAATCAATTTTTCCTAAAAAGGCGTGTGCAGTGCGCTTTTTTTTGCATTGACACAGCGCAATTGATATGCTAGAATTATTGTAAAAAGAGGGAGTGATATGAAAATAAAAGTAGTTGCCGCAATTGCTCTTATAGTGCTGTTATTGTCTTTTGTAGGCATAGCAATAGCCGATACTTTTACTTTGGATACCACAGAATACTTAATTTGGGATGATATGCCTGCAAACACCAATCCCAACTTGAAATACTTTAGTTTTTATAGTTGTGATTATAGAGAAGGCAGTTTACAAGAGGTGCTTGACTTAAATTGTACCAATGTAATATTCATTTATAAGGAAGGCTATGCTATGAGGCAATCTTTGCAAGCCTGTAAGCAGCGCAATATGAAAGCCATGATAGATTGGGACAATGGCATAGAGGGCAGGAGCATATATTGCCCTGATTTAATAGAAGAGTATTATGACACTATTTTAGGTTTTAAGATTGATGAGCCATGGTGGAACAATTACTCGCTAGAGGACTATCATTTCTGGACCAGGACACTAAGAGAAAATTATCCCGATAAAGAAGTTTATTCTTGCCTTGCACTTGGAGAGTTTGCAGATATACCTCAGGCTCTTAGAGAGCTAATGGCTCAGGGCAATCATCCCAGCTCAAAAGCACCTGAAGGGTATTATCAATATTGTACCATACTGGGCTTTGACTTTTATTGTGCTTGGGAATCTTTTGCTAATCTTTACTTACAATACTTTGAGCAACTTAAAGCATTGTGCACTCCAGAACAAAAGATTTGGCTTGTACCAAAGGGCTTTTATGCGGACAAAGGTTACAATCGTCTAATAGAGAATCGTGAAGCTCCCATAGGCGATGAGCTTATAAATGTGCTTATTGGGCACTATAAACTGGCACTTGAGGAGCCCAAAGTCGAAGGTATGGTTATTTTTGCCTATAGAGACGGCAGCTTTTCTGATTGGGGGATAGCGGTAGAAAACTTTGTTAACGAGGACAGTCCGCATTATCGGGAAGATGTCAAAAAGTATTATCAGCAAATAGGGCGGGTGATTATTAGGAATGCAGATTATCAAATTGTAAGGACAGATATTACTGCTTGAGGAGATATTTTAATGGCGAAAAGAGTATCTAAAAGAAGTATTTTTTTACTTGCTATTATTGCTATTAATTTAGCTATAGCCGCAACTGCATATTTCTCCACCCCTATTTTATCTTATCAGCTAAATGAAGACAATACATCGTATTCGGTAAGCGATGTTTCTCCTTTTGCCGTAAATATTACTATTCCTTCTCATTATAAGGATTTGCCAATAACTAAAGTAGCAGATAAAGCCTTTAGTTATTCGGCATGGTTAAGGAGGGTGTCTTTTGCACAAGACAGCCGGACGCAAAGCATAGGCGAGTCTGCTTTTGAAGGATGCAGAGCACTAAAAAGCATTACATTGCCGGACGGGCTTATAAGTATAGGCAGCTACGCATTTGCAAATTGCAGCAAGCTGGCTGCAATTACAATCCCTGACAGCGTGCAGAGCATAGGGGGTTACGCATTTGCCGATAGATTTTATTCCTCTATGGGGCTGGCAGAAGTTACATTTGGGCAAGATAGCCAGTTGAAAAGTATAGGCTATTATGCATTTAAGCAATGTAGAAAATTGACAAGCATCTCGTTACCTTCTTCCGTTTTAAGTATAGAGACAGGCGCTTTTCAGGATTGTGATAGCCTTAAAAGTATAACAATTCCCGCAAGCACTATTTCATTAGGCTATGCGCCATTTAGCAACTGCTCCTGCTTGGAAAGTATTGACGTTGAAGAGGGCAACACTATCTTTAAGTCCATTGACGGGGTATTGTTTAGATTATTTGCTACAGAATTATTAGCTTATCCCATTGGAAACAGCCGCAAAAGTTATACAGTCCCTGAAAGCGTAAGGATAATAAAAGCAAAAGCGTTTAGCAACTGCGGCAGCCTGCAAAGCATAACAATGCCTGACAAAGTATGGAGCATAGGCGAGTCCGCTTTTGAGGGATGCAGCAACTTGTCAAGTATAACCGTAGGAAGAACTTTGCCGCCCGAGCTGGAGCGGTACGCATTTGCTAAGGTAAGCAGTCAGCTAAAGATATATGTTCCTCCGCAAAGCCTGGACGAATATAAGAGCGCACCTAATTGGCTTGATTATTCTAGCTGTATTTATGCAAAAACATAAGTTGCCAATTGACTTGTAAAATAAAAATATGCTAAAATCTAAATATGATTGAAGTAAGTAATCTTTGCAAGGATTATATCAGTAAAAAAGGGCAAGTAGTACATGCTTTGCAAGATTTAAGCATAAGGCTGCCTTCTACAGGTATGCTTTTTATTTTAGGAAAAAGCGGCTCCGGCAAAAGTACGCTGCTTAATGTTTTAAGCGGATTAGACCAATTTGACAGCGGCGACATATATATTTATGGCAAAAGTAGCAAAGAGTTCAAAGAAGAGGACTTTGATGCATACCGCAATACTTATGTTGGTTTTATTTTTCAAGATTATCACCTTTTAGAAGACTTTACAGTTAAGGAAAATATAGAGCTTGCGTTAGAAATTCAAGCCAAAGAGCCTTCTTCCGCACTTTTTAACAAATTATTAAAGGAATTGGATATAGAAGAGATTGCCGCCCGTCATCCAGGAGAGCTTTCTGGCGGACAAAAACAAAGAGTGGCAATAGCGCGCGCACTTATTAAGAATCCACGCATTTTATTTGCCGATGAACCCACAGGCAACCTGGACAGCAAGACAGGCACATTGCTGCTTGATTACCTTGCCAGCCAAAAAAACGATAGATTGATAGTAATCGTCACCCATGACCGCCCCAATGCAGAGCATTACGCTGACCGCTTAATAGAGTTGCAGGACGGGCGTATTATTAAGGATAGCGAACGGGTTGCCATAACGGATACTGATATTGCTTGGGAAGAGACTTCTGCCAATATCTCTGACGATTATGCGTTGAGCGAAGGCGATTTGTCTTCAATTAATGAATTATTAAATGAAAAAGGCAAGCTAACCATAAAGAAAGGCGAAAGCACCCATTTTGTGCCTACCAGAGTGGAACGAGTGGACAGCAACCTTGCTTTTTTACCTAAAAAATCTTTTTTACCTTTGCAAAAGAACCTCAAGATTTCTTCAAAATATATAAAAAGCAAAAGTGTAAGAGTAACTATTACCGTATTGCTGATAGTAATTGCGCTTACCTTGTTAGCTCTTGCTCAAATCCTGGCAGGCTATGATATGGTAGCTTCTACTGCCAGCGGATTTGACAGTTACAATATTAACAATATTAGGTTAAAACAAGGCGCAGTAGAAAAGACAGGTTTCTTTTCCAGGCGGAATGATTTAATTGCTGCCGAAACTTATGCCAAAATTCAAAATGACATGCCCAATGTGCAATTTTTAGAATATTACCCTGCAATAGGACTGGAAATGTATAGGAATCGCAATTATAGTATTCTTTTCGGTCAATTTAACGGTGTAGTTATATGCGATAAACAAGGGATAGAAAGTTTGGGCTTTGAGATTATCGGAAACGCTCCCTCTGAGGGCAGCTTAGAAATTATGATTACCGATTATACCCTGCTTGGGCTGCTTATGGCAGATGCCACAATAATATTGCCTATAAGTAACCCTACGAAGCTAACTTCAGCGGTGCTTTCCAAACTTGCACCCCTAAAAGTAACTTCTCAAGAGGTGCGCCTAATTAATATGTTGCTTTCCGGTGAGTTAGAGGAGTTGATTGTCAATTCAACCGCTTCAAGCAGAGAGCGACTTGTAGAGATTCTGGCAAACCTTGCACCGGGTTACACCCTAAGGTTGCAAAGATACTCTTTTAAGATTTCTGGCATAATAAGGACAGGCGTAGAAGAATACCTTCCTTTGCTTGCCGACGATAGCGGGTTGGCATATTCTCAAAAGGCAATGAAGCTCAAGTTCGAAAAAGATAATTATCACCATAACCTTTATGCCGCAGCAGGCTTTTTGGATAGATTTTACGAAAAATCTATGCTTATCAAGCTGGATATTGGCGACTCTATTTTTATGGCACATTCTGTATTTGCAGAGGAGTATGCCCAAGCTAAGGAAGAAGAGATTATGGCTTATGTACAAGATAGAGAGCTGCAGCAATACAATGATGACAATTATCAATTGGATGTGGTATATTTTAATGGATATGATAAAAACTCACAGCTTACAGGCAACGAGATATTAATTGCAGAAAATGCTTTTATCAGGAATTTCAAAATAGTATTATCAGATATTGGCAAACCTTATGTAAGCTGTCCGGAATTAGAAATCACCGCAAGGCTAAGTAACGAATATCGCAGAATCCATAAAGATTACACCCTTAAAGTTGTGGGCGTAGTTAAAAACAAACTGATACAAGGGGAGCAAGGCGAGCAAATAAGTTTTAGAGCCGACGCTTCGTATATTGTCAATGACAAGCTATATTTTGATATAGTGACGGGGCAAATTAATCTTACCTCATTGTATTTTGCATTGCCTAAAGACCCTCTTGCTAGGCTGAAGGTTATCAAATATATTTCGGACACCGACATAAAAGGCAACCAAATATATCACCTTAGCGAAATTAGCGAGGTGCTCTACACCATTAGCGATGTGCTATATATTACAAAAAGCGTTTTTAGATTAGCCAGTTTGGTAATAGGTACTTTTAGTATTGCCCTGCTTGCCAACTTTATGGTAAGCGCAGTATATGATAAAAAGCGAGAAATAGGGATATTGCGCGCTTTAGGCTGCACCCGCAAAAATATTAGCGTATTATTTTTGCTTCAAGCCGCTTTTATAGGACTGCTTGCAATCTTAGGCAGTACAATTTTGATTATCCTTGGGGTATATGTAACCAATATACTTTTTACCAATAATTTTTCCGAATATTTTGATGCTGTTATGATAAAGGATATATCATTATTACAGCTAAAAATAGCACCTTTTGCTATAGTTTATACGCTAGTGGCGGCAATGGTATTTATTGCAACATACTTGCCTATAAGAAAGGTAAGCAAACTTACCCCGATAGAAGCTATACGCTAATTATGACAATCTTATCAAAAGATTTTTAATAAGTATAGGAGCGATTCTTAGCAAACCTTGATAATTGCAGTGGAGATGATTAGAGGTTTTATCCAGTAAGTTATTGTCAAAGTCCAGGTACATAATAAGATTATCTTCAATGCCAGTAAGGCGCAGTCCCATTTCTGCTTGTATTTCTTCTGCAGATTTAGCTTTATTAAAGATTCTTACCTCATCTATTTGCCCCTCAAAAAAGAGAGCATCTTTGCTAAACTTGCAGCCAATATACAATTGCCGCTCATCCAATTCTGCCACTTTTTGCATAATGCCCCAATCCGAAGTTGCCGCAAGCCCACCGTCATAATAGATTTTTACTTTAGTTGCAAGCGTGCTAACCGCTATATGATGCCATTTATTGTCAAATTGAAAAACCCCTGCTTCTGTGCTCAATATTTTTTCTTCAATGCAATTATACGAGAAAATTATTGCACCGTTTTCAGCTAAACAGATAGGAGTAATACCCTTATTGTCCTTGCGATGGTCTAAAACAATTTGGTCCTTTGTGCTGCCGCTCTTTACCCAAACTTCCCAAGTTGCCTCCCGAAGTGTTTGCATATTTTCGGTGGTGACATAATTGTTGCTGCCATTAAAGTTAAGGCTTGCGCTTGCTCCCTCAGGGGAGCTCTCTTTAGAAAGGGCAATATTCTCGCTTTCAAACTCCATATCATATATATATTTTTCATGCTGATTAAAAGAGCAATAAGCTGCTAGGTTAGCAGTTTGTTCTTTATAGTCGGCAAATCGGTAATGAAAAATATCCTCATCTTGCCTTTTTATATTCCAAACCCTAAAATCATCTAAACATCCGACAAATCCATCTGCCGAATGCGCTATATTATTGCCTAAGCATAGATTGCTATCGGGAATATTAGCTACGGTTATCCCGTTTTCCAGGTCCTCTAAGAGCGGCTTTCCGTCATAAAAAAGACTAATGCTATTAGCATTTGCGGCAACTGCCAAATGATGCCATTGGTTGTTAAACTTAAACTGATTGCCTCCGCTTTCGGTGATTGCCCCATATCCGTTGACCGCCATTATACTGCCGTCAGCCCATAAGTAAAGCGCAAGACCGTTTTGCCCTTGCCTATGGTCAAAGATAAAGTAGTTGCCGGCAGTTTCACTTTTTACCCATATTTCATATGTCATAGCTAAGGAATAAGGCACCCCGCTAAATTGCACATATCCGTCACCGTGCATTTGTATATATTGATTGATATTATTTGAGCTTATAAGCTCAGGGGAGCTACTGTTAAAATTGTTTGTTAGATTAAGAAAAGAGAAATTAAATAGCCACCTTGCATATAAGTCTAAGTTGCCTACTTGTCCCTTTTTTATTTCTTTAATAGGAGTGCCTGCAAAGCTATCATTGGCATACCAGCCTAAAAATGTTTGCGCCCCTCTTACCGCATTGCTAAGTACAATATCGCCTGACATAATGTTATAAGTTTCAGGGTTGTCGCCTATATCCGCATTGTGATATGTAATGGTATATTCTCTTAGGGCATACTTAGCATACAGAGTTGTGCTTGTTTTGATTATATCCAACTTCTTTATAGGTTGAGTGTATTCCTTATCCAAAAACCATCCCTCAAAATAGTATCCGTCCTTACGGGCTTTAGGAAGAGAAGGGGTATAATCATGAGCGGAATATGTAAGAGCTTCTATTGTCTCGCCGCCAAAGGTTTCAAAAGTAATTTCTATTTGTTTTGCAGACAAACTTAAATGCACAAATGATATACCCATAGCAATAACAGCTATAAGCGCACACGATATAACCAACGCTTTTTTAGCACCTTTTGAAAGCAGCAGCTTTTTCATTAAGTGGATTTCCTCAAATATATAATATCATAGCAAACCTTCTTGTCAAGGTAAAAATAAGATAAAATTCTTGTTGCCTTAAATGCTTTTTATATGCAGTTTAATTGTCAATCACTCCGCCGCCAAGGCATATCTTATCTTGATATAATACTGCATATTGCCCACCAGCAAGTGCCCTTTGTGGTGATTCAAAATGTAGCAATAAAGTATCTTCTCCTATAAGCTCCGCTTGCGCTTTTTGCAGCGGCTGCCTATGGCGCATTCGGGCAAGCACTGCTTCGCCATTGCTTATTTGGTCGGTGATATAGTTCATACCGGTCACTTTGCATATTTTCGTGTAAAGCGAAGGCGGCTCATTTAAGCTAACATATAAGATATTTTTTTGCACATCTTTACCGGTTACAAACCATCTTCCGCCCTCAGGTGTGCTACCGCCTAGCCCCAGCCCTCTTCTTTGCCCCAAAGTATAATAAAAGACTCCGTTATGCTCGCCTACGGTTTTACCTTTCGTATCTACAATTGCTCCTTTTTGCATAGGGATATAGCCGCCTAAAAACTCTCTAAACTTCCTTTCTCCTATAAAGCAAATGCCTGTACTGTCCTTTTTTTCTGCAACAGTAAGGTTATGCTTGCTTGCAAGCTCTCTAACCTCGCTCTTGTAAAGTTTGCAAAGCGGAAATAACACATTGCGCAACTGCTCATTATTTAGCTGATTAAGAAAATAGGTTTGGTCTTTATTTTCATCTTTAGCCCTAGCTAAGTATATC
>Ga0265293_10010890_pt1 | contig 12561 bp, 8 predicted proteins | sample Munlanlewell138R_FD_192505 | JGI IMG/M metagenome (GOLD analysis project Ga0265293, IMG submission 192505) | Leachate microbial communities from a municipal landfill in Southern Ontario, Canada - Leachate well 138R | ecosystem: Engineered > Solid waste > Landfill > Unclassified | place: Canada... | reverse complement strand
CATATCGTCCGAATCGCCGATACTCTTTTTCTTTGGATTACGCACGCCCATCATTATCACGTTTACATCGCTCAGATTAGGACTTCCCAGTATACGAATAATATTTTTACCGTCAACAACCACATAGGGCTCGTTGGATGGATAGTTAGCACCGTTTCTGTTGGCAATGTTTCTTTCTTGTTTGGCATCAATAAGTTTATTCAAATCAATAGAAATGTTGTTATCGGAAGGCCAAATCAGAGCCGAATCGCTAACATACCAATCGGTGAATTTAACCGGAATTTCATATTCATAATAATTTTCGGAAGCATCGGAGCCCAAACGTATAAAGAAAGTAACATCTCCTTGTTTTACGTCGTCGTTTTGAAACACCTTTTCGGCATGGAGATAAAATTTCAAGGTTTTAAACCGTCGGAAATCGAAATTAGTGTTTTTATAAATACCCCTTGCATCTCCATCAATAAGATTGTTTACCCTCATGGTTAAACATTGTTCGTTTAATTGTTTGATATTATTTGTAGGCGAATAATAATCTTCGCGGGCAACGCCTCCGGGCATACGGTAAGGGATGGGGTCTCTTTGATAATTTTCTTCCAAACTCAGGGTTGAAACCGTGAAATTGGTATTATCGCCGGTAATACCTATGGGATAATCGCCGCTTTGTTTCAAATCTTTGGAATATTGCCTCCAATCGCCTCTTACCAATTCTAAAGTACCGAAACGACATATGACTTGTTCGGAAAAACCTTTTAAAAAGACACGCATAAAACGGATAGAAGAAAAGTCGCTGATATTGCCAATTACTTGATCGGGATAGCGAATGGGTATTTTAAATTGATACCATTTAACAGAAACGACTTTCCCGTTTTCCAATCTTACGCTTGGATTTTCCATAATATCTTCAATATAATTCTGCCCGATTTGCATTTTATCGGGTGCCAAATCGACCACATATTGATAATATCTTTCTTCTTCACTCAAAGTATTATCATTATTAATATCTTCCATATTAGGATAGGAAGTTGACTGTGTGGCATATTTTTCGGGACTATCATTGTCGGTGGGTGAATTTCCGTCGCTATTGTTAAAGAGTTTATATCGTTCAAGAATTTTAATATTATCGTTATCGAAATCGGTACCTCTAAAGAAGTGGTAGTTGTCGGCCGAGGGGTCTTTATACATTTCTTGATAAGCAGCAGGCGATAAAATACCTTGAACGGTTTTAAGATAATCGGCAAAGAACACTCTTTCGAGTGAATCGTATAAACCGTCGTAGCCCACATCTTGATAAACTCTGGTACTGACACTGTTGTCGAAAGCCGAAACAATGGATTGCACGGCAGGTACACGTCCCCAAACGGTGTAATCAATATCTTTATCAGTACCGTCGGCAGCCAACCCATGTTCAAAACTTTTACGTCCGTCGCGGAGAATATCTTCCGAAATATCGCCGAGATTAAAATACAATTTACCTCCTTTATGCGTAGTATTTTCATAGAAAGGATCCATCATCCAAAACTCTATATATTCAATATTAGAGGTTTCGAAATCGGTATTATCCATTCTTCGCATTATACCACCCCAACGTGTTTGGGGATTTTTCAATGTCCCGTCAGTATTTAAACCGGCCGAAATGCCGGGAACGCCTAAAGCATCGTAATTGTAAGGACCTCTTTCAGAGGGATAAAAAGCAAGATTCAAAACCGAGAGGTAAGGATCTTCGCTGGTTTGGTCAATACTTTTATATGGAAAAACTTCTTTAATTAATATACGTCGTGAATATATCTCCGATTTGTCGTCTTTGGTGATATTTGAAGGAGTTGACATGCTGTTATTATGAAACAAAGGGTCGATAATATACCATGCCAATTTAGCCCTGTTAAAACCGTATTGTAAACCGGTGCCGGGAGCCGCTTCGGGGAACATGCCCTTTTTGGTTTGATGTTGTGGTGTACTTGCCAAAAACCAAAATCCGGGTATGGTTAAATTAACGGTGGTTTTGGCAGCTTCAAAATCATCGACATATAATTGTGCTTCATCCCCTTTGCCAATGATACGTGAGTGACCCGGAATAAAGTGGGCAAATTCACCGTCGAATTCAATGCTTGAAGTTTGTTTTGTTTTATAAAATGGTAAATAGTTCAATACTTTGGTGATAAAACGAACGTCTTTTTGTAAAGACATATTCAAACCCCAAATGGTATTATTGATAGGTTCTTCACCGAAATTAACTTTATAGGTTTCGGTTCGTTCACGTAAATTCAACAAAGTGGCACCTAGGATAATATCTTTATTTAAAGCGTAATCGACATGCATGCCGAACATGGTTTTCCTTGTTCCCATGGGATTGGAACTTTCAACGGAAATATTAATAGGTGTGCCCGAACTCAAATAATTTTCGTTTAGAATTCGAACGGTACCGGCATTATAATCGACGGAATAATCGGTGCCTTCGGTCAAGACGATGCCTCCCGCGGTAACCGTTACCGAACCTTGGGCAACATTCCACACACCCAAAGAGATATCATTACCATAAGTAGATTTGTATCGACCTTCCAAATAATATTTATTTTTCTCGGAATATTGTTGGGCCAATGTTTTGGTCATGGTATAGAGCGAGTCGAAAGCATATTTATCGCCGGCGCCGGGACTGGATTTTAATTTCTCTCGTAAATCTTTACCGAAAGGTTCTACCGTAGGGAAGAATATTCTACCGAATTCCGATTGAACTGTACCGCCGGTGGTTGCTGCTCCGTCGATAAAATCAAAAACACCGTCACGTATGGCCGCTTGTTGAAAATTCAATTGATCCAATCCCACCAAATGAATCAAAGGAACACCTTTCAAATCCTCATTCACATCGGTAAAATAGCCCATACCAATGCCCCCTTCATCCCCTTTATAGAGTATATTCAAGCGAAATTCTTCGGGAGATATTTGGTATGCATTCAATGAATACACGTTTTTCATCATTAATTTCCACAACGGAATTTTAGTATTGATGGCCGTACTCTTCAATAACTTAACAACAATACAACCCGGTGTTTGCACTTCGTTTGAGAATTGACCTACCTGATATACATTAGGGTCTCCTATAATAGTATATTGAAAAGCCACCGCTAATACTTGGTCGGCACTTAATTTTGACGATAAAGAGATAAATCCTAATTTACTGTTATACGTATATTCACTCTGACTTAACAAACGAGCTGATTCAACTTTTTCGAAATCGATACCGGCCACCATACCTTTACCTTGTAAATAAGTGCTGACGGTATTGATATTTCTGAGTTGTGAATAGTTCATATTTCGCAACAAATCATTGGCGTTACTATCGGGATGATTACGTCCGGGAGGAACCAAACGGTGAATGGTTTTATTATATGGATTGGCTTCACCCAAATCGGAAAAGGCAATAATATTCCTGTTTTCCTGTACGGCGGAACCGATATTGGTACGCCATACTTCAATACGGGTAATGGTAACTTTAGAGTTAATCAAAGGCAAGGTACTCATGGCTTCGCCATAAGTATCATAAAAATATTGTGCGAGGAAGAAGTGCCGGTTATCTTCATAATCATCGGCTTTGATTTCATATTCCGTCATTTCGGCACCATTTTCAACGGTAATGGTAGTTTTATCGCCTTCTTGTTGGGAAACAACTGTTGTAACGGTTGTTTTTCCGAATTGCATTTGAGCTTTCACTCCAAAAAGAGTTTGGGACCCTTGAATTAAAGTGCTATTTAAAGGCAAGGTAACGTCACCGAATTCCAAGAGTTTGAGTATTTCATCTTCTTTGCCTTCATAACCTATTTTGAATTTATTTTCAAAATCAAAGGAGGTTTCGGTACTGTAATTCATATTGTAATGAATTTTATCTCCTATGCTTGCTTTTAAACTCACTTGGATATTGGCATCGAAATCGAATCGGGTTTGAGTTCTTTCCTTAACGGCAAGTGCCGTATTATCATTTTTAGTATGTATTAACCCGAATTTCAACTCAACTGCACCCGAAGGTCTGATATCTATTGTATTACTTCCAAATATATGTTCAAATGTTTCATTAGGAATTTTAATTTGAGGAATTATTCCTTGTTGTTGTGATTCGGAATTAATTCCCACCCCTGCCCTTTGTCGCCAATACTCGCGCATAGCTTTGTTGATGTCATAGTCCATATATTCCTTAATCGACAAACTACTTGAGGGACCATGATTCAAATCTCCGATTTTACGTTGAAAACTATAATCGTTGTTTATAGGATCATATTCAATTTTCGTGGAAAAGTTTTTGGGATTCTTCAGATAAAAGGGACTGGAAGGATCTTTCTGTAAGGGATTGTCGGAAGGTTGCGGAATGACTTTTTTCCCGGTATCGTCGGGAAACACTTGAATGATGTTCCTTAAGATGTCACCAAAGTTTTTTGCCTCGGCTTGAGAAACAGAAAAAATTATTGTTAACAATAACAATAATAATCCTAGCCCACCATACTTATTTTCCCTTTTCACTATGATATTTAAGCTTTTATAACTTATAATATTTTCAACGATTGTTTGATTATTTCTTCGACCGATAAGGTTTGAGAAGAAGATTTAATTATTTTTTCAACGGCCTTTCCGGCTGCTTGTTTTGAAAAACCTAAAAGCGTTAGCGCCGATAAAGCTTCTTCGGCATAGGTGTTGTTGGTTAAAACAAAAGCATCGCTCATTTCGATATCGGTTTTCAATACTTTATCTTTTAATTCGATAATAATACGTTGAGCGGTTTTGCTTCCTATCCCTTTAATCGACTGCAAAACGTTTGCATTGCCGGAACTGATATAGGCTACCAAATCTTTGGGATTAATGGCCGATAGTATCATACGTGCCGTATTTGCCCCTACACCCGAAACACCTATCAGCAAACGAAACAACTGACGTTCGGAAACACTATGAAATGCATATAAGGTATGTGCATCTTCTTTGATTGAAAGATGTGTATAAAGCTTGCATGTTTGTTGAATATCCGGAAGTTGAGAGTAGGTGTTTAGAGAAATATTTAACATAAAACCCAATCCCGCGCAATCCAATACGGCATAGGTTGGCGTTTTTTCCGTTAATATCCCTTGTATGTAAGCTATCATAATTTAAATTAAATAATTTCAAATTCTATAACGTGTTTTTTTTAAAAGAAATATATTTCAAGATTAATTTTATAATAAACCACTTATAATCAATCTGAAAAAATATAACAATCTTAGTTTCTTTCAATTATTTTTTGCTTTTTATATCCTTTAATCATTCTGTATTTGGCATTAAAATCTTTCTTCAGACAGATGTCCTGCAATTGATATGCTGCTAATAAATCCTTCATTTCATCATGAAGCGCTTCGTTTATTTCCAGATATAATTTTCCGTTTTCATTCAAATATTTGCTTGCCCATTTTGTAAGGGATTGATAGTATATTAGTGGATTATCATCTGGAACAAATAATGCGTTCGACGGTTCATAGTCCAACACATTTTCTTTCATAAACTGTTTTTCGGAACAACGCACATAAGGCGGATTGCTGACAACGATATCATACCCTTTGCCGGAATAGTTCATAAAGTCATCTGATAAGATGTCGCAATGTTTGAAAACCACATTGACATGATGATGTTTAGCATTAGTTTGCGCAAGCTTTAAAGCCTTTTTATTGATATCGATTCCAAAAACTTTTGCTTTAGGAAAGTGAAGAGCCAAAGCGATTGCCAAACATCCGCTGCCTGTACCTAAATCAATTATTTCCCCTTCGAAATCTTTATTTTCATTGATAATCCAATAAGCCAACTCCTCCGTTTCTTTACGGGGGATTAACACCTGCCGATTCACTTTTAATCGCAACCCGCAAAAAAATGCCTCGCCGGTGATGTATTGCACGGGTGTGTGTTTTTGTAAAGCTACCAAAGCCTTTTTTACTCGATTAACAATATTAAGCGGGATTTCTTTTTGAGGTGATAAACTGATATTTAACTTATCGTATCCTGTAAAATATTCCAACACGCGATAAGTTATTGCTTTTGCTTCTCTTTCTTCTTCACACAAAAGCATGGCCTCCAATAAATAATTATATAACTCCCTTAGGGTCAAAATTGTTTTTTTTGATAAAAAGAATAAATAATGTTATCGAATAGGCCTTTATGTGTTTTTTATTTAAACGTAATTATTTATATAAGATTGTTTAATAATAATAAATAGTTAAAAGAAAGACAAACGATGATATATTTTCTTTTTAAATAATGTTTTGATTAAAGGCAGAAGCTCGAAATTTGGCTTCTAATTCTTCGGCTGCATCGGCAGGATTTATTAAAGGCATATCATTGATATATAGGTCGTAGTTTAATAATTCGGCCTTTTTAAGTGTTTTAAGTTTAGGCAATTTTGTCCGGTTGGTTGTCTCAATATGGTTTCCTTTTTCATCCACAATAATCAATTTAGGAAGAAACGCTTTTTCACGACCTATAAAATCATCCATAATTTTCACTCCTGCTTTAAATTCTTTATAATCGGTCCTTCCTAAAGCTTCGTAGCGATACATTATTCTTCCGTCCCAAGTAGAAACGTCGGCAAAGCTTTCCGAGATTTTATCATCGATTTTTGCTTGTACATTCAAGGTGTCATGACCGGAAGGCATCAAAACGATTTTACCTCCGCCTCCTTCGACATTAGCAGCATAACGAGGAATAGTAATACCCGATATCCATCCTTGAAGTTGCTGCATATATAACTTTCCTACTTGAATGGGTGTAATGAAATGAACAATTCCTTTTTCTTTATGACATTGCAATAAATAATAAGGATGCACACCTATCCAAAACATTCGGCGGAAAGTTTCGGCCAATGTTTTAAAATAATCATTCACGTGGTTTAATAACACGGTTTGATTTCTAATGGTAAATCCATGTCGATGAATCCGCTTAACGGCATTCGCCAAATCGTTAGTGATTTCCTGATAATGATTTATATGTGTCATAAAATACACGTATTTATCTATGCCTTTTGAATACTTATTGGCCGATTCATTGATTAAATGCAGCAATTCATCGGTAATGAGCATGGGCAAGACAACCGGCACCCGGCTGGCAATTCTTATTACACGTAAATGGGATATCTTACCTAATTCTTCTAAAATATAACGCAGTCGATTTTTACCAATCATCAGCGCATCGCCTCCGGTTACAAGCACTTCGTTGATGTTTTTGTTTTGTGCAATATAAAATAATCCTTTGTTTATTTCGAGTGTATTCACATCAACGGTTTTGTCTAATGATTTTGCTCTCTGACAATGGATACAATAAGATGCACAAGATGTGTTTTCAGCTACAAAAAGAGCTACCCTATTAGGATAACGTTGATAGGCAGCGCCAAAGCAACGTGAAGCCTCATCCATAGCACCTTCTACACCTGTATTGGGAAATAATAAATTAGCCGGTGTCGGCACACTTTGCCAAAAAATCGGGTCTAAACGTTTATAAGATTTCTCTCCAGCCAACATGACCGGATGAAACGGGTCTTCTTGCATTAGCGACGCATAGTAGGGAGTTATCCTCATCGCATCTTTTCCCTCTTTGTGTAAGCTTTCCAATGTTCGTTTAATTTCTTTTTCTTGATGAGCGTTTAAATGAATCACTTTTTTCAACTGTTCGACCGTACGAATAGAATTTCTTAATTGCCATTCGGGATTATTCCATTGTTCTTCGGTAACATCTTTCCATAGCTCAATGTTTTTATAATGTCGGGGGTGATATAAAAACGAATCCTGTTTCATCATAATGTAATTTTTTTATAATATTTTTAGTATAGTCTTCATTATAAGTAGAATGTATTACTATTTATTCTAAATGTTTCAAAATGCATGCAAATATACAAAAATTCTTCCTTATATCTACAAAACATTGATAAAATACAAGCACATAAAGTGAAATCACCTATTAGTTATTCACCTCAACAACCTGTACTCTGTAACTTGCAGTTTTTTGTTTAGCTCCTAATTCCTGTTTTCCGCGCTTTTTCGAGACACCCAGATATACAACTAAATTACAACAACATATAATCGATTGTTGCGTTTTTTGGGTGTCCTGATGAGGCCGCTGCCTTATGTTCAAGAGGCCGCCGCCTCGTGTTGATGAGGCCGCCGCCTTATGTTCAAGAGGCCGCCGCCTCGTGTTGATGAGGCCGCCGCCTCATAAAGATGAGATCGCCACCTCGTGAGCATGTAAACCCACATCTTTATTTTCTACAATAAACGGCAAAAAAAAGTCCCTCGCAAAAGAGGGACTTCTATATGAATCATTGGAAAACTATTTGAAATCAATCATTTCAACTTCGAAAACCAAAGGACTGTAGGGCGGAATCATATCGCCGGCGCCGCGGTCGCCATAGGCCAAAGCGGAAGGAATAATCAGTAAAGCTTTTGTACCCTTTTGCATCAAAGCAATTCCTTCATCCCATCCTTTAATCACCTGACCTTGTCCCAGTTGGAAAGTAAAAGGTTCTCTGCCTTCTGAGGAATCGAAAACGGTTCCGTCGAGTAGCATACCTTTATAATTAACGGTACACATTTGACCGCTTGCAGGGAGTTTTCCTTTTCCTTTTTTTGTTTCGATGTAATATAATCCCGATTCTCTTGGAAGCGTGCTTATCGTTTTATCTACAATATATTTTTCGATTATTGCCTTTTCTTCATCAATAAGCATTTGCATCTGTTTGGCATTATATTCTGCTGAGGTTTCGATATTTTTCATGCTGATAGTAAACCATAACATGGTTTCATCATCCACAAAATCGGGTTGATTTCCGTAGTTATAGGCATTAAAATATTTTTTAGCATTAATAATAAACGAAGCCGAATCGCCGAGGTGCATCATGGATAAGGCATCGAAGATATCGGCTTGGAATTTGGAAGGTTGCATCATAACCGTCATTATCTTTGCCACTTGAAGGATAGAGTCGTTATCGGTTCTTATTTCCATGTTGATGCTAACGATGTCACCGTTTTCAGGCATTTGAGCTGTTGCGTTTTCAGTAAAAAATTGATAATACAAACCCGACTCCGTTTTTTTATATCCTTTATATTCGTTGCAAGCAATGAATGTTAAAGATATAAACAAACATAAAACTGTTTTTGTAATACACTTTTTCATTTTCATTAACAATTATAATTATTTCACTTCGAGAATTTCAACTTCGAAAAGCAAAGGAGAATAAGGAGGAATGGGACTTTGGGGATGGCCGGGACCGTAAGCAATTTTGGAAGGCATCAGCAAAGTTGCTTTTCCTTTGTCTTTCATTAATAATAATCCTTCTGTAAAGCCTTTTATCATCATACCATCTTGCAAAACAAATTCCATAGGTTCTCTTCCTTCTCCAAGGGAGGAATCGAAAACGGTTCCGTCTAACAATTTACCTGTATAGTTTATTTTAATGGTTTTACCTGTATCGACTTTGGCACCGGTTCCGGCTTGTGTTTCGATAAAATACAATCCGCTTTCCAAAGGTTGCACTTGAATGTTATTGTCGTTAACATATTTGGTTATCATTTGTGTTTCTTCTTGTTCAAACTCGGGAAGAGATTTTATTTTGTTTAATTTGATATGAAATTCCATCATGGTTTCGGGCAAAATAAAAGCCGGAAGGTCTTGAATTCCCATCATATTAACAAAGAATGAATCGGCTTTTAAAACAAAGGTAGCCACATCACCTTCATGCATTAAACCGTAGGCTTCATACAAATCGGCGGAATAAACCGAAGGACGCATAATGTCGTTGATTTCTCTTTCTTCAAAAACAATAGAATCGTTATCGGTACGATAAGATAGTGATAAATAAAGAAAATCATCCGGCTTAGGGCTTCGGGCATCTTTGTTTTCTACTTCAAACTTATATAATAAACCTGATTCGGTTTGTTGATAATCTTTATACTTTTTTTCTTTACATGCGTTCGTTAAGATTACAAGACATACGATGGCTGCTGCTATTGAAATGAACTTTTTCATTTTTTAATGTTTTTTATTTTATATTTATTTAATTATCTCGATTCTATAAATTAAGGTGGCGTAAGGGGGGATTTTATTGTTATCGCCCAATATGCCGTAAGCCAGATGAGAAGGTATGATTGCTTTTGCTTTTTCCCCTACCCGCATCAGCTTTAACAGCTCGTGAAGTCCGACAGGCTCATCGGATTGTTCGATAACAATGGTTTTAGTTCCCTCTTGTTTTGAATTGTAAACTTCTTTACCATTGATAAGGGAAATACTGTAGTTAATTTCCACTTTATCTCCTTTTTGCAATAAATTGCCTTCTTTATTATCGGTGATGCTATAATACAAACCCGAACCGGTGGATTGCATTTTCCATCCATAGCGTTTTAACAACAGCTCAATGTCTTTTGCTTCGTCTTTTACGATGAGCTTATTGGCATTGAGAATTTTTTCATCTAAATTGTCGATAGCCGGTTTGGGTAATTGTTGGCGGTCGGAACGACAGGACACCAATATGAGTAAACATAACAGCATAAACCCCGATAATATAAAATAATGTTTATTCATTTTATTTATGAACTTTACATTCTTTCAAAGATTGTTCAAAATATTTCAAGGTTTCCTCCATAGATAGGAAGGAATCGGCACCGGCAGCATTTTTATGTCCTCCGCCTTTAAAATATTTTCTGGCATACTCATTCACATTAAAATCGTTCATCGAACGGAATGAGATGCGTATCCTGTCTTCGCGTTCTACAAAAATGGCGGTGAAGTTAATCTTTTTTATAGATAATCCGTAGTTTACAAAACCTTCGGTATCGCCGTGTTTATATGAGAACTTCTTTAAATCTTCTTTTGTAAGATAAATATAAGAAGTGGCATATTTATCTAAAATACGTAAGCGTTCCGACAAACAATATCCCAACAAACGCATTCTGTCTTCAGAATAAGTGTCGTAAACTTTTCTATGAATATCTTCTCCGTCTATCCCCATGGCAATCAACCGGCTTATAATACGGTAAGTGGAAGGATTGTTACAGGCATAACTCAAGGAACCGGTATCGGTAATAATACCAACATAAAGGCATTTGGCCATATCGATATCAATTACGTCTTTCTCTCCTAATTTATTAACTAAAAAATTATAAAGCAATTCCGAGGATGAAGAGATTCCTTCGGAAACGGAATAATAAATATCGAATATATCGGAAGGATCAACGTGATGGTCGATAATGATTTTAAGCGATTTGGCATTTTCCAAAGATTCCTGCAAGATACCGACTCGACTCGGAGCGTTGAAATCGATACAAAAAATCAAATCGGCATTCTTTATTTTATCTTTACACTTATCAAATGCATTAGTAGCCAAAAGTATCCTTTCCGATTCGGGCATCCATTGAAGAAACTCAGGAAAAGGATTGGGAGAAATAATATCTACAATGTGTTTTTTTTGTTTTAAATACATTGACAAGGCTAAAGCAGCCCCGATAGCATCGCCGTCGGGATTATAATGAATAAGAATGGCTATATGCTTAGGCGTAAGCAATAATTCCTTCACACGTTGAACATCTCTCTTTTTCAATGCAAATAAATCATAATTATTTTTCAATCCTAATACGCGCATCTACGGCAATGATTTGTTTGGCTGTTCCCAATAAAGGATTCAAATCCATTTCGGCAATTTCGGGAGCTGCTGTTACTAATGCCGATACTTTGACAATTGTTTGGGCAAACATATCTTCGTTAACGCCTTCTTGTCCTCGAACGCCTTGAATGATTTTATATCCTTTTAATTGCTTAATCAATGATTTGGCTTCTTCAAAATTTACCGGCGCCAAAGCAGCTTTTACGTCTTTTAACACTTCAACAAAAATTCCACCTAAGCCAAACAGTATCTGATGCCCAAAATTTTCTTCTTTTGATGCACCAATAAAGATTTCGGTACCGAATAACATCGGATATATCTCAACGGCATAGGTGTCTTTTATTTTGATTAAACGATTAAACTCACGAACAACGGTTTCTTCGTCTTTCACATTTAATACAACGCCACCCACATCCGATTTATGTAAAGGACCAACCACTTTCATTACCAAGGGATAACCCACTTTGCGGGCATAATCAACAGCAGCTTGCTCGTTGACAACTTCCACTTCTTTCTTACAATCAATGCCTACGGCATCTAACAAGCTACGCATATCTTTTAGCGACAAATAACCACTTTGGTTATTGTCAACTACTTTTCGAATGGTAGCCATATCCACTTTCGGCATATCGGGAGCCAAAGGTTGAGGTTTTGGCGTGTTTAGCACTTTGGCTAAAGCATTTCCAAACACACATTCTTCGGGAAAATTAATCCTATGTTTGTTTTGGATAAAATCGGCAATTTCTTCTTTCACATTGATGATAGATGGTAAAATTGGGAATATGGGTTTGCGGCAAGTTTTCATTTTTTTATCTAACACGTCATACACATCCCAATTAGAGAATAAACCGGGGGAACCGAAAATAACAGCCATCGCATCGATATTATCAAAATCGTTCTCGCAAGCATCGATGATG
>Ga0265293_10010889_pt1 | contig 12561 bp, 8 predicted proteins | sample Munlanlewell138R_FD_192505 | JGI IMG/M metagenome (GOLD analysis project Ga0265293, IMG submission 192505) | Leachate microbial communities from a municipal landfill in Southern Ontario, Canada - Leachate well 138R | ecosystem: Engineered > Solid waste > Landfill > Unclassified | place: Canada... | reverse complement strand
AGGATGGGGCTGTGGTCCGGCGTTACCTCGTAGTAGCCAGCCCAACTGGCGCGGCGGTCGAGGGTCACTTCCTCCATGAACGGGAAGCGCGCCAGGGCAACCTCTAAGGTCGGCTCCAGCCACGCCCAGTCGACGGTGTCTTCGAACGCGGCTGGCTCCTCGGGGTTCGACCGGCCTATCAGCAGGCGCTGGCCCTCGCTTCTGAACCACAGTCCGGAGGCCAGGTCGACGGTCAGCGGGAACGCGTGGTCACGCCGCAGTGGCCCGGTCACGAACACCATGCGCCGGTACGGCTGCACAGGCACGCTGAGGCCGGCCCGCTGACCCACCAGGCCGGCCCAGGCGCCGGCCGCGTTAAGCACGAGGGGCGCCTGGAAGGCGCCGCGGGTGGTCGTTACGCGCCACACCCCGCCGCTGTGTTCGGCCGTTAGCAGCTCGGTACTCAGGTGCAGCGCCGCGCCCAGGCGGCGCGCCATCTTGAGGTACGCCAGCGTAACGCCGTGCGGGTCGACCACGCCGTCCTCGGGGCCGTACGTGGCGGCCCGCACGCCCTCCGGGTCGAACGGCACCAGGCCCTGCGCCTCCTGCGGTGTGAGCACGCTCACCGGCACACCCACCTGGCGCTGCAGCTCGAAGGCGGCGTGGTGCTCGGGCCACTGCTCCTCCGGCACCAGGAACAGGTAACCGATCGGGCGGTAACCCGACTCCTCGCCGTACAGCTCGGGGAAGGCGGCGTACTCCTGGATGCTCAGCCAGGACAGCAGCACGTTGGCTCGGGTGCCGAACTGCACGCGTACGCCGGCGGCGCTCTTGCCGGTGGAGCCGGTGGCGGGCGCGTCGCCTGCCTCGAGCACGCCTACTCGCAGGCCCTGCTCGGCCAGCCTGAACGCGCAGGCGGCACCGACGATGCCGGCGCCTACCACCAGCACGTCGTAGCTGGCGGTTGGCATCTAGGCCAGCGACGCGAGCGCGGCGGAGAGCCGCTGCCGCGCTTCGGCCGGCAGGCCGGCCACGCTACCCATGTTCTCCGAGGGCGCCAGTGAGAACACCGCCTCGGGGTCGGCGATGCTGACCTCCACGCCCCTCGTTACCTCACGCACCACCACGTTGCAGGGCAGCAGCAGGCCGATGCTGCGATCGGCGTCAAGCGCCTGGTGGGCCAGTTGCGGGTTGCAGGCGCCCAGTATGCGGTAGGGCTCCATGTCGGTGCCCAGGCGCGCCTTGAGGGTGGCGGCCACGTCGATGTCGGACAGGATGCCGAAGCCCTGGTCCTTTAGAGCGGCGGTCACGGCGTTGATGGCCTGGTCGAAGGTGCTATCAAGCACACGGCTCATGCCTAAAGGGGTCTCTCGCAGGGTGGCGGTCTCCATGCACGTTCCTCCATGTACCTATCTCCGGGTGTGCCCTATCTCAACGTCACGCTACAACCGCGCGTGAGGGACGCATGTACCCGGCGCTGCCCATCTGACACAGCGCCTTTCATCGGCGCGTGCCAATGTTAGGCGGGGTTCGCCTACCACCGTTCGCGGGCGCCGGGACGCCAAGTAAGCTCCCCCTTCCGAGACCCCAGCGCGGCTTCAGGCGCCGTGTCGCCGTTCCGTCCGCCCGAGACACTTAAGGAGGAACTATGCCCCGCATCAGGCACATACTGACGCTTCTGCTGGTATCGGCACTCGCGTTCGCGCTAGCTCAAGACGGCTCGTCAGAGGACGGCAGCTTCGACTTCCTGACGCTCGAGCTGGTGGCCGACGGTTTCGTCTCGCCCGTTACCCTCACCGCGCCCAGCGGCCACGACCGGCTGTTCGTGGCCGACCGCACCGGCCAGGTGTACGTGGTCAGCCAGGACGGTACGCGCTCCGAGGAGCCGTTCCTCGACATCGCCGACCTGATGGTCGAACTGTCGCCCTCGTACGACGAGCGCGGACTGCTCGGCTTCGCCTTCCACCCCGACTTCGGCAGCAACGGCCTTGCGTACGCCTACTACAGCGCGCCCCTGCGCGACGGCGCGCCTGAAGGGTGGAACCACACGGCGCACCTCTCCGAGTTCGGCCTCAACGCGGACGGCTCCGCGCTGGATCCGGGCACCGAGCGCGTGCTGCTCGAGATAGACCAGCCGCAGATGAACCACAACGGCGGCGAGGTCACCTTCGGCAACGACGGCTACCTCTACCTTGGGCTGGGTGACGGCGGCGCAGCTAACGACGTAGCCGAGGGCCACCCTCCCATGGGGCACGGTCAGGACGTGACCACCCTCAAGGGCAGCATCCTGCGCCTCGACGTGAACACGCGCACCGGCGACCTGCCGTACGGCATCCCCGCCGATAACCCCTTCGCTAACGGCATCGAGCTGCCCGCGGGCTACGAGTGGTCGGGCGACATCGCCAGGCCCGAGATCTACCTGTGGGGCCTCCGCAACCCGTACCGCTTCAGCGTCGACTCCGCAACCGGGGCGCTGGTAGTGGCCGACGTGGGGCAGAACATGTGGGAGGAGATAAACCACGTGACCGCCCCCGGTAACCTCGGCTGGAACCTGCGCGAGGGCGCCTTCGGCTTCTCGCCCACCGACCCCAACGCGGTCATCACCGAAAGCGACGCCCAGCCGCCTGTGGGCGACGCGTTCGTGGAGCCCGTGCTTACGTACGCTCACCCGGGCGTGGCCGCCGAGCTGGGCGCGCCCGAAGAGATGAACATCGCCGATCGCGGCATCTCGGTGTCGGGCGGTTACATCTACCGCGGCTCGGCCATACCCGAGCTGGAGGGCCATTACGTGTTCGGCGACTGGAGCCAGTCGTTCCAGCAGCCAGGCGGCAAGCTGTTCGTGGCGCGCGTGAACGACGGCGGCCAGTGGGAGTTCGTGCTTGACCGTCAGGTGGGCGAGTTCGTGCTTGCCTTCGGCCGCGACGGCCACGGCGAGCTGTACCTGATGACCACGGAGATGCCCGGCCCCGACGGCACGACCGGCAAGGTCTACCGCATAACCGGCGGGCAGTAACCCTCAGCGGCCCAGTACGGCCTCGGAGAAGGTCAGCACGTCCACGTCGGCGGCAGCCAGGTGGGCCATGACCAGCGCGAAGTCGATTCCGCCGTACTGGGCCCCGTACTCCGGCGGGTAGTTCACCAGCTGGTGGAACACCAGGATCAGCCAGCCCCGGTCGCGCGCCGCGCGGTCGATGACCGCCTTTATCGCCTCCACGGTGTCGCTGCTTTCGACGCTGAACGCCCGCAGGCGGTACGGGTCGGCTGGCGGCAGCGTCTCGAGCCCACCGCCCCGAGTGACGGTGCGCCCCGCCGCGAAGTAGCCGCGCACCGCCTCGATGGCGGGGCCGTCTATCAACCCGTGCGGGTACACGATCACGTCGGCGCCGCGCCGGAAGCCGTGCTCGAGCATCCATCTCTTCACGCCCGCCAGTTCCGCCCGGAGCTGCTCCTCGGTCAGGCTGTCGAAACCCTGATCGAGCGGGGTGGCGTGGTGCGCCACGACCTCCCAGTCAGCGAACCGTTCCACAAGCTGCAGCTGCTCGAGGGTCATGAACGTGTCTACCCCCACCAGGTCGCGGATCACGGCCACGCTGGCCCTCACGCCGTGGCGCTGCGCCTGCGGTAACCCCAGTTCGTACACGCCCGAGCGCGCGTCGTCGAACATGACCGTCACCACGCCGCGCTGCGGCGCTTCTAGCGCGTCGAGCCCGTCGAGCCACACGCTCACGGGCGCCTTGCCGTCGTCGACTACGCTCAGCTGCACGCCGGTCACCCGGGTGAGGTCCACCTGAGGCGCCTCCAAAGGCGAGCCCAGGTTGAGCGTGAAGACGCCCCATTCGCCGTCGTCCAGGCGGCGCTCAGAGAGCGCGGGGGCCTGGGCGTACAGCTCGTACGCGTCGTGCGTGGCGAAACCGTCGTGGCTCAGGTAGAGGTACATGCTCCGCAGGTGCTCGACCGGCGCCACCTTGAGGCGCAGGCGCAGGAACACGTTCGAGAGGTCCATGGCCTCCAGCCCCGCGGCGCGCAGGTTGACCTGGCGGCCGTCGCCGTCGCTTTCCAACCTGAGCGTGCGCGTGCCGAGGAGCACCTCGGTCAGGTCGGGTTCTACCGAACCAGCGCTGCTCTGCAACTCGAAGCGCGTGTCGAACTGGAACGTGTCGATGACCATGGCGGGGCCCCTGACCCAACTGCTCGCTAGCGGGCGTAGGTCTGCGGCCACTGTTGCCTGCTCCTGACCCCACGCCACTCCCGTAAGTGCCAACAGGGCGGCCAAACCCGCCCACAACCCACCCCTGTTTCGGTGCATGAGTGATTACACCATTCAGGCGTGCCCGGCTGGGCGCCTTACTGGGCGCCTACTGTTGGTCGAGGAACACGACCGCCTGGTTGGTCTGGTCGAACTGCACGTTTATCGTGACCTCGCCGTAGTACTCACCAGGCTCGGCGTACTCACCGTCGCCGTCCTCATCGCTCTCGACCACGATCGTCAGCGGGCCCGTTGGCGCGTTGGTGAGCGTGAAGATGCCGTCAGCGTCGAGCGTGGCCACCGGGTAGCCCGGTACCACCAGCCGCATTGCGCCCACGGGCGGCGGTGGCGGGGGCGGCGGGGGTGGCGGCTCGGTGGTGCCCACCAGCGCCTCGTACGAGGCGGCTGCGTTCACCAGGCCGTAACCGAAGTGAGGGTCCCTGCCGGGCGCCCCCAGGTCCGTGGCGCCAGCTATGAGGGCCTGCCTTATCTCGTTATCGGTTGCACCGGGGTCCGCGCTCTTCAGCAGCGCCACCACGCCGGCCACCATGGGGGCGGCCATGCTGGTGCCCTCCATCCAGCCGTAGTTGTGGGTGCCGGAGCTCATGTCGTAGTCGGTGCTGAGCACCATGTCGTAACGCTCGTTCGCGCCGAAGCTATTGCCGCCCGGTGCCGCGATGAACAGTTCGGGCCCTACGTGGCTGTAGCAGGCGCGTTGGTTGGCGGGATCGGTGGCGCCCACGGCCCACACCTGCGAGTAGGCGGCGGGGTACGAGACCGGATCGAAGGTGGCCTGGCCAGCCGGGCAGGCGGTGTTGCCGGCCGCGCCCACGATGATGATGCCGGCGTTGCGGGCGGCCTGCAGGGCGTCCTGCGTGCCGTTGCCCAGCGGCAGGCTGCTGCCCAGGCTGAGGTTCATGACCTGCGCCAGCGGCGCGCCGCCGTTGACCACGTGCTCGATCCCGCGGATGAGGCTGGCCGCGTTCATGGGGCAGCCGGGCTGGTTCTCGTAGTCGAGGTCAACCAGGTAGAGCCCGGCGCCGGGCGCCGCTCCCGCCACGCCTACGCCGTTGTTGGCCACGGCGGCGGCGATGCCGGCCACGTGGGTGCCGTGCGTGCCGCAGGCGGGATTAGTGGCCTCTACGCTGCCCTTGAGGTCACCGGCGTCGTACTGCCCGACCAGGTTCGGGGCCAGGTCCGGGTGGCGCGGGTAGAAGCCGTTGTCCAGCACGGCTATCGTGACGCCCGTGCCGTCGGCGGCCTCCCACAACTGCTCGGCCTGCACGCGGTCCAGGTTCCACTGCAGGTGCCGGAACTCGTCGTTGGCGAACGGGTAGACGGGCACCGGCAGCTCCACGTAGCGCACGCCGCGGGCCCCCTCCAGGCGCGCTTGCGCGAGGGCGGCGTCGGCCGCTGGCACCTCGACCAGAACCAGCCCGGCCGCGTCGAAGCGCGACTGAACGCGCGCGCCGTTTAGCTGGGCTACGGCGGTGGTGAGGGCGTGCACGGCCGACGCGGCCGGGGCGCCCGCCAGGCCCTGAGCAGCCAGTCCCGCATCGGCCGCCTGCAGGCCGACGATCAGGGTAACGGTCTCGCCGCCTACCTCGGCCTCCCCTGCCGGGGCGCTGGCCAGCGGGTGCTGCGCGGCGCCGGTCGGCTCGCTGCCGCCGGGCCCGCGTGGCTGCTCACCCGCCGTGGTTGGGCTCAGCCACACGCCGTTACCGGCGGTTTCCAAGGGCTGCACGCCGGCGCCGGTAGCGCCTGTGCTGCGCAGGGCGTAACCGGTTACGTGCGGGAACGTGAACAGGACGGTGCGGTCAACCGTGTGACCCGCGGAGCTTAACCGCACCACGAACTGGTAATCGGGGATGTTGCTGAGGCCCGCCGGGTCCACCGTCAAGGCGACGGTGGCGTTACCCGAGCCGCTACTGGCGCCGAGCGACACGCGCGAGACGATGGCCGAAGAGCCGCCTGGCGCGGGCTCTACCGTGAGCTGCCACGCCTGCTCGGCGCGCACCTGAAGCGTGCCCGTGGTCACGCCGATCATGCTGCCGGGCGCGCTCAGGGTGGGCGTCGTGGGTGGTGGTGGCGGCGGGTCCTCACGCGGCGGCGCCTTGGTGCAGGCGGCCAGGGCGGCGGCCAGCAGCAGGGCCGCTAGGCCGAGGGAGGCTCTTCTTACGCTGTTGCTGCGCGCACGGCGCAGCGGCAGCCGGACCGGTTCCTGTGGCATGGAGCTCCATCCGCGCCAGCTTGGCGCTTACGTAGCTCCTTGATAGTGCTCCGCGCTGAGCCTGGCGGTGTCAGATGCGTGAAAACGGTCTTGGCGTTCGGCTCATGAAGGCGCCATTAACGGCCGGCGTCAGCCCCTTTGCCGCATGGCTGCGATGGCGCGCAGCAGGCCGTTGGTGGAGGCGTCATGCGCGCCGGGGTCGGGCCTGCCCTGCTTCACCTCCGGCACCAGCTTCTTGGCCAGTTCCTTGCCCAGCTCCACGCCCATCTGGTCGAACGAGTTCACGTCCCACAGCACTCCCTGGGTGAAGATCGAGTGCTCGTACAGCGCGATCAGGCTGCCCAGCGCGCGCGGCGTGAGGCGCGGCAGCACCACCGACGTGGTGGGCCGGTTGCCCGGGAAGCTCTTGGCGGCGCTGCCGGCCTGCTCCTCGCTGCGGCCCAGCATGAGAGCCTCTGTTTGCGCCAGGAAGTTGGCGAGCAGGATGTCGTGGTGCTCGCTCAGGGGGTGCTGAGGCGCGGCGGGCACGATGAAGTCGGCCGGCACGAGCTTGGTGCCCTGGTGCAGCAGCTGGTAGAAGGCGTGCTGCCCGTCGGTGCCGGGTTGCCCCCACACGACCGGGCCAGTTTGCCACGTGACACGCGCGCCGTCACGCGTGACGCTCTTGCCGTTCGACTCCATGCTGGCCTGCTGCAGGTAGGCGGGCAGGTGCACCAGCGACTCGTCGTACGGCAGCACCGCCCACGTCTCGGCGCCGAAGAAGTTGCCGTACCACACGTTGAGGAGGCCCATGAGCACGGGCACGTTCTCGGCGAGCGGCGCCAGCCTGAAGTGCTCGTCGACCGCGTGCGCCCCCTCCAGCAGCTCCTCGAACCGGTCCATGCCCACCGCTACCGCGATGCTGAGGCCGATGGCAGACCAGAGCGAGTAACGCCCACCCACCCAGTCCCAGAACGCGAACACGTTGTTCTGGTCGATGCCGAACGCGTTAACGGCCTCCAGGTTGGTGCTGAGGGCCGCGAAGTGGCGCGCCACGGCCGCCTCGCTGCCGGCCGCTTTGACCAGCCAGTGGCGCGCCGTATGGGCGTTCGTCATGGTCTCGAGCGTGGTGAAGGTCTTGGACGCCACCAGGAACAGCGTCGTGGCGGGGTTCAGGTGCGCCAGGGTGTCGTGGATGGCGGCGCCGTCTACGTTAGATACGAAGTGCAGCCGCGGCCCGTCGGCGTACGGCCTTAGCGCGCGCACCACCATCTGCGGCCCCAGGTGCGAACCGCCGATGCCGATGTTCACCACGTCGGTCACGCGCTCGCCGGAGTAGCCGCGCCACTCTCCCTGGCGCACGGCTTGGCTGAAGCGGCGCATTTGCTCCAGCACCTCTCGCACCTGCGGCATGACGTCCGCGCCGTCCACCAGCATGGGCCGCTGCGAGCGGTTGCGCAGCGCCACGTGCAGCACCGCGCGCCCCTCGGTGGTGTTGATGGGCTGGCCCGCGAACATGGCGTCGCGCGCCTCGGTCACGCCGGCGGCGCGCGCCAGCTCCAGGAGCAACTCGAACGTCTCGCTGGTGGCGCGGTGCTTGCTGAAGTCGACCAGCAGCTCGGCCACGGTGACGGAGAAGCGCTCGAAGCGGTCGTCCTCGCCCGCGAACAGGTCGGCCAGCGTCACGCCGTTAATGCGCCGCTGATGCTCCTCCAGTGCCTGCCAGGCGGCGCGGCGCGGCGCGGGTGGCGGCTCGGCTGGCACGCCGTTAACGCGGCCCGGCATCAGCCCTGCCCCGGCTCTTCGGGGTGCGGCTCGCCGCCTGCTGCGCTAGAGCGCCGCCAGATGTTGATGCCGGCTTCCACGGCGTGCTCGTCTATGCGCGCTAACTCGTCGTCGGTGAACTCCAGGTTGTTTAGGGCGGCCCAGTTCTCCTCCAGCTGCGCCACGCTGGAGGCGCCTATCAGGACCGAGGTTACGCGCGGGTCGCGCAGGCACCAGGCCAGCGCCAGTTGCGCCAGCGTCTGGCCGCGCTGCCTGGCGATGTCGTTCAGCGCGTGCACGTGCTCAAGGGTGGAGCGCGTCAGCAGGCGCGACTTGAACGAGCCCTCGGCCGCGGCGCGCGAGTCTGCGGGCAGCGTGGCGGTCACGTCCGCCGGGTCGACGCCCAGGTAACGCGACGTGAGGAGCCCCTGCGCCAGCGGCGAGAACACGATGCAGCCCACGCCCTCGTCGTGCAGCGCGCCCAGTAGGCCCCGCTCGATCCAGCGGTTGAGCAGCGAGTACGACGGCTGGTGTATTAGCAGCGGCGTGCCGTTGGCCCGCAGTATGCGCGCGGCCTCGCGCGTGGTCTGCTCCGAGTACGAAGACACGCCCACGTACATCGAGAGCCCCAGGTCGACGGCGCTGGTGAGCGCCCCCATGGTCTCCTCCAGCGGCGTGTCGGGATCGTAGCGGTGGCTGTAGAAGATGTCGACCCAGTCGAGGCCCATGCGCTCTAAGCTCTCGCCTAGGCTGGAGAGCAGGTACTTGCGCGAACCGCCCACGCCGTAGTGGCCCGGCCACATGTCGTAACCGGCCTTGGTGCTGATAACGAGCTGGTTGCGCAGGCCCGCCAGGTCCGTGCTGAGGATCTCGCCGAAGTTCCGCTCGGCGGAGCCGGGCGGTGGACCGTAGTTGTTAGCCAGGTCGAAGTGGGTGATGCCGAGCTCGAAGGCGCGCAGGACTATCTGGCGCATGGTGTCGAGCGGGCGGTCCTCACCGAAGTTGTGCCAGAGGCCCAGCGAGATGGTGGGGAGCTTTAGGCCGCTGCGGCCGCTGCGGCGGAACGAGGCGGCGGGGGTAGGGGCGCCGGTGGCGTCCTGGGAGTGTGGCACGAGGAACCTCCTGGGCGGCGGTCCGGATCGTTCCGGTTGGCGCCTCCCCTACGCATCATAGGGCGGACGACCCGCGCGCGGCGGTTCGAGGGGGTCCCGGCCCGGTTTCCCCGTTTACGAATGTGAGTTTCGTAAGAGTCGCCTCCTTATAAAGGCTGTACAGCACGCGGACTAGGTGGTCGGCCCCGAAGCGGCCTCCTGACCTGACGCGGAACTAGTTCAGAAACTACTGGAACAAGGAGTGGTTCAGTGAAGAAGTCTATGGCGTTCCTATGGCTGTTCGCCGCAGCACTGGTGTTGGCGGCCTGCGGTACCACCGCACCTGGCGATAAGCGGGGGGAGGGTTCCAGCACCGTCATGAGCATCAGGTCCGATATGCCCTCCGGCTCGAGCGTGGGTGAGGAGTACACCTTCACGCTGGTAGCGCAGGGCGTGCCCGACGGGGTGCGCGGCGTTACCTTCGGGTGGAGCTTCGATGGTGCGCCGAGCGAGTACCGCACGGCGGCCGTGAAGAACGGCGCGGCCGTGCTGGTCTTCAAGCGCAGCTTCTCTGAGGAGCGCGAGTACCGGCTGAGTGCACTGGTGGGCAGGCCCACCAGCCCGACCGACATGAGCCAGTACGAGCAGTTGGCCACGGCCGAACTGGCGTTCACCGTGGGCGGGGACGGCGGTCCTGTGCTCACCGTGACCCCGCCGTTCGTGGTCGGCGGCGCCATCGACCAGGCTTACTACTTCTCGTTCGAGGCGGCCGGAATCCCGGAGGGCCTAGAACACGTGGCGTTCACCTGGAGCGTCGGCAGCGGCGCAACGCAGCGCGCGGACGTGGCGGTTGAAGCCGGCGCGGCGCGCAGCGGCACCACCCTCTCCTTCGACCGGGCCGGCACCTACACGCTGAACGTCATGCTGGCCGAGCCGTACGCGGACGGCGACGACCTCGAGGACTTCGTTCTGGCCTCGCGCTCCGTGAGCATCGTCATAACCGACGGCGCGGGTCAGCCTGACTACACCGCGGTGCTGGCCATCGACCCCAACACCATCACCGATGGGCGCGTGGGCCAGAACTACTCCTTCACCCTTAGCGCCAGCGAGGTTCCTGCGGACCTGAGTGAGGTTACCTTCGCCTGGCAGTTCCAGGGCGAGCCGATCCGCTTCCAGAGCGTGGCGGTTGTGGGCGGCGAGGCCAGCCACACCGTGAGCCGCACCTTCGACCGGGCCGGTGCTTACTGGCTGCACGGCTACGTGAGCAGGCCAACCGCTTCGACCGACCTGGCTGACCACCGGGTGCTTGATTCCGCGGTCGCCACCATAGCTATCGACGTCGAGACGCCGATCCGTGAGGTGGACCTGGGTTCCTGCGACGGTTGGGTGGAGACCCAAGCCGGCGGCCACGGCGTGACCGTTGACCGCTGGAACCTGAGGCTCGTGCCGGTTGGCGCCGTGATCGACTTCCGCTATTACACGTACACGATCCCCGACAGCTTCATCATCGAGTACCCGGTGGGCGACATAGCGTACGAGACCGGCTGGGTGGGCGACCCCTGGCACGCCTGGCCCATCTTCGGGCAGCCGGAGCTGTACCCTGGCGGCATCGTGGGTGGCCCCAGCGGCACCGCCGAGGGCGTCTTCACCAAGCTCGCGGGGCAGGACGAGTTCCGCGTCACGGTGCTGGGCCCTGACCAGAACACGCTCTGGAACTACGAGATCCGCTGCCGCGTGCCCAACTGAACGGCGCTCACGCGCTAGGCAAAACCGCAACGTGAACGAGAGTGGGGCGCGCCCATCTGCGGGCGCGCCCCTCTCTAAGTAGGTTCTCCGAAGCGCTAGGCGCTGGCGCCCAGGGCTGTGGCGACGCGCGGCCGCGGCTTGTCGATGAGCTCCTCGAGCTTCACGGCGCTCAGCGCCTCGTGTATGGCCAGAGTGGTGTTGATCCAGCAGACGTTTATGCGGCAGTAGCCTTTGCGCTGCTGCGTGGCGCAGCGCGCCTTGGTCTGGCACGTGTCGAGGATGACCGGTCCCGACACGGCCTCGATGATGTCGAGTAATGTGAGCTTAGCCGGATCCGCTGTTAGCGTTACCCCGCCGTTTCGACCCTGGCGGTTCTCTACGTACCCCACCTGGGCGAGGCGTCTTAGCACCTTGGCGAGGAACGCGGGCGGCATCTGGAGATCGCTGGCGATCTGGGCTGCGGCGCTGCCGGGGTTCTCGGCCGCGTACACCAAGGCGTGTATGGCGTAGCTCTCTTCTCGCCTTAGGAGGGTGCGGTGCAAAGAGTTGGTGTCCGACTCGGCCACGTACCCAGCGTAGCAGGAAACGTAGAGACTAATGTCCGTCTTTTTCGTGCCTCACGTGGGGGCGCCGCGCCGTGTTCGGGAGCGGCGGATTTCACATGTGGCACGGCGCTTCGAGCCGGGACGTCTGTCCTTGAGTGGAGGTAGGCACAGTCCGTAACTTGGAGTCAGATGTCCAGGTTAGGTCCTGGAGGAGAACCCAGAGGAACCGGCCCGACGGGCCCAGGAGGAAACGAGATGCGTAAGTCCACCGGAACGATGCCACTGAGCATCATCTTCATCGCAGCCGCCGCTTTCGTGGCCGTTGCTGTAGCGGTCGCCCTATACGGCAACCGTGCCCCCGCCACCGCCCACGCCGATCACGACGCTCACGCTCACGAGATAACCGTCAACCAGCCCATGCTCGCCAAGGTCGCGCTTTCAGACCCCGAAGACAGCATCCCCGTCGAAGAGCTGCCGGTCGTCATCGGCGAGCTCGGCTTCGCGCCGAACGTGGCGCCGGCCATCGACCGCGACTACCGCGCTCACGTGATGGTGGAACTCGAAGTCATCGAAGAAGTGCAGGAGATCGCCCCGGGCGTCGAGTACATGTTCTGGACCTTCGGCGGCACCGTCCCCGGACCCATGCTGCGCGTGCGTCACGGCGACTACGTGACCTTCACCCTGCAGAACCACCCCACCAGCATGATGCCGCACAACATCGACCTGCACGCCGTCAACGGCCAGGGCGGCGGCGCCGAAGCCACGCTCATCTCCCCTGGGCAGCAGGCCACCTTCTCGTTCACCGCCCTCAACCCCGGCGTGTACATCTACCACTGCGCCACCGCGCCGGTAGGTATGCACATCGCCAACGGCATGTACGGCCTGATCGTCGTGGAACCCAAGGAGGGTTACCCCGAGGTTGACCACGAGTTCTACATCGTGCAGGGCGACTTCTACACCTCGGGCGACTTCGGCCAGCGC
>Ga0265293_10010888_pt1 | contig 12563 bp, 6 predicted proteins | sample Munlanlewell138R_FD_192505 | JGI IMG/M metagenome (GOLD analysis project Ga0265293, IMG submission 192505) | Leachate microbial communities from a municipal landfill in Southern Ontario, Canada - Leachate well 138R | ecosystem: Engineered > Solid waste > Landfill > Unclassified | place: Canada... | reverse complement strand
AATACCTGATTCCCATGTATAAGGCATAACTCGGAAGTATACAGATAGGGAGTTCCATGGTCATGTGTCCACCAAAGATTCGGCTTTTCGATTTTGAATGATGCGCTCTTTAATTCAGATATCTTGCCGGTTTTACTAAACACAATACTTCCATCTGAAGCACAGAGTTTCCATTCAAAGTTTTTATCTGAGATATTATTCCCCTCAACTTTTAAGTTAATATTTGCGTTGTTACAATCTTCATCAAGTATATAATCAATAAAAACATCGATTAAATTCGCTTTGTTGCGCTTTTCCATATAAGTATCATCCCAAATACCACTTGGAACTAACCGTGGATGCCAGTCCCAACCGTAACTCACTGCCGGTTTAACGCTCTGGGCTGCATTCGACCGACCTCTTTTTCCCGGAATTTTTGGTGCCGGATATATGAGAACTTCTAAATTGTTCTCCGTCTTCAGTTCTTTAGTTAAATTTAATTCAATAGGTTTAAACATGCCTTCCTGGCTATAAATGTTTTTCCCGTTTAAAATAATTTCGAATTTGTAATCAATCCCTTTTGATACAAAATAATACTGTTCTCCATCTTCCAATTGCGGTTTTTGGAAAGTTGTTTTATAAGTCCAAAACATATCTTCCATCCACAAATAATCCTTCCAATTTTCGGCATAGCTATAATCTCCCCATTTTTTGGCGTTTGCATAATCAAGCTGAACTGCGCCAGGAACATCAGCAGCGTACCATTCTTTAGGACACTCTGCTTCTTCCTTGTGGAATCCCACGTTCCAGGTAAGATATTCTTTATCTGCATTATTCATAGCAATTCCATTAAGTACCGACAACATGACCAGAATGCTTAGAAAGGATTTTACTGGCTTACCCAATATGTTTCTCATATAAATTAGTTTTAAAATCTAAATATCTATTATGCCGCTTCAACGAGCCTGTTAAGCTCCTTAGAGTAGACTTTCTATAAATGATGTTCATCCATTTTAATCTCAGTTTGCTGTCCACTTATGATCATTTTTACAGACACTGCAATAAACCAGTCAATAAATGCCTCCCTTGTTAAATCAGTTATATCATAAAATGAAACTAACAGGGTAAAGCGTTCCTACCGTTTAAACTTGTCTTTTCTTTGCCGCATAATCACCGAAATGTTGTAGGCAAAAACGTTTAGTTGCCAAAGAATCTCGTTTACCCAAAAGTTACCATTGAGTGTGGCGCCAGTCATAACATGACCCTTTATCTGCTCGATCCAGGTCTCGCTGGTGGAATGTTGTTTATAGATTTTATGCAATCCTGCCGCATCAAGCTCATAAGTGATGATCTAACAAGCGTATTGGCAAAAAAGGAACTATTTTACGTTCTCCAAAAAAAGTTTCAACATACTTTTATCTTTCATTTTCTTTAAAGAACGACACCTAATTATCGATTACCAATCACATGGTATCGTTCTTTCTTTTTCAATATTCAACTTTTGACAACTTCGTTTTATAAATTGATGGTAAAACTGTTGTCTCCTGTTTTACTCAATTTTATTTCTTTTTCGTATGTTTTTCCCTGGTATCTCACTTCTATTTTGTACTTCCCGTAAAAACCCCGGAATTGAATCTTTCCTTTTTTATTTGTTTTTAAAGCTTCATTTGTTTTCCATTCACAGTTGATTAACCGGTCCAATACTTTATATGCTGGTTTGGGATTCATCTCACTGTCAAGCAATCCACCCATGAGATCATTTTCTCGTCCATGTGCTGTCCCATCAGCAAGATTCCACCATGTAAGCCCTTCCATATTCGGTGTACTAAACCATAGGCGATATAGATTTTCAACTATATCTGCCTGTTTGACTGACCCGTTATCTCCGCTCCCAGGTATTGTTATTTCAGTAATATACATTGGTAAATTCAACCGACCTAATTGTTTATATACCTGAAAGAAATGTTCCGGAGTTAATATTTTACCTTCTAACATTTCTTCACGCATTTGTGGATATATATGATAATGTATTCCCATACCATCAACTCGAATATCTTTACTTAACAAATATTTGAATGCTGATTCGAATTCACCCTCATAATTTTGAACCTGTTTAAAACCAGGGTGTACCTGTTTAAATCCTTCATTATTTAACAATTTTACATTCCCCAGGAACAGGCTTCCTGCTTCTTTGAAACTCCACGCGAGATAATCCATTGGATCTGGTACTTTGTGCCACTGGTCAAGATGACGTATTCTATGTATCTCTTCGTTCAGAACATCCCACATCACAATATCATCTTGATATCGATTCGCCAGCTCAGCCATATGCTTCTTTGCCTGTTTTAAAAATACCTCCGGATCATTTTTTGCAGTCCAGTCAGGCATAAATGCGTTTTTTGCATATAACAGTGCATGCCCTTTAGCAGTTATTCCATTCTCTTTGCACCAATTTACGAGCTTGTCGGGAGGCGGACGGCGCCAAATTGGTTCTGAATCTTCTTCAAACCTGGGATGCCCTTCATTTGACTCCAGGCCTCGCCAATAAAAAGGGATAGTGGCAAAATTGAACAGGTTGACAAACGCGTTCTCGTATTTCGTATTAAGTTCCGGCGTTTTAAGCTGCCCAAGCACAAAAAGGTTGCAGCCAAACAAAAATTCATGAGATTGCTGCTTTATTCTAACTGTTACATTTCTAAGCTTTTCTCCATTTCTACCATGCAACTGAATAACAGCATCCCCTTTTCGATATTTTTCAATGCCTTGATCAATCTTTGCCTGGACTTCGAGACTCCAAAGCTTCCAATAAGCTTCACTCATAACACTATTTCCCTTATTCCCTTCCACTCCATGCGCCGAAAACAGGTTCATGCATGTAAAAAAAACAAACAGTTTTATAAATGGTAATTTCATAATTTAAGTATTACTTATAAATCCAAATTGATTTTTTGTAGCTGGTTCTGACCTCGGCAATAAGACAAGAACTATTTTATCGAGGACAATTTGGTTTAACCCCAGTCAAAATATTTTTCATCCTTTGTCTTTTGGGTGTAAAATGCCCAGTAATTTTCATTTTATGAGCTAATAGAACGCACTTCGCTCACACACCCACTCTTGGCTTGTCTTCATTCAGTCCTCTTTTCTTTGTAAAATCCTGATAAAACAAGAGAAATATCACTAATCGATTCAACCCGGGAAAACTGACTCGCGAATAATTTCAGCATTAGAAGTATTTTAATGAATACTTTTCAGGCCTTCCTGTGACTCGATTAAAACTATAACCACGCCAGCAGAGAGGCATGGTTATAGTCTGAATATGACCTGTATTTAAGAAGATATTTTAGATTCCCGTTAAAAATGTAACCTTAGTGTATCCTGAATCTTTTATTGTCTCATCTTTACTAACTGCCTTGATCCGTGCGGAGTACCTTGTATTGGTTAATAGTCCAACCGTGTATTCCAGAGTACCGTCAATCGTATAGGTCTGAAGATCGTTAGTAAACAGGTCGTCTTTACTCACCTCAATGACGTATGATGCATTTGCAATCGGCATCCAGGTAAATGTTACCTCATTTACGTTAACTTCGGCCGTAAACAAAACCGGCCTGAATAACTGATCCGGGACATCATCCTCTATTGCTTCTTCTTCACATGAAATCACAAAGGGGAAAAAACACAACGCCAGTATAAACAATCTGATTATGTAATATCTATTCTTTTCCATATCAACATACATTTGATTTATAATTATTCTAATTGAATTCATTTAACCTAAGGGATCTGGTCATTACGCAGCATACCATTGCTGTCATTAATATCCGATTCATGAATTGGAGCGAGATGGTTATTCTTTGCCGCATCATATCCATTCGCTACTCTATCCAGAACGCCATTCATAGTATTTATACTGCTTGCAGAGCTCGAAGGGAACCAGGCTGTCCGTGTGTATCCGTCAATTTCCGCTGAACCGAGATCGAAATCAGGATTCAAAATTTCCATTGTTTCGCCGTCTTCCTTGTATTTCCAGAATAAGTAACGCTGAAGCTTACTGTGATATCTGTACGTGGGGTCATTAGTAATGATCTTTCTCACGTCGTCTTTCATCTGGGCGATCTTTGTTCCCAGAAGGTTCCACCTCACCAGATCGACCTTTCTCATAAATTCCCCGCCGAATTCAAAAGCCCTTTCATCGACAATGGCATTGAAGAAGGCTTCTTTGCTTACAGACACCGAATCAACATAATTCATTACTTTTGATGCCCACTGATCTTCAGGGAATGCTCTTTCCCGGATAAGCGACAATGCCTCTTTTGCCGCCTGAGTAGGGCCATTGACCTGATTTTCTGCTTCGGCAAACATTAATATGATGTCAGAATAGCGCATCAATGGAAAGTTAACTCCTGTATATCTTGAAGCGCTCAGGTCTCCTCCCATTGACGGGACTATCCATTCTCTACGAAATTTAGACTGGCCAAGACCTTGTAAACTTGCAGGATATTGCTTATTTAGGTAAGCACCTGTTTTAGCATAATTGTATAATATGCAGGCAACATTTCTCCGGATATCTTTCCTGTCGAATGTATAGTAATAAGAAGGTGGGGTACGTACCCGTACATTAGCTTTTCCATATTTTGTATCATTATGATACACTCCTATGTCTGAACCAACAGGGCCACTTTTCAGTCTGCCAAATGCAACCTCAAAGAGGATTTCCTTATGCGTCATATCCATACTATACCCATGCAGTGTCCTGAAGACATTTTCAAAGTCGGGATTCAATTGATGCTTTCCACTTTCCAGAACCTCTTTGCATTCCTGTAGTGCGATTTCATAATAATCCTCCCAGTTCCGGCCGCGCCGGGTCTCGAAAGTTCCGTTTCTGAGGGAATAACCGGCATAAGCAAGCGCTAACCTGGCCCTTAATCCTTTCACATAGGCTCTGTTTACACGCTCCGTTGTCTGCGTTACACTCATCCAGGGGATATAATCTTCGATTTCTTTTAAGTCCTGAATAAGGTATTCATAGATTTCATCCCTGTCGGTTTTTGGGAGGTAGAACTCACCATCAGACGTGGTTGCCTCCAACTTAAAAGGCACATCACCCCATAGATTGATCAATTCGGAATAAAAATAAGCCCTTAGTGTTATCGCTTCGCCGTATAGCCGATGAGCCTCGCCGGCATACTCATCTGTCCAGATCGCGCTTTTAGGCAAGGCATCAATACAGATATTTGCAGCCTCAATGGCCTTATATAAAGCGTTCCACGGTTGAGATAAGTACATAGTTGATGGTGTGGCAGCATAATGGGCAATATCATTGTGATTGTTTGCATTGGCATTAAAACAAGTCTCGATATCATTATCACATTTAAACCAAAACATCATATAAGCCCATCCCCCATATTCATCCGTCAACCTATCATAAACATTATAGACGGCCTTCGTCGCAAAATCAACGTTGCTAAATGTTACTTCGTCTGAAAACGATGAGTTGGAGTTTGTTTTAAGATAGTCCTCGCATGAAACGGTAACAAGAACTAACCAAATTGCCACAATAAATTTTAAGTGTTTTTTCATAATTTTATTTTTAGAATTCAACGTTTAACCCAATATTAAACGAACGGCTCCTGGGATAGCCATTCCAATCCACGCCCGGGGTTAGCGGTGAAGAACGCCGCATATTAACTTCAGGGTCAAAACCTGAATAACGGGTCCATGTCCAAAGGTTATAAGCCGATGCATAAATCCGCAGGTTTCCGATCCCGTACTTGTCTAACAGATTTTTAGGCAGTGAATAGCCCAATGTCAATGTATTCAATCGCAAGAAAGAACCATCTTCTATGGCCCAATCATAGAGGGTAAGCATCGAATTTTGCGGGGTCCAGATCGTGGCGTCCTTGTTCATTTGAGCTAACTGAGCCGGATCAGTAACCGTTTCACCAGTTACCTTGTCTATGCGCATGAACCTGTTATCTGAGTTCATAATATTGAAAAGATTTCTATATTTCGAAGTCGCACTGTTAATAGATCCCCAAAATTTGTTTGCGTTAAAAATGTCATTCCCGTACACCCAGTTAAAGAAGGCAGAAAGGTCAAACCCTTTATACTGTGCTTCTAGATTAAATCCGCCGGTATGTTTTGGATTGGCATTCCCGATGATTACCCGATCATCCTCAAGAGTGATCATCTCATCGCCATTCTGGTCTTTCAGCTTCATAGAGCCCGGTCCGAAGTCTGCAACCCCTATTACAGAACTACCATCAGGAACTCCTTCTTTTAAAGAATAATTGCCATCAGCATAGTCGAAATCGTCAACGGCATACATCCCGTCCGTTTCAAAGCCATACATTTCGCCTATCTGGCCTCCTTCATTAATTTGGTATTCACCGGATACCCAATAAATAAAACCTGAGGATTCTAACCATGTCTTTGCTTCACCGAGCTTATCAATGTGGTTTTTATTGAAGCCGATATTAAAGGAGCCTGACAGACTGAAATCCTTTGTTTTAACAATTGCACCATCCAGAGATATCTCGATCCCTTTGTTGGATGTCTGCCCTATGTTTTGCCATTGCGAGCTATATCCTGTGTTGCCTGGTATAGATGCAGAGATTAAAAGATCCTTTGTGGTATTCTTATAGATATCCACAGAACCGTTCAATCGCTGTTTGAACAATCCGAAATCAAGGCCAATATTCCGTGTTACAGTTGTTTCCCATTTCAAATCGGAATTAGCAAGGACACCGGAAGGTTTAATGAACGTAGTTAATTGATCACCCTCTCCTTTTCCTCCCATGGACAACCTATATGTCGAAGTTGAAAAGGTTCTCTTCCATGAATCAATAGGAATCCGGTTGTTCCCTGCTTTCCCATAACTCACTCTCAGCTTGAGATTATCCAGCCACCGTTTTTCCGATGCCATGAAATTTTCATCGGAAATACGCCAGGACAGTCCGGCTGAAGGAAAATACCCCCATTGATTTCCCGGTGCAAACAGGCTCGAACCATCGGCACGAACAGTAGCCGATGCAAGATACTTCCCTTTGTAGTCGTAATTCAGACGTCCAAAAAACGACGAAACTTTAACAGGGGCGTATTCGTTCGTCGCAATCGGGTCGGCCATGCCAAGGTTCATCATAGCAAGGGCACTGGCAGCATCAATGTATTTAGGAAAATATTTTGCCCCGGAATTGATCGTTTCCGTTTTAGAATAAGTCAACTCCTCTCCTATCATGGCAGTCAGATTACTCCCCGGCAAAAAGTCTCTTTTGCTGTAAGTTAAGATATTCGCCATTCGATAAAGGGTTGAATGAGTGTTTATCTTATTTGCAATAGGTTGAATCCCAAACTTTTGAACTTGTGGGGTTTCTATTCCATAGAAAATTCTTTGCCTGTTCTGTCCATATTGGATCCCAAATTCAAAACGGTATTTTAAGTTTTTCATTGGGCTAATCGTCGCTCCCCCGTTAAAACTGAATTTCAGATTTTTTTTCCTTTTATATTCATCCTCAATCATTAATACAGGATTATAATTTTCTGCATAATACAGTTCCTCACCCTCCGACAGGGATTCGTCAACATAATCAGACAGCCCGTTTACAGGTCTGTATTGTACGGCCTGCATCAAACGATATGAAGTACTGGAAATTGCTGCTGCTCCTGCTCCTTTAATCTGCATATCAGATAACCTGGTATTCATATCAACAGTCAACCAATCGTTCACCTTTTGGGATGTATTAATGACAAGGTTTGTCCTCGAATAAACCGAACCAAGCATAATTGCTTTATCATCGTTACGGGTGAGGCTGATGTTGTATGTAGATGTTTTAGATCCGCCTGAAAATGCAAGGTTATGGTACATATTTGTCCCGGTCCTTCCAAAAACTTCATCCTGCCAGTTCGTCCCCTTTATTTGCTTGTACAGATCAATATCTTCAAAAGAACCTAAGTAACGCTCTACACTTTTCCCAAAACGTTCGAACATAAGTAAAGAAAATTCGTAAGGATTTAAGACATCGAGCGTTTTTGTAATATTTTTCACCCCATAGTACATATTGTATTTCACTTTCCCTTTTCTTTCGAAATTCCCCTTGGTTGTTGTAATCAGGATAACCCCGTTAGCTCCCCTTGCACCATATATGGCTGTAGAAGAAGCATCTTTCAAAACATCGATACTAGCGATATCTGTAGGAGCAATATCGTCAATATTATCCACGGGAAAACCATCGACAAGGTAAAGTGGTGAATTATCCTGGGTAAGCGAACCTCCTCCACGTACACGTATCATAATTTCAGCGTCCGGCGAACCATCAACCTGTGTCACCTGTACACCGGCCAACCGGCCAGTAATGGCCTGTCCGGCAGAAGAAACGGGGATATCCTTCAACGAACTTCCACTGACAGAGGCAACTGAACCTGTTAAATCTTTACGATGCATTGTACCATAGCCGATGGCGACTACCTCTTCAATCCCGACAGTCTCCTCTTCAAGGATGACATCGATCGATGATTTTCCAGCCACGAGAATTTCCTGCGTTTTCATTCCCACAAAAGAAAAAGCCAGGACCGCATCGGCAGGAACGTTCGTCAAGGTATAGCTCCCATCCACCCCGGTAATAGTTCCCCGGGTTGTATTCTTAATCACCACCGTAACCCCCGGAAGCGAAATACCCGAAGTATCGGTGACTTTACCCGAGACTTTACGCGCTTGTTGTGCAGCCTGCGCACTGTTTTCTTTCAAGATAATATGCGACCCTCTGACGTCATATTCCACACCTGATTTGTCAAAAAGAACTGAAAGCACCTCTCCGATCTCTTCATTGGTGAATGAGACATTAATCTTCCGATCCACGTCCACAACCTCACGGTTATAGATAAAATAAAGATTACTCTGTTGTTCAATCTTTAACAATACTTCTTCGAGCCTGGCATTCTCAAGATTCAATGTCAGTTTCGCCTGGGATTGCGAAAATCCTTTGGATGCCAAAAGCTGGGCAAAACTCAGCAACAAGCACAGGACAGTTAGCTTCATCTTCAATAAGTTTTTTTTCAGAAAGCATTTTATCGTGCCTTCTGAAAGGTTAACCACTTTTTTTTCCATACTTTTGTGTTCATTAATTGGTTGTAAGAAATTGATTAATTTGAGTGATGCAAGGGGGAGCCGCTAACTTCTCCTTGCATTTTATCTGTTCATAAGCAATCTCGTTTTATTTTCTTTTGATGTTAATTTTGCTTTTTTCATAGGTGCCGTCAGGTAATTTACCAGGCGTTTCATAAGAATAGGTAAACGGCGTACTGGCCGATAACAATCTTAGTATCTCGGAAAGGCTCTCATCCCTGAACCGCGCATCCATCGGGACGCCCGCCAGTACTTGATCCTTCAGTTCAATATCAACGCCAAACTTCCGCGAAAGCTGCTTTAAAACCGTTTCAAAAGACGTGTTCCGGAATATCAAAACGCCGTCTTTCCAGGCTGTATAATAATGGGGATCCTCATTTTGGACGACCAATTTCTTCGAATCCCCGTGAAACGTAACCGTCTCACCCGGCTTAATATAAAATTCTTCTTTCCCGTCCAGTTTTCCCGCCGGGGACGACAGGGAAACCGATCCTTCAACCAGGGTCACCTTTACAAACGGCTCCGAAGAAAACGCATTGACATTAAACGTGGTTCCATAGACCTTGACACGCATGTCACCCGCCGATACCATCATTGGCGTCTGTTTGTTTTTTACGACTTCAAAATAGGCTTCGCCGGTTAAGGAGACGTCTCTCGTTAGGCCATGAAATGGATTGGGATAAGAGACTGTGCTCCCGGAATTCAGCCAAACCAGGCTTCCGTCGGGCAAGATGAATTTGGTCACGGTCCCAGGCTGTGAATTTACGGTGACCAGTTGCGACACTGTCGCCAAGGGGGCCGGTTCAGCTTTATAAAATTGAACATAGCCCGTGTACAAAATCAGGGGAATGATGAGGATGGCAGCGACCCGGGCAAAGCCGTCATAAAGCTGCCGTCCTGCTGTTTTTCCGACAGGTTTGATCCTTCGTTCGGCCAGTTTCCAGACGGTTTCGTTCAGCGCTTCCTCCACCACCGCTTCCGGATGTTCAAGCCGGCGAAAATCCAGACCCAACCATAGTTGCCGCAAAATCTCCATCTCTCCGGCGGTAAGCCCGTATTTTTTGAATACCTCCGCCTTTAAGATCTCGTCAAGATTGTTCCATTCCGAAAGTACCTTTCGGAAATCTTTGTCTGTCAGCAATATCGAAATATCTTCCGTTCTTCTCATGGTGCAAATCAAAAAACGATTTTGCTACCATAGAGAGAGAAATCCAAAAAGCATCATCAAATTTTTCACACTTTTTTCAAAAAAAATTTACCCAACTCCCGGCCTTTGCAGCAAAAGGGATCAATTTCGACTATGGTAATAAAGCGCTGTGAAGGCGTCTTCTAAGATCAATTTTTAATTTTGAACGTAAATTTTATGGGAGAATCAAGTAAAAACCTGGCAACCGACGGCCTCAGAGGCCAAGGTGGGTAATCGTCGCCGCAGGGCGGACGGGAAAACCTTCGTATCGCGCCATCCCGGTGATCAGAAGGCTGATCCGACCGATGCCGGAAGATACCAACCCGGATTGGTCTGGATCACCCACACCGATATCCGGTGATCCGAACAGGTGGAAGGTTCCTGAGCCGGATGCCAAGCCGCCGCCGGACCAACTTACTGTGATGGAAAAATAAAAAAAGTGTTGAAAAATAAATTTTTGAATATCAGAAAGAAACAGCAACTTTGTCAAAACTTTTATTTTTTTAAAATTTTGATAAAGTAAGATATCAATAACTGTTTATGAGTAGTATAATAAATAGGGAAAACTTTATAGAGGAGTTGGAAAAGTTGAAGGGCGAGCATATAATCAAAGTGATTACAGGGCTTCGCCGTTCGGGAAAATCAACTTTAATGGAAATTTTTGCCGACAAATTGAGAAATTTGGGCGTTTCTGACGACTGTATTCAGATGTACAATTTTGAAAAACCGATTTTTGAAGAAAATGTCGGTTGGAAAACTGTTTATAACCATATTGTTGCCAAATTACAACCCGATAAACTAAACTACATTTTTATTGACGAGCCGCAACAGATTACAGGTTTTGAACGGCTTATTGATGGGCTTTTCGTTGAAAAAAACATTGATTTGTACGTTACAGGTTCAAATGCTTACTTTTTGTCGAAAGACCTGGAGACTTTGCTTTCAGGTCGTTATATTACCATTCACATTTTGCCGTTTTCATTTACAGAATTTTGCATGGCGCAGCAAACCGAACATTTCGACAAATACGAACTGTTCAGAAATTATCTTTATGAAACTTCGTTGCCGCAGGGCGTTTTATTGAGAAAACACGGCGCTGATATTCAAAACAGGTATATTCAAGATGTTTATAATACTGTGATTGACAAAGATATAAAGCAACGCTACAACATTCAAAATATGTGGAGTTTTGAAAATTTGGCAAAATATCTGATGGGCAACATTGGCAACCAAGTGTCGCCGAGCAGCATTTCAAAAGCAATGAAAGCAGACAGACAGGATATTCACCACAATACCGTTGAGAAATACATAAAATATCTGTGCGATTCGTTTGTTTTTTATCAGGTCAACCGTTTTGATATTCCGGGAAAACAGCAATTGGCAACGCAGGAAAAATATTACCTTGTTGATATTGGTTTCCGAAATCTTAAACTTGGAAAATTTCAACATCAAGATCTTGGACATATTTTGGAAAACATTGTTTTTTTGGAACTTATCAGACACGGAAAACAAGTTTGGATTGGCAAAATAGGTGCTTTCGAAGTCGATTTTATTGTAAAAACACAGGAAAATCGCTTCGAGTATTACCAGGTAACTTGGACTATGGCTGATCCGCAAACAGCCGAAAGAGAAATCAGACCCTTGGCAGCAATAGCCGATAATTACCCGAAATTCATCATTTCAACCGATACCGTTACCGGAGAAATCGACGGCATAGAACATTTGAATGTTATTGACTGGCTGTTAAAAAAATAATTCATCCCGCGCAAACGCAATTCGCTATAAACCGGCGATATGGTTGCCAGTGTAGCAATTTACTGGCAATATTTTGAAATTACAATAACGACAGGAGAGAGGAGCGTGTCCGGAAAAGCTTCTTTTGCTATTTTAAGTTTCACCTGCATCATGGCGACCCGTTGGACGGAATGATGCTGACAGGCGTGCTTGGCGGAATATACAGCAGCACGGCAACCACGGTTATTTTGGCCCGGAAGGAGAAGAAAGAAGGAACCGGCATCCGGTCGGTATCAGCCATTATGCCGGCCAACGGCATGATGTACCTGATTGGATAAATCATTCTCAGGCAAACCTTCTGGAATAGCCGGAGGAACCTGACCGGTTCGGGTCTTTCTTCCTAGAAGCAAAAAATTCCTGCTTCCTCCGCTGTTTTTCTTTCTCAAATTCCTTTTTCTCCCTGTCAGTCATCGGCTTATCCGTTTGCGGGAAGGGATGATGCTCGACACGATTGATCCGTTGGTTGATTAACCGCTCAATATCTTT
>Ga0265293_10010887_pt1 | contig 12563 bp, 9 predicted proteins | sample Munlanlewell138R_FD_192505 | JGI IMG/M metagenome (GOLD analysis project Ga0265293, IMG submission 192505) | Leachate microbial communities from a municipal landfill in Southern Ontario, Canada - Leachate well 138R | ecosystem: Engineered > Solid waste > Landfill > Unclassified | place: Canada... | reverse complement strand
AAATGTCATTCCTCCTGGGTTTGGACGAGCATTTCAGATACAGTGCTGATCTTCGCAGAATTGTCTGTCCACAGATTATACAAATTACACGGATTAGGGGCTTACGATTTGGGGTGGCAAGATGTTCTTGCCATAAAGACCGGAGGTCTTTTCTTTTAAATATGCGACAGGATGTCGCATCTACACTGCCCCGAACTCCGACGCGTAGCGTCGCCAACTGCAGCACTAATCGACTGCAACGAAAAAAACCCGGCCGCAGGCAATACCACCATTATCACTTTATGCCGCAATTCTTTATGCCGCTAAAAGACCAATATATCCCCCAGTTTCTCCCTGTATTCATGGCGTTCATCACTTCTTAATCAAGCGTTAATCAAGCGTTAATAATTAACGCTTGATTAACGCTTGATGACCACTTGTTGAACGCTACGCTAAGAGGGAGAAAAAGGTGGTTAAAGAAAATACCGAAAAAAGCCAAAAAAAAGCCCGGGAACTTAATCTCGGGCCTAATCTCTGGCTAAAGGGCTATAGCTGCTGTTTTGATCTCAATATGCGGACGTCCTGATTAGGAGCCGAAGATGCCCAACAGAACGCCGGCGGCAACGGCAGAGCCCACCACTCCGGCAACATTTGGCGCCATAGCGTGCATCACCAGGTAGTTTGAGCGGTCATACTGTTGCCCCACCACTTGCACCACCCGGGCAGAGGCGGGAACTGCCGATACACCGGCTGCACCCACCAGGGGATTGATCTTGTTTTTGGAAAAGAGGTTCAAGATCTTGGCAAAGATAACGCCCGCTGCTGTGGCCACGCAGAAACTGGCGGCGCCCAACAGGAAAATTTTGATGGTGTCCGGGGTCAGGAATACATTCGCAGTGGTTTTTGCACCCACCGTGAGCCCGATCAGCACGGTTACCACGTCTATCAATACAGTCTTTGCGCTGTTTGCCAGACGATCTGTAACGCCACTTTCTTTGAGCAGATTGCCCAAGAAGAGCATTGCCAGTAGCACCACCGATCCCGGAGCTATGAATGATGTAACAATGAAGGCCACGATGGGAAAGAACATCTTTTCTTTTTTGGAGACCACACGCAGTGCTTTCATGCGTATAACCCGCTCTTTTGGGGTGGTGAGCAAGCGCATGATCGGCGGTTGAATCACCGGTACCAGAGCCATGTAGGAATATGCCGCCAGAGCGATCGAACCTAATAAGTGCGGCGCCATCTTACTGGCCAGAAAGATGGAGGTGGGGCCATCCGCACCACCGATGATGCCTATGGAAGCGGATTCCAGAATGGTGAAGCCCAAAAGTAAGGAACCCATAAAGGTGGCAAAGATGCCAAATTGTGCCGCCGCTCCCAGCAGGATCAAGCGCGGATTCGCGATCAGGGCGGTAAAATCTGTCATCGCGCCCACTCCCAAAAAAATCAGGGAGGGGTAGATGCCTTTACTCACCCCAAAATAGAGGTAGGAGAGCACAGAGCCTTCGCTCTCCACTCCCAGGCTTTGTTCTGCCACTCCGGGGATATTGCCCACGATCATGCCAAAACCGATGGGCACCAAAAGCAGGGGTTCAAATTCTTTGCTGATGCCCAGGTAAACAAATAGCAGGCCCGCGGCAATCATTATTATATTGCCAAGCTCCACATTCACGAATCCGGTAGTCTGAATGAATTGTAAGAGTTCCTGCATTACTTAGTCCTCCAGCTCGATCAGGTCATCGCCTTCTTGCACGCTGTCACCTTTGTTTACATGGATTTTACTCACTTTACCGCTTCGGTTGAAGTGGATGTCGGATTCCATCTTCATGGCTTCCAATACTAGAGCCACATCGCCATCATTAACTCTTTGCCCCACATTAACCTTCACATCGATGATGGTACCGGGAATGGGAGCAGATAGCACCTTATCTCCAGCAGCAGGCGCCGGGGCTGCCGGACTGGGCTGGAAACCGGCAACGCGCTGCGGTCGGGATGTTCTGCGCGGAGCGGGAGCAGAGGCTTTCACCTGCTCTCCTTCGAGGATCATCAGAATGTCATCTTCTTGTACCAAAGAGCGTTCTTTCACCAGTATCTTTGCTACTTTGGCATCGATGGGCGAGGCAATCTCGGATTCCATCTTCATGGCTTCGATTATCATGATGGTTTGACCACTCTTTATCTCATCACCCTCTTTTACGGGGATGGAGACGATTACGCCGGGTAGGGGCGCGCGCATCTCACCGGAGCCCAGATCAAAGTCGCTGTCAAAAGCCGGAGCCATCGGCACGGCTTTATCCTGTCCGCCCAGTTTGGGCACGTCTGCGCTGTGATCTTCTTCGATCTGCACCAGATAGTCGTGACCGTTGATATTTATCTTGGCATGAGTGCTGCTGTATTCCAATACGCGGGCATCGTAGTGCTGGCCGTTGATTAACAATTTATAGCTTTTCATTTTGGTCTCCTTACAGAAGTCATTTCGCGGTTTGGCATGCTGAGCACCGCGCTGGCTCGCCATTGATTGGTAGGAGTGCGGCGAAATGTGAGCACCATTTTCCGGCGCTCTTCCAGCTCCATACTGTGAATATGCAAGGCAGTGATCGCTGCCACTATCACATTGCTGCTGAGGTTTTTGGGGGCACTTTTCACTTTGCCGTCGCTGCTCACTTTGATGATGGAGTCTTTCTTTTTTTCTCGATTCAGATGCACCAACTGGCTGATGATGATGCTTGTGATCAGCAGAGCGGAAAATACTACCAGCATGCCCACCAGGATCACCGATCCGCCAAAGGAAGTGATATGTTCGTCAAAACTTTCTTTGAGCGCTTGAACGGTATCCAATTCGATCTCCAAGGCCTGCAGAGACATTTTGTCCGGTCTTTTATCCAAGGGATCGTTGTAGCCCAGCATTGCTTTCAGCTTTTTCAGCGGCAGATCCAGCTTGGCGGATACTTCAGAGAGCGTGTTCAACTCGTTATAGCCATACACTACCGTCTGTTGTGCCAATAAGACGCGATATGGGGTGATGCCCAAGCGCCGGAGACTCATATTGTTCACAGCCATATTTTGTGGTTCCAGATTCAAGGCGCGCTTCCACCCGGCAATGTCTTCGATATTCAGCTTTTCTGCCACATCTTGCAGGCTGTTGCTATCCCGAAAGCCAAATTCTGATGCAATTTCACGTTCGCGCACCAAAGCAATGGAATCCGCAAGGGCCTGTTCGCTTCCCGGCAAGCTTTCCTGCGCGCAGAGAAGCATAGGTATCAACAGTATCAGCGTTACATATACTTTCAGCATCAGAGCATCCTACAAAGGAATGTTTCCGTGTTTCCGGGGCGGAATGCTGTCTTTTTTGTTGGCTAGCATTTCCAGCGCGCGGATCAAGCGGAAACGGGTCTGTGCGGGTTCGATAATATCGTCCACATAGCCGCGTTCAGCGGCACGATATGGATTGGCGAATGCTTCGCGATATTCGGTTTCGCGATCTTTGAGCACCTGCTTCGGATTATCACTTTCTTTGGCTTCTTTGCGGAAAATCACCTCTACCGCGCCTTTGGCACCCATCACGGCAATCTCGGCACTGGGCCAGGCATAAACCAGATCAGCACGCATGTGGCGGCTGTTCATCACGCAGTAAGCTCCGCCATAGGCTTTGCGAATGATCACGGTGATCTTTGGCACAGTGGCCTCGGCAAAAGAATAGAGCAGCTTGGCGCCGTTGCGAATGATGCCGTTGTGTTCCTGCGAAGTGCCGGGCAAAAAGCCGGGGACATCTTCAAAGACCAGCAAGGGGATATTGAAAGCATCGCAAAAGCGAACGAATCTGGCAGCTTTTACAGAGGCATCGATATCCAGCACTCCTGCCAAAATCTTGGGCTGATTTGCCACCACACCCACGCTGTGACCGTTCAGACGGCCATATCCGACCACGATGTTCTGGGCAAAATTGCCCATCACTTGCAAGAATTCACCATCATCCATTATGGGGTAAATTACATCCAAAATGTCGTAAGGTTTATTGGGGTTCTCGGGGATCACATCATTCAGTTCCGGGCAAGCTCTGGTGAGGGGATCCGGGCTGGGAAACACCGGTGGGTCTTCCATGTTGTTTGCCGGTAGATATGACAGCAGTTTTTTTATCAGCATCAGAGTTTCCTCTTCGCTATTGGTCATAAAATGTGCCACTCCGCTTTTGCTGGAATGGATTTTCGCGCCGCCCAGATCTTCGATACTCACCGTTTCGTTGAGCACGGTCTTTACCACCTTGGGACCGGTTACAAACATATAGCTGTTGTTCTTCTCCATCACCACAAAGTCTGTGATGGCAGGAGAATACACGGCTCCACCGGCACATGGACCCAAGATGGCAGAGATCTGCGGAATCACGCCGCTCGCCATCACATTGCGCCAAAAGATCTCGGCATAACCCGCCAGGGCGTCCACGCCTTCCTGGATGCGAGCACCACCGGAATCGTTCAGCCCGATCAAGGGACATCCGTTTTTGAGAGCCATATCCATGACCTTACAGATCTTTTCGGCGTATGTTTTGGACAGTGAGCCGCCAAAGACAGTGAAATCCTGCGCGAAGATATAGACTACGCGACCACTGATCGTAGCGCTGCCGGTAACCACTCCGTCTGTGTCGAATACGGTATTTTCCATGCCGAAGTTTGTGCATTGATGCCTCATGAAGAGGTCAAATTCTTCAAAGCTATCAGGATCAACCAGAAGCTCAATGCGTTCCCGGGCAGTAAGCTTGCCCTTTTCATGCTGTTCGGATATGCGTTTTTCTCCGCCACCGAGCCTAGCCTTCTGCTTGCGTAACCTCAATTTGTCGAGGGGCTTTAGTGTCTCCATTTTCTTCTATCCTCATTCATATATTTTAGAAATCTCATATGGTGCCATTTTTATGAAGCCGCCTTGCAAGTAAAGAGAAATCTTAGCAATCTTTTATGGTGGACGGGAAAAATCCCAAACACACGAGACTTTAACGTCACCCAGCTGAAGCGCCTGATTTGAGCTATATGGTAAGCCCGCAAATCGCAAAGCTTGATGATTTCTACGGAGCATCCTCCCGGCCCCTAAAAGACTTCCTGAGCCGGGCTCATGCGGGTTTAAGATATCACCAGGTAATCATGGAGCCGGCATTGCAAGAAGCCTTCTGCCGGTCAGCCTAAAGATTAGCATCACCATACCGGAAACCATAGTGCTGGCTTTATCGCAAAAACCCCGGGAATCTGCCACCAGCCAAACCGGAATAAGCATTCTTCCGAAATAGATTGACTAAATCCTGCCTTCTGAGATACTTGAATTTAGTATAATAATTAATCCATAAAGGAGTGGAAATGCAAGATAACCCCTTACTACGAAAAGAGAACACTCATCGTCTGAAGGCTATCCCTTTCGATGAAATCAAACTCGAACACTTCATGCCCGCCTTCGAAGAAGGTCTAAAGATCGCCAAAGCTGAGATCGAAGCTTTAAAAAACAATCCGGAAGCTCCCACTTTCGAGAACACAATCCTGGCCATGGATAATGGCTCGGTGGAGCTGGATTACGCTTCAACGGTGTATTTCAACCTCTTGGGCGCACATTCGGATGCCGAGTTCAAAGCCCTGGCGCAGAAGATCAGCCCCATGCTGGCAGAATTCAGTTCTTCGATAGCCACTGATCCCAAGATTTTTGAACGCGTAAAAGCCGTTTATGATAAAGAAGTAGCCGGAAAGCCAAAACCGACTATGCCAAAAGACCTCAGCGACAAAGACAGCCTGCGAAAGGCCGAACGCTATCGCCTCATCGAACGCAGCTACAAAAGTTTCATCCGGGGCGGTGCGCTGCTGAAGGACGCCGATAAAAAACGCTTCACCGAGATCGCCATGGAGCTTTCACAGCTCTCTCCCAAATTCAGCGATAATGTTTTAAACGCTACCAACAGTTTTGAGCTGCACATCACCGATGCCGCCGAACTGGATGGTCTGCCTCAAGGTGTAATGGATGCTGCGGAATTTACCGCTCGCAGAAAGGGCAAAGAAAGCGGCTGGCTCTTCACGCTGCAACCCTCCAGCGTAAACCCTCTGCTCACCTATTGCAAAAACCGCGAGATCCGCCGCAAAATCTCTACCGCCTACAGTTCCCGTGCCTTCAAAGATGAATTTGACAATCAGGAACTTATCAAACGCACACTGATCTTGCGCAAAGAACGCGCCAAGCTCCTGGGCTACGAAAACCATGCCGAATATGTGTTGGAAGACCGTATGGCGGCAAGCGTAGACACAGCCAGAAGCTTTTTGGACAAAGTGTATGAAGTGGCATATCCAGCCGCTCTGAAGGAACGCGAAGAAGTGGCCAAACTGGCAAAAGAGCTGGATGGCATCGACACCTTGATGGGTTGGGATTGGGCTTATTACAGCAATAAACTCAAAGAAAAACTCTTTGCCTACGATCCCGAAGAACTGCGTCCCTGGTTCAAAGTGGAAAACGTGATCGACGGCCTTTTCACCGTGGCAAACAAGATCTACGGCATCACCATGAAACAGGTGCACGATGTTCCTGTGTATCACGAGGATGTGACCACCTGGGAAGCTCATGATGCCGATGGCAGCTATCTGGGTTTGCTCTATATCGACCTCTTCCCCCGCGACACCAAACGCGGCGGTGCCTGGAAGAGCAGCTTGCAAGGACAGGGATTACATCACGACGGCATGCGCCGCCCGCAAGTTATGATCGTGGGAAGCCTTACGCCCTCCACAGACAAGAGTCCATCGCTGCTGCGCCTGGACGAAGCTCGCACCATTTTCCACGAATTTGGCCATGCCCTGCATTCGCTTTTGGCAGACGGATACTATCGTGGTCTTTCCGGTACATCCGTGCTCTGGGATTTTGTGGAATTGCCCAGCCAGATCATGGAAAACTGGCTGCTGGAAAAAGAAGCGCTGAACCTCTTTGCCCGACACTATGAAACCGGGGAAGCACTGCCCAAAGAACTGCTGGACAAAGTGATCGCTGCCAAAAACTTCAATGCCGGAACCGCCAATGTTACACAATTGCGCTATGCTAATGTCGATTTCGATTGGCACCTGGCAGATCCGCAGAGCATCGATGACGTGGATAAGTTTGAACAAGATGCCACCAAACGCTTCACCCTGCTGCCCAAAGTGGAAGGGACAAACTTCAGCTGCTCCTTTGCCCATATATTTGCCGGCGGTTATGCCGCGGGATACTATTCATACAAATGGGCAGAAGCTCTGGAAGCAGATGCCTGGAGTCTGTTTGAAGAAAAAGGCATATTTGACCAAGAAACCGCGCAGAATTTCCGCAAATACATCCTGTCCAGAGGTAACTCCTTCCATCCGCAAGAGCTTTTTGAAGCTTTCCGGGGACGCCCACTGGATCCCGAAGCATTGCTGAAACGCGATGGACTGATCTAGATATAAAGCAATAATCTGCATAACGGCCCGCCTCGCGCGGGCTTTTTTTGCCCCGGAACATAAACGCTTGGCTGGCCACAGAAGAAAGACGGGGAGAAATCTCGCCAAAGGAGCCGGGAGAATAGCCACTCTATGCAGAGCATCCGGACTATGTGAAGCCCGCGAATGAGTAATGAGAGAGAGAAAAAATCCGAAGAGAAGAAGCTGAAGTCTTTGAATTGAACGAAACTTTCCGTCAGGGACTGGAATTGGCAAGGGCCTCTGCCAAACCAAAAGGAATTAAGATTGTTTTGCATAGCGACACCGATCCGATCCCGGTGTGTATGGGACGCAATCGCCTCTCTCTCATCATACGCAATCTGATGGCAAATGCCATCAAGTTTTCCAATCCGGACAGCGAGATCAATCTGTATCTTCACAAAAATGATAATCTACTAAGCATTGCTATATGTGATCAAGGAATGGGTATGAGCAGGGAGCAGATTGACGAGATCCTGGCGGGCAAAGCTTACAGCCGCATGGGCACGCAACAGGAAAAGGGCTTTGGTATCGGTCTGGTCTTTGTGCTGGAGGCTGTAATGCACACCAAAGGCAAATTGGAAATAGAGAGTGAACCCGGCAAAGGCACCTGCTTCAAAGTAATCTACAAATGCGAAGATGTTCTGGCACAATAAGGGGTGATCACCTTCTGCCACCCGCTGTTACTTAAAAAGCAAGCATCAACAGCGAGCGGACTTCCTCTTTGTTCAGCTTGAATACTCCGCCAATGGTTGGCTGAATCATGATCATATCCAAAAGAGTGCTCAGCTCATTCTGCTTGATACCCAGTTCTCGCAAAGAGCCCGCCAAACCCCAGTCATGCAGCTTGTTGCGGAAACGGCGCACCGCCAAAGCCACCGTATCTTCGTTCCACACACATCTTGCCCAGCGCAGGAATTGAGACGGGGTTTTCTCGCTCAGATACTCTATCCAAGCCGGGAAAATCACCCCTAGACCTTCGCCATGGGCGATCTCAGGATGCAAGGCGCTAAAAGCGTGTTCAATGCCATGGCAGCCCCAGTCTCCACCATTCATACCCACTCCGCTGAGACCGTTCAAGGCCAAGGTGGCGCTCCAAGCCAGGTTTCCCCGTGCCACGATGTCTTGGGCATTGTAGTGCAAACGGTCGGTCATTTCCACAATAGTACGCAGTAGAGCGTCGTCTATCGCCAGTGTGCTGAGTGCTTTTTCATCCGCAAAATAAAATTCCAGGATGTGGGCAATGGCATCCATAGCGCCATTGGCCGTCTGTTTAAAGGGCAGGGTGCTTTGCAAGGTGGGATCTATGATACTCAATTTGGGATACAACAGAGGCGAAAACATCCCCCATTTCTGCCGGCTTTGCGTATTGGTGATCACGGCATTCCCGTTCATTTCGCTACCCGTTGCCGAGAGGGTCAAAACCGTATATATTGGCAGAGCTTTCTCGATCTTTTCCTTTTCGGTAAAGGCGTTCCAAGGATCTTTTAAAAAACATCCCGCCGCCGCCGCTTTGGCAGTGTCGATTACAGAGCTTCCCCCGGCCGCGATGATCGCCTCAGAGCCGCTGTTTTGCAGCTGCTCCACGATCTCCTTTACTTTGTCCAAAGTGGGGTTAGCTTGCACTCCCCAGGTTTCCGTCAGTTCTATGCCGGCCGCCTTCAAGCTTGTCTGAATCCGCTCGTAAGCGCCATTCTCGCGCAAGGAACCGCCTCCGGCTATCAGATGACATTTCCTGATGCCATCGTTCTTCAGGATGCCACCCAATTCCTCTATACGAGCGTTGCCAAAAAGAATCTGCGTGGGATTGTGGAAAGCGAATGCTTCCATCTATATCTCCTTGTTACATGTATGTTTAGACACTCTGTAAGTGCTTCGATAGTTACAGTTTTACGCTAAAGCCCAAGGTAGCGTAATGAATAGCGGCAAAGGTGTACACCTCGTCATTGTCACTGCCGCCTTCCAAAAGACGATAACCTGCCCGCATATTCAATTTGTGATTTATGCTGAAATCCAAGCCCAGATACACGTCTTCTGCTCTGCCATAGGGAGAGCCCAAACCCTCAGCTTCCAGAACCAGTTCCAGCTCGTCCATGATGGGATAACCCATATTCACGTTCAACAGCGGCACAAAACCGGTATTGGTCTTTGTGGAACGTTTGTCCCCGCTTTTCAGCAGTATCTCTGCGTCGCGGATCTTTGCCGCCACGCCAAGCGATTTCAGCACAAACAAGCGTTTGGGAAAAAAGTAGCGATAGCCCAACCGGTAAGAATCGAAACGGTATTCTGCCTCAATCTCTTCACCGGCATTGAAGGTGACTCCCTCATATTCAATCGTATTCTTTAGTGTTCCCGATGGCTTCAGCGTTAGCGGTGCAGCCAAAAGCGTGATCTGATGCCGGGGATGCGGCTTATAGTGCAGCAGCAATCTACTGCTGAAGCCGGGATCTGTCTCCAATTCATCCGTGAAAGACAGTAGGGGACTGCCATTATCTTTGTTGGGACTGCGTACGTCGTTGTATCCGGAAAAAGCAGCGCCCAGTTCGGCTTCTATCCTGATCTCGCTCTGAGCCCACAGCGATAATGACAGCAGTATCATGCCAAACATTATTATACTTCGTTTCATTGTGTTCCTCATTATTCTTTTGTAATAGATAAGATAAGGCAAAGCTCTATTTGGGCAATAGCCATTCTACATCTCTGTATGCTCTTGGTATATTGAGTTTTGCCTTGTGCTGATATACAAACGAACGCAGATAGCGTCGCCAAGTTCCGCAAAAAACAAAGGGGAGCGGGACACTCCCCCTTGCATTCGTCGCTTTTTGTGTGTTGCTAATTGTCTTTAGAACTTATGCCTCAAAAGGTTGGCATTGGAGACCACGGTAACGGAGCTGAGGGCCATGGCTATTTCAGCGATCACAGGATGCAATACCCCAAACGCCGCCAGAGGGATGGCAATTAAGTTGTAAAAAAATGCCCAAAACAGATTCTGGCGGATCTTGGCAAAGGTCTGCACCGACAGCTTGTGCGCCAGCGGGATCAGCCTCAAATCCCCGCGCAAGATCGTGATATCCGCCGCTTCGATGGCAATATCCGTACCCATTCCCATCGCGATCCCGATATCCGCCTGCTTTAAAGCCGGAGCGTCGTTGATGCCATCACCGATCATTGCCACCACTCTGCCGCTCGATTGCAGTTCTTTCACCTTACCCGCCTTATCCGCGGGTAAAACATTTGCCCATACCTCTTCTATGCCGCATTTTGCGGCTATAGCTTGCGCGGTATGAAGGTTGTCGCCGCTCATCATGATGGGCTTTATCCCTTTTTGAAGGAGAGTTTGCACCATGCCTTGAGCCTCATCACGGATGGTATCTGCCACATAGAAGCATGCCAATACTTTGCCCTCCGCAGCCAGGTAGATGCTGCCGGCATAAGCCAGTTCGGGATCCGGATCAGCCACATCCCGGATACCGATATCAGCCATCCAGTTGCGGCTGCCCAGATAATATTTTAGCCCATTTATCTCTGCGGATATTCCACGCCCGGGAGTGGCACTGAAGTTCTCAACAGCCATCAAACTCAGCTTTCGGGCTTGCGCGGCATTTTTGATGGCCAGTGCCAGGGGATGCTCGCTAAAGCTTTCCATCGCGTAGGCTATACTTAATAAAGAGGCTTCATCGCCCACATATGCTTCCGTTTTGATGAGTTCAGGTTTACCGTGAGTGAGAGTGCCGGTTTTGTCCAGCAGCATCGTATCCACATCCTTCATGCGCTGTAAAGCCTCGCCGCTGCGAATCAGGATGCCTTTGTTTGCCCCAATGCCGGAGCCAACCATCAAAGCTGTGGGAGTGGCCAAACCCAGAGCGCAGGGACAGGCAATCACCAAGGTGGCGATGGTCGCCATCAAAGCAGCCGCAATGCCCTCTGCCGGAAGTGATAGGGGTAAGACAGCGTGCAAGGCGGAAGCCACAGTACTCATGAAAGCCGGGAATATCAACCAGGCAGTAAACACCAGCAGGGCAAGCATCAGGATCACCGGCACAAAGATCATCGTTACCCGATCCGCCAAAAGCTGGATAGGCACCTTGGAGTGCTGTGCGTCACTTACCATTTTAATCACTTGCGCCAGGAAAGTCTCTTTGCCCACCTTGGTTGCCCTGGCCCGGAAGGATCCGTCCAGATTGATGGTGGCACCCAATACAACATCACCCTGTGTACGGGTAACCGGCATTGACTCTCCGGTGGCGATCGATTCGTCCAGCGAACTGGTGCCGCTGATGATTACACCGTCTGTGGGAACCTTGGCGCCGGGCTTCACCACAAAGATATCACCGCTTTTAATGCGATGGATGGGCACTTCCTGCTGGGCACCATCAACCATCAGAATGGCGGTCTTGGCACCCAGAGAGATCAGCTTGCGGATGGCCTCGGAAGCCTTGCCTCGGGCTCTGCTTTCCAAGTATCGGCCGGTGAGGTGGAAGGAAATGATCATGGCGGCAATTCCGGCAAAATCGTGAGCCGAAATTTCCTGGATAACCAAAGACAAGGGGCTTACTGCCAGCGAAGAGATGGTACCGAGCGCGATCAGCACATCCATATTCGCCGCGCCGCCCTTGATGGACCTGAAAGCAGAAACATACACATGCCGGGCGGGAAACAGCATCGCGATCAAAGAAAACGCGAACATCAACCAGGCATCCGTCATGTGTCCAAATATCTTGCCACCAAAGAACATATGCGGAATCATCAGGATCATCACCAGGCCGGTAAGGATCCAGCTGATGGTCATGCGCCGAAAAGCCAAATGCATCTTGCTAATCTGCTCATCCTCATCCTGATGAACGCTGTCCCGGACGCTAAAGCCCAGATCTGTAATGCTTTTGAAGATAAGCTCTTGCTTCAGCTTACGCTCATCATACTCCACCAAGGCTTCTTCCAAAGCCAGGTTCACATGCGCGGAGCTCACTCCATTAAGCGCCTTCAAGCTGTTCTCCACATTCGCGCTGCAAGACGCGCAATGCATCCCGTCTATGCCGATTTGTAACTGCATAATCTTTCCTTAATCATAATGTCTATCTTTACGATATGATATTGGAGAAAGCGCGCTACGCAAGCGAAATATGCGTGTGTGAACCAGAT
>Ga0265293_10010886_pt1 | contig 12564 bp, 14 predicted proteins | sample Munlanlewell138R_FD_192505 | JGI IMG/M metagenome (GOLD analysis project Ga0265293, IMG submission 192505) | Leachate microbial communities from a municipal landfill in Southern Ontario, Canada - Leachate well 138R | ecosystem: Engineered > Solid waste > Landfill > Unclassified | place: Canada... | reverse complement strand
TTATTGATTGTACGCGCTATTTGGAGCTCACTGCATAGATGCGCCATTAAGTTTGCTGCTCCAGGATTTTTGGCGGATACCTGCATATTTCTGTCACCTTCCATAATGTGGATGAAGCTGAATTCGCGATTTCCTAGCCAGGTCCTGCTAAGCCGAAACTATTTATTTCTAAGCATCAAGGGTGCGGAAAGTGAGAGATAAGGTCATGGTTGGAGATCGCAAATTTGACATTATCGGTGCCAAAGCCAATGGCCTCGATGTGATCGGCGTCACCTACGGCTACGGGGAAAGAGAGGAACTAGAGGCCCTGGCCCCAACAGCCATTGTTTCGTCCGTGGAAGAACTGCGTAGACTCCTGCTTGGCTAGCCGGTCACCCCTTAATCGCGACAAGCAAAGTAAACGACCCTCACTCCGCCGTAAGGGTCGCAAAACACACCTTCATTTCCTTAATTCTTCACAAAATATACCATGCCCCAAAGATCAAGGCGGGGAAGTTCCACCTCGAACATATGGCCATTCGTGCTCTTAACTCGTTTTGCTTCTAATTCTTGGAGCTGCCCGTGATTACAGCTGGGGCTAGCATAATGGACCCCAGCGACACCCTCTGGAATAAGTGCCCGCACTCGGATCTTCTCCACAGGTTGGGGCGTTGCTTTCTTGCCTGCATTCCAGCAGCCATCCTCAACTCCCAAAAGATTGATGAGGTTGATTACCACATGGTCGCTGTTTTCCTTGACGATGGTCCAAACCGTATCTAGATCACCATGGGGAGAGAAGACTACTCCATCTGCAGCGAACTCAAACTCATTGTCACGACCGATCTCCTTGCTGTAACCACCTGTATGGGTCAGGCTGAGATCCACCAAATCGGCGGAGAAAAGGAGTTCTCTATAACGGACGATAAAATCGTAATACCCCCGTACTTCTTGAACAAAGACATCGGACATCCCCCCATTATTAGGATAATACCCCTCCGTCAGAACCCTCTTGTTCTCCCCAAAGAGTAAGTGATACGCTCCACTAGCAAAGATTACTGCCATGGTCAGGAGAGCCCCCACTTCCGCCTCCCGTTGACTAAACTCACTTTTCGCCTGAAAAGCTGCTAGATAGGCAGCGAGAATCACCTGTTTAGGAGTCTCATTATGGCTCCCATGATGTCTGGCCTGATCGATGAGTAACTTTAGATCCCGGTATTCGGTGATGGGAGACCAGACCTCAATGTAGATTACATCCTGCTTGGCATTTGCGGTAGCATAGGTTGGAAAGTTGCTCACATTGTTGAAAATCAAAGCCACATCGTCCCGTTCTTGCGCAACGGCCTCCCTAACCTCGCTAATAAATGGAGTGAAACAACACGCCAAGTCCACTACTTCACCCTTACTATTAAGGGCCTTCTTCGGGAATCCATACTGGTCCAGATGGATTCCATCAAAACCAAAACGGATCACCTTTCTAAACTCCTCAATGATATGAGAGTTCCAAGGAGAACCCGGCGAGATATCCATGATATGGAAGATCTCGGCCAAGGAATAGACGGTACCATCGTTTTGATACAAACCCCAGTCGCGATGTTCCTCAAAAAAGTCCCCTAGGGATGCGTAAATCGCCCCATAGCCGATGGTCTGCATACCATGCTCATGTGCCTTCTTGATCTTCTCCTGAATCACAGCCTGAGACATAGTCCGCCCCAAGGGATCTGTGTAGATAGGTTCCTCAGAAACCAACTTGTCATGACGGTACATCCAATCGTAAAATTGTACCAAGTTAATATGCATCTTGTTGAGAAACTCAATATCCTCTACATCTCCCAGCTGCTCGGGCCCGAAGTCACACAAGAACCCATAGCGCGGCGCTTCGCCAAAGTGGTGAGCCACATCGAAGGCAGTAGACATGTGATCAAGGATTTCACCCTGGAATGTAGACAGCTTTGCCACCAAACCGTAACCAGCCGATTTCTCAAAAGAGGTGGCCAGATGGAGAGTGTGATACCTTCCTTCTTCTAGTGGGAATGTCTCTTTAGCCAACTCCAGATGGAGATGAGTTAGAACTACCTCCACTAGGTACCCCGCTGCAGACTCATTAGTCTCCAGCTGAAAGCAAAGCGCTTCACCTGGGCCAAACTGGGCTTTTAGTGGGTAGAGGTCAAGAATCTTGAGCATCGACTATCCCTCTCCTCTCCTGATCTCTTCATCCAGTACAAGGTACATTCCATGGGACCAAAGCAAGGGACAGGCTACCTCGCCCCATCGCTTTACCCAGGGCTGGATGTAGTCTGGATCATTGACGTGATTAGGCACTTGTTCCGGAAGTTCATCATTGGCGTTCCTCTGTCTTTCAATCCAGGTCCTAATAGCTTTAGCATCTTCATAACGACCAACCTGCGTATAATACCAGCCAAGCCAAGCCGAAAGCAAAAGCCAAAGTCCGCCGCCGTAATAGGTGTCTTGGGCATAGCGATGGACCCCTCCTCCATCAAACAGCAAGGTCCGTTCGATTTCTTCTACCGTCTTGACCATGATCGGATCCTCAGCTTCAACAACCCCAAAGGGGAGGCTGAGCCAGAGTAAGTTAGAATCAACGGAGGCTAGGTCACGGAATTTGTGAACTCGTCCCTCAAAGACAAAGGCATCGATAATATACTGCCTGATTTGGGCTGCGGTTTGACCTAATTCAGGTCGGCCAAGGAGCCTTTCCATTGCCTTAAGACCCCCGTACAAGCAAGCAAGGGTGGATGGGTGTTTCTTATCCCCAAACTCCTCCCAACAATCATAGTTGTCCCATTGCCAGAACTCTTGGATGTACTCTAAAGTGAGCTCAATGCTCCCAGCCAGTTCCTGAAGGAGTTGACGATTACAAGTTAGCTCAATGTGGGTAGCTAGGCCCCAGAGCCAGGTTCCATAGCCATCGAGCTGGAAATTAGGCCAATCTTCTTGTCCCTCCCTTCCCTCCAACGTATAACGGGTATGCAAGAGTTCCTTGGGCCCCACAGACTTACCCATCCGATGTTGGTCCAAAGCACGGCGAGCCTTTTCTTCGTGGTTTAAGAGAGTTTCATGTACCCAGCGATAAAATGCGAGCGAAGATTCATGCTCACCCACCCGATCCATCCCATAGGCAATAAAAGAACCATCTCTTAACCAGGAATAATGGTATGTGGGGAAGTTCGGGCTGGCCACATAGGCACCTGACTGGTGTTGATACTTCTTGATCATCTCAATGCTTTTTTGACGTAAGTTCATAGTATATTTCTCCTTATCCTTTAATCGCGCCTGAAGTCAAACCTTGAATAAAGTGGCGTTGTAGTAAAACAAAGGCAATGAGTACGGGAGCAATGGCAAACATGGAGGCTGCAAAGACTAAACCCCACTGCGTTTGATGTGCCCCATGGAACGAATGAATGGCTACAGGTAAAGTTAGCCTACTCTGCTGGTTGATCGCGGTTAGAGCCCAGACAAACTCATCCCAGCCAAAGAGAAAGGTAAATACGGTCACAGTAGCCAGGGAAGGTTTGGAGAGGGGTAACACAATGCGGAAGAAGATGGTAAAGAAACCTCCTCCATCCATTCTTGTGGCATCTTCTAGTTCCCGAGGGAGACTTTCAAAGAAACCCCGGAGTAAGAATGTACTCACTGCAACATTCATGGCTACATAGACAAAGACAAGACCAGGAAGGCTATTGAGTAATCTTAGGTTTTTGGCCAAGATAAATTGCGGAATTATCAGCATCATGCTAGGCACCATCAATGAGGAGAGGATCAAGTAATAGAGTATATTCTTGCCCCAAAAGCGGAACCGAGCAAAGGCAAAGGCCAACATGGAAGCAACAATGAGTACAATCAGTGTCGTGACTAAGGAAACGACAAAACTATTTGTGAAGTAGAGTTCGAAATTGTTCCAGGTCCAAGCTTGGATATAATTACTGAGTGTCGGGTTTTCAGGGATGAAGCGAGGCGGTAACTCAAAGACATAGGAGTGTTCCTTAAAGGAGGTAGAAAGCATGAATAAAAAGGGAATCGTACTGAGCAAGGCTCCTCCTAGAAGTAGTAGATAAATCAGAGTCCGACTCCAAAAGGATTGTTTCTTCACATTCTCGCCCCCTCACATTTCCACTGGCTTTTGGAAAAGCCTTAATTGGATGACACTGATGACAAAAATGATGATACCCAAAATGTAGGATAGGGCTGCCCCATAGCCAAAGTTCAGCCGTTCAAATCCCTGGTAGTACATGTACGTCAAAAGTACTTCAGTACGGTGGAGCGGCCCGCCTCCAGTTACTAGAAAGACCGAGGTGAATACGTTAAATCCACCGATCACGAGCATAATGGCCACAAACCCCATGGTAGGCCGTAAGATGGGCAAAACCACTTGCCAAAAGTGCTGTCCAGAACTGGCACCATCGATCATGGAGGCTTCCCTAAGCTCCGTGGGAATTCCCTGTAGCCCCGCTAAGAAGATCACCATGGACCAACCCACTCCCTTCCAGATCCCTAGAAGCATAATGACGAAGAGGGCGGTTGAGGCGTTCCTGAACCAACTAACATAACTGGGAAAGATCTGAAGCAGGTCCACGAGAATATAGTTCACCAACCCGGCCTCCCCATTAAAGAGATAGCGAAAGAGTAAGGAGACCACTACCCAGGAGGAAATAACTGGAAGGTAGTAGATGGTACGAAAGACTTTCGTACCAGGCAAATTGAAGTTCAGGAACATGGCAACAAGCAAACCTAACGCCATTTGAGCCGGTACTGTCACTAGGGCGTAGAGTACCGTGTTCTTCATAGAAGTCCAAAAGATGGGATCGCTGAAGGCCTTCATGTAGTTGGCCAAACCCACAAACTGACTATTCTCGGGCCTGACAATATTCCAGTTATAAAAGCTCATCCGAAAGGCCTCGATCAGGGGGTAGGTGTTAAAGGCCAGAAAGAAAACTAGGGCTGGCACTAGAAATGCGATAACTTGTTTGGAACGGTAATATCCACCATCCATGCTCTCACTCCTTGGCTCGAAAGGTGGTAAGGGGCTAGGCCCCTTACCCTATTGTAGTAACACGTCGATTTCTTGGGCTGCTTCGTCTAGAGCTTCCTGGGCTGTTAGCTCCTTCATTAAAACCCTAGTTACTGCATTGCCCAAAACCCGGTCGATTTCTGGCCACTCAGGATGGGGTGTCCTGGCGCGTGCAGTCTTCATTTGTTCGAAGAAGATGCCATAAAACGGATGCTCTTGAATATAGGAACTTTCTTCTAAATGTTGAATTACAGGCATCTGGCCAACCTCTGCCATAGAGAGTTGGATCTCGTCTTGGAGCATAAAACGAATGAAGTCAAAAGCTGCCTCTTTGTTCTTGGATCCTTCAAAGACTACGATGTCCTGACCACCTACAACCGAAACAGAGCCACCATCACCTGAAGGTAGGAGGGCCATTTGTGCTTCGAAGTCGTCGTATTGATCCGCGAAGATGGAAACCATCCAGGGTCCATCAATGATCATTCCATAGCGTCCCTGGGCGTAACCATCGGCGGTGCTAAAGCCATCTCCGAGGATGGAGGGTCCTAGGCTTCCCCGCTCGAGCATTTCAACTAGAAGTTCAAGTAGCTCCACGTTACTCGGGCTATTGAGGTAACCGGTAGCCCGCGTAATCTCATCGTCGGTCAATTGACCTCCGTTGCTCCACATGAGGGGAAGTACATTCCATCCACCGGTACCGCCTTCGGCATAACCCCAGACTCCTTCCAGTTCTGCCAAGATTTCAGCATACTGGAGAAACTCCCCAAACGTAGCCGGTGGTCCCGATAGGTCCGCTGCACTGAAGAGTTCTTTGTTCCAGAACAAGACACGAGTATTGGTGTCAAGGGGCAACCCGTAGTATTCACCGGCCCAGAAGTTGGGTTCTAATGTCCCTGGAAACACCTTGTTCTTGTACACTTCGAAGTCTACCATTTCCTTGCTAAGTGGTACCAAGACTCCTAGATTGGCAAGTTGGGGTACCCACGCTAGATCCGCTCGGATGAGATCAGGTACCATGCCGCCGGCAATGGATACGATGATCTTCTGATAGAATTGATCATAGGGTACTGCCACGGCTTCTACAGTGACATTAGGATGCTTTGCTTCAAACAACGGGATGATGGTTTCCTCAAAGTGCCGTGTTTCAACAGGATTGTAGCCATGCCAATAGGTTAGTGTCACTTTCTGAGCACTGACGACTCCGATCTGCGCTAAAATAACCAAGACAACCAGAGCTATCATCAAAGAAAAACGCTTTTGTCCCATGTTATCCTCCTTTTTCCTATACCTCTTTTTTTAGACTGGATCTGTTAGTTTCCTTGCCACTCCTTTTCCTTCGCCTGCCTTTACCTACCTCCTTACGTAAACGTTTAACCTCCCAAAAAAATGCGTCTTCAACGAGTGATAGTTGCTACAGTATCCCGTTCAATGACTTCAAAGGGTACAACTTGATTTGCAATATTTCTTCCTGCTAGCAAGTCAAAGAGCATCTCGGAGGCGATTTTTCCCATGTCATATAGGGGTTGCGCGATAACCGAGAGTGGTGGTGTCACCATTTCGGCAATTTTGGTATTGTCAAATCCCAGGACGGAAAGTTCCGCCGGGACCTTAATTCCAAGTTCATACGCTCTAGATAAGACTCCCGCTGCTAGCTCATCGCTAGAGGCAAGGACAGCAGTAACTGCGGGAGAACACTGTAGAATCTGCTCCAGCATCCCGTAACCCATCTGATGACCAAAGTCTCGAGCATAAAAGATGCAGGAAGGATCTACCTCGATCCCATTGGCTGTAAGAGCCCTTTGGTAACCTTCTACTCTAGGTTGGCCAGCAATGGGATCTTCTTTTGGCCCGCTTAACATAGCAATTCGCCTGTGACCACGCTCGATTAAGTATTGTGTTCCCCCATAGGTCGCCTGTTGATCATCGACTTTGACATAAGGGACCTGGTGTTTATCGGACATGGTGGACACTAAGACAATGGGAACGTTCATGTCTCTGACAGCCTCGTAATAGGCGTCGGTTAGGATTTCGCTTGTGAAGATGATTCCATCCACACGCTTTTCACTTAACATCCTGAGGTACTCCATGGTACGAGATCCGTTGGAATCGGTATTACAGACGATAACACTATGCTCCAAGGAGTGGGCTACGTCTTCAATACCGTTCAGTACCTCAGAAGCAAACATGTTGGAAACATTGGGCAAGAGGACACCGATTGTATTTGTGCGTTTGCTGACAAGACCCCTGGCCACTGCATTTGGTTGGTAGTTCAGTTCCTCAATAACCTTCAGTACTCTATGCTTGGTCTCCTCCGAGTATCCACGGGAAATGTTGTTAATAATGCGGGATACCGTAGCAGTCGATACATTGGCGTACTTGGCCACGTCTTTGATTGTCCAGTTCACCTTAATACCTCCATCTCGGCAAACACACTCTAACAGGGTAAGCGTTTAACCTAAATTAAGCATACCCCCTGACCATGATTATGTCAAGGGGGTATTGCTTTGGTGTTAAAAAGAATCTCTGACCTTCGGAGACTTGGTTCCTTGCGTTTGATGTAACGGTCAACGACTACATTGTCATCTTTTGTCAATAGAGTGCTCGTCGATATTCAAATACTCAATGAGTGCAGCCAGGGGAGGTTTCGAGTAATTCACTCCCTGCTCCTCAGCCAGTTCCTTTAGCCACGCTGGAACTGTAAGATTCGTCTAAATATCCAACTCGTTCCGGATCATACTAGGAAACACCGATAGGTAACGATGCTCCCGGGTGCAAGATCTGGATCCAATGACGGATTTTTGCTCGGTACCAAGGGGATTCTCCTCTCGTCACTATTTCAACCCTGCCTGTTTGAGGATGCTATTAAGTGTTCCAGGGGCGAGGTCGCCACGATGATCAGGGACGGTAACCTTGCCAGGTTTAAAAGGATGCTTTAACTTGGTAGTCATAGCGAACCTCCCGCTCATTATACGCGGTCTGACCCAAAAGCACGAGCCGAACTAGCTTGCTGTCTAGGATTAAAACTCGAGGAACAAAGGAAACCACGCCCATTTGTCAAATGTTGTCTAGTAAGAAAACGATGGAGGGATGGAATGAAACAGGTTCTCTTGATCTTGTTGCTCATTTTCGCAAGCTTACTCTTAACCGGTTGTCTACCTGGTGATGGAAAGAACACAGAAAACAATCCTGCGGGATTCTTGTGGGGAATATGGCACGGCTGGATGGCCCCCATATCCTTAATCGTTGGACTCTTTAAGCCCGAGATCCGCATCTACGAAATAGCCAACATAGGGCGATGGTATGATTTTGGCTTCTATCTTGCAGTGGTGGGTGGGTTTGGCAGTATCTCTCTGGGGAGAAGGAAGAAAAGCCGTAGTTAAGCTGAACACCACATCTATCCAATAGCCCTGCGGTGTTTAATATAACGAGAGACGCTCCAGGTCACGCAACCCAGATCGTCTCTTTGCTGTCAAATATCCCCACTCTACCCCTCGGTTAGAGGCGCACCTTTAGTTAGCCAGAAGTGCGAAGGCCCCGGTACTTAAAGACATAATGATCAGACCCGCAATCAGGTTTCCCATCAAGATGGCTGGAAAGGCGTATTTAAAGCGCATATCAAGTAGGGCAGCAATGAGGCTACCACTCCACACCCCTGTACCAGGAAGGGGTATGGCCACGAAGATGCAGAGGGCGAGTGCCCCGGTTTTCTGGATCCTTGCTCCTTTGTTGAGAGACTTCTTGGTGAGTCTATCCACTAGTCCCCGGAAGAGTTTCGTCTTTCTCAAGAAAGCAAAGACAGGACGAATGCCAAAGAGAATGAATGGGACTGGGATCATGCTACCAATAAAGCTTAAGATGGTGGAATGAAAGGTACTCAATCCAAGGGCCATTCCCACGGGAATGGCTCCTCTTAGCTCTACAACCGGTAGCATGGACATGATAACAACTGTGAAGTCGGCGCCTAAGCCTTCTAGCATCTGCCTAATAAAGTCGATCATTTCGTAGAATACTCCTTCGAACGTTAGGATGTGTCTAGGCTTACTTTAGTCCTTGACAGGGCCAACCTCATCGGCGGCAAAGACAGTCTGAGCCTCTTCATAGCTCTCAAGCGTTCCGATATCATGCCACTGTCCTGCAAATTGGAAGGCGTAGACGGGTTTGTGCTTAAGTAACCACGGGATAAAGTGACCTGGTGCATCAGGATTATTTCCCTCTTCTAGGTACTGCCTAATTAAGGGCAGTGTTTCTTGTTGATAGACATAAAGGGCAGGAACACCCCACCGAGATTTCGGCTCCTGTGGTTTTTCTTCGAAGGATAGGATTCGTGCTTCAGAATCAAGTTCCACAATGCCGATCCTTCTGGCTAAATTGATATCCTCCACTTCATAAGAAGTGATTACATCAGCCTTTTTCTCCTGGAAAAACGCCTCGAAGTCACGTAGATCAAAGTCAAAGAGATTATCGCCCGCTAGAATCATCAGATCATCTGCTAGACCCACTTGCTCGATAACAAACTGAATATCGCCGATAGCCCCGAGACGATTGTCGTTGGATGTGGTTCCGTCATCAATAACGGTCAGGGGCTTCGTATATGTATACTGCTCCACCCAGTCTCCAAAGGCCTTGGCGAATCTGGAGTTTGTAACCACATAAACATGATCAATCTTCTCAATCAGACTAATCTTGTCTAAGAGACGTTCCAAAATAGACTTACCCGCTACCTCCAAAAGGGGTTTCGGTGTGTCTTTGGTTAAGGGATAAAGGCGCGTGGCATAGCCTGCCGCCAAGATAAGGCATTTCATGGTTTCTCTCCTCCCAATTCTTGTCCTCTAGTAGACTACAATCAGAGTTTTGTGCCATATGCCACTTCGCCGTTTATTAACAAAGCCCTTCCCCTAGATTCTTACTTCAAGAATGATCCAAGTGATCAGATTCTTACCGAGATCGTTATTACATAGCATCGTGGCCCGGGTTGACTTCGGAAATGTACCTGATCCTGCCATGAAACTTGCGAAAATCGGAATTTTTTCATTGCTACGCAGATTCTGCAGCGGTAGTCAACTTGGAGCGGCTCCTTATTGAGAGGAACCAAATCAGCGACATAAGCCCATTGGCAAGCTTAACGAACTTGACCCATCTGTACCTTTCGGAGAACCTAATTAGCGATATCAAACCTTTGGAGCCGTTGAAGAAATTAGAATGGCTATTTATCGAGGATAACCTGCTCCGTGAGATCAGTGTCTTAGAGAAGGTGGACTCTTTGTCGCTCCTCCACATTAAGTATAATTTCCTCGACCTGTCCCCTGATTCGGAGGCTACGAAAACGATGGAGAAGCTCAAAAACCGATGGGTATCAATTATATCTTGGCCTCAGAATATCTAAGTAAAAAGGGAAGATAACCCTAATATACTTGACCATCCAGATTCTTTGGATGGTCATTTTCTTCCATTATCCCGTAAAGCTGAGAGTGCTTAGGGCGTTCGGGCGTCTTAGGAATAGCCTCCCCAAGAAGCGAATATGTTGTACCATCACAGTATTGGGGGGAATCAGTGTGCCTCACTTCGTTTGGTTCGGGATTTTAGGTCTGTTGCTGCTTTATGCGGCTGGAATTGCCATGTTCTTGGCTAAGAAGAAAAGCCAGGTTCATCTACGCCGTTACCATCCGTGGCTCGGCACTGTTGGCGCCATTTCTCTTGCTATCCATGCCGTCTGGGCCAACTTATTGCACCTAGGTCAGCCCCATCCCTTGCTAGGGTTCATTGGACTTACGGCCATTGCCGGAGTCTATCTTGGTTACTTTGCCATGTCTATGGCTAAGAAAGTCAAGGTCAAAAGATGGCGCAAGATTCACTGGCAAATCGAACTAGGTGCACTCATGATCGCCACGTTTCATGCTCTTTGGTTTCTGATTCGAATCTTGGGACGCTGACATAAAAGCGATCCACTTTGCCCTCAACATTCCTGTATGTTGAAGGTACCACCACTTCAAGTACAGGAGGTAAGGAGATGATCGAAGTGGAGCAGTACCACTTATCAGAGAATTGTATGCAGTAAAAGGGCTTTCTCAAAGGGAGAGCGCGAGACGGCTAAGCGCATCCGCCAATATGTCCGAGAGCTAAAGGATAAGCTTTTGAGTTCTTCGGCGGTGTGGCACAGCGGAATATCTATGATAACATCCGCACCATCGTCGTGTGGGGGCCTATAGCTCCCTTCCTAATGACACCATCGACTATCTCGCCTTCATTCGAACAACTTGCCGATACGATTCCCAAGCCATGCCCCCACCGCTACGCCTACGGGTCCTGCGGCCGCACCACCTAAGACTCCTCCCGCAACCATACCAATTAAGGTAGCGTCGGTGCCCATTGTCTAAATATGGGGAGGGAAAAGTATTTCTAGTGGCCATAGAAGCCCTGGTCCTTCCTTCGTTGTTAAATAAACTTATTAAATTTTTCCGTCAAAAGAAAAATACGTCTCCCTAGAGCCAATAGGCTTTAAGAAGGCGTACTGCATACCAATGTTTGGGTTTTCTAGAAGTTGTTCTTATGATCGATGATCGGGATCGTAGTGTTGCCTGCCCTGTGTCAGGGATGGCGTTACGGGCAGCCTGAATGCAAGAATTGCTTGAAGGTGCTGACAAAATATACGTTAGCATCTAGGCGGATAAAAAGGCGGCTCAGGCCAAACGGGAACAAGATGGAGAAGTTGAAAACGACCTCTATGCGCAAACCGGCTTGAAAATGGGGTGCAACACACCGGTTCCACTAACTCTCATACAGAGATGATCAGGTTTTTCAGGTCAATGCTCGCTCCTATTTCCATGAGAAGATCTAAACCAAGTAACCCATTAATTCGACCAGAAGGATCGATGACGCCGAAATTGACCTTTACATCTTCTAACTCAACGGCGCCCAATACGATTTTATCTACATGCTTAGAAAAAGAATTATGGAAGCTACCACCAACTCCATAGAAAGAACTAATTTTATCACCCATTTCGGCTACAAGACCGATCTTCTCAACGGCATCAGGCGATAGTAAAGTCTCCGCGGCTCCCGTGTCTATAACAACATCGTCAATTATCGAAGTGGAGCCGGAAAGGCTAGGCTGATCGACGTGAACAGCAGTCCGTCTCGAAGTTCAATCTTCATACTTGAATCCCTCGGTAGCCAAAAATTTGTTTAATTTCCAACTCAATCTTTTCATTTCCTGTATGGTATACCAAGAGGTCTCCTGTAGCTTTGGATAGTTCTTTAGTGGCCTGTTTATTATCTTCGAAAACCTCTACTACAGCCATATCTTCGATGATTCTCTTATTACCAGCCACATGTGATTTGAGAACCTGCAGCTTCACAAAACGATTAGGGTAGGTTTTGCGGACATCCTCCCATTTCATTGCTAGCACCACCTTCGTAAGGAAATAACACTTTCTCTCTTTAATGATACCATATTGATAACTGCGTTGCATCCTGTCAGGGGATCCTTAGGTTTAGGTCTTCTTGTCTTCTCTTTGGTGTAATTTCTAACACTCTTTAGCCACTTCTCTCTCAGATTGCGT
>Ga0265293_10010885_pt1 | contig 12564 bp, 11 predicted proteins | sample Munlanlewell138R_FD_192505 | JGI IMG/M metagenome (GOLD analysis project Ga0265293, IMG submission 192505) | Leachate microbial communities from a municipal landfill in Southern Ontario, Canada - Leachate well 138R | ecosystem: Engineered > Solid waste > Landfill > Unclassified | place: Canada... | reverse complement strand
CATATATTTAGATTGTTTTCTAATAGGTATGACCAAATGTCACTAGCTTTAGCATACTGCCTTAGTTCTACAAAAGACAGTTTTGATGTCAAGCATTTCATTGATTCGTTTCGGTCCGAGCCTGGTTTAAGAAGAAGTCTTGATAAAATATATGAAATTATTGTATTCTCACTTTTCTCAACTTTAATAGAAGCGTTGAATTTGAAGGTAGAGATTTCTATTGACGATCAAACCATTGATATTTTAAAAGATTTTGAAGATTTTGCTAAGAAGGTAATGTCCATTGATGCAACCAATACTAGCCACATACAAGCTGCTAGGGTGTATAGGGTAGGAGTTACAAATGCTGCTGATAGAGGGCTTGATATGTATTCAAATTGGGGACCAGCCATTCAAATCAAGCATCTTTGTTTGGATGAAAACCTCGCTGAAAATATAGTTTCAGACGTTTCGAGCGATCGGATTGTTATAGTGTGTAAAAGTGCTGACAAAAAAATAATTTTATCGCTATTGACGCAAATTGGTTGGAAGGCGAAAATTCAAAGCGTTATAACTGAAAGCGATTTAATCCGATGGTATGAAAAAGCACTTCATGGAAAATACTCTGAAACAATGGGCTCAAGATTGGTTGAAACTTTGTCAAATGAAATAGCAGGCGAGTTTCCTTCTACAGTTGGAATCCCTGAGATCCTCTCTTCGAGAAGCTATCATACAATATCTGATGATTTTTGGAGATGATAGTTGCTAGAAGGAAACGGCAGCCTTAGAACGTATACAACCAGGTCTAAAGAAATTCAGTTTTTATCAAGTAATGATGAAAGAATTTCCTCTGTAATCAGCTTGATAGGAACGCTGGCTTACAGAATTCATAACAACCACTATTCTTTTATGGTAAAAACAATTATAGGGCAAAGTTTATCCAGTAAAGTTGCCGATATACTTGTTAACCGTGTTGAAATATTATGCAAAGGTTGTGTTACCCCTCAAGCGATGAAAAATATCGATAAAAGCCATCTTTACAGTGCTGGGTTATCAACTGCCAAGATAAAATACATTGAAGCCTTCAGCGATGCTGTGATTGAAAGCCCTGATTATTTTATGCTTTTAAAAAACCTTTCGGACCAAGAAATTATCGATTCTCTTATTAAAATCCATGGTATTGGTTCCTGGTCTGCAAAAATGTTTCTTATTTTTGCCCTTGACAGAAAAAACGTATTACCGTATGAAGACGGGGCATTTATTAAAGCATATTCCTGGCTTTATAATTCTAATAAATTGGATTTTAAAAGCGTTGAGGCAAATTGCGCTAAATGGCGGCCTTACTCCTCTATAGCTACCCGTTATATGTATAAACTCTTGGATTACGGTTATACTAAAAGTAATTTAAGAGACATAGGGTTAGGGTGAATATTGTGGATATTTTTCCAAAAGAAAAACGTTCAGAAATTATGAGATCGGTTAAATCCAAGAATAATATTTCGACAGAAAAACTATTGATCAAAATGTTTAAAAAAAATAACATAAAAGGCTGGCGAAGAGGTTATAAGGTTAAAGGCAAGCCTGACTTTGTGTTTTTGAAACATCGGGTTGCAATTTTTATTGATGGTTGTTTTTGGCATGGCCATTGTTGCAGAAATCTAATTCCCAAAAGCAATGTTGAATATTGGAACCAAAAAATAAGTAAGAACATTTTCCACGATAGAGAAATAGACCAATTATTTTTAAGTCGTCAATGGAAAGTAGTAAGGATTTGGGAGTGCGAATTAAAAAGGGCATACCGTGATGGAATAATCACAAAAATTCTAGAGGCATTAAATTGAAAAAAAATAAATAATTAGGGTATTATTCGCTTGTGGTTGATTGTAATTTTAACCTGTTTCATTTTTATATAATATCCTTATTAGTTTATCGAGCTTTTTATTATTCTTTATTAACTGGATTTCTATTCCATTAAGCCGGTTGTCTATCAAGTTATTGTTTTAATATTCATCTTCAGCCCCCTCTAATAGTTCATCAATCCGCAGATTAATTCTATTATGTTGATCCTTCAGTGTATTAGTCATTCCTTGATTCCATTTAAACCTATTTCGCTTGACTATCGGTTCTTCCTTTAATATATCCTTAATGAACTTATTAGTTGCTATATATGAATAAGCCATTATTATTGCTTTGTGAATCCCTTTTAAATATCTGTTTAGTTTTTTATCTGTTACCATAGCTCGATAAATATCTATGTCTTGCCTTAATTGTCTTGCCCTATCATCATTTTCTATGATGCCTAATAGAATTAAGTTGGTAGTGTCCCGTCAAGTGGTGTAAATTGCCACCGGTGATCTCTCATATTTTTATGCCTCTACTGCCAACAGCAATGGTTCCTCTCTGGTACCCTCCAGGGTCTTCTTCATCGATTCCAGCGAAAAGTACCGCCTGCCAATTTCCCATTCATCCTGCTGTTCCATGAGTACCGATCCGATAAGCCTTATGACTGCTTTGCTGTTGGGAAATATACCAACTACGTTGCTGCGGCGCTTGATTTCCTTGTTCAGCCTTTCCAGCGGGTTGGTGGAGTAAAGCTGCCGCCAATGTTCCCGGGGGAAAGCTGTATAGGCCAGGATATCTGCCTCTGCCTCTTCAAGCTGGACAGAAACAGAACTAAAACGAGGCCTTAAGTTATCGGCTACTCTTCCAAGCTGAAGGTGAGCACTTTCCCGGTCAGGCTGGGCGAAGATGGTTCTGATGGCAGCTGAAACCATGGCTTGTGCCCCCTTGGGTACTCTGGAAAGGGCATTACGCATAAAGTGGACACGGCAGCGCTGCCAGGAGGCACCGGCAAGAACACTCTCGATAGCTTCTCTTAGACCGATATGGGCATCACTTATTACCAGCATAACACCGCCCAGGCCGCGTTTTACCAATGAGCGCAGGAAACCCTGCCAGAAGGCCCCGTCTTCACCAGGGCCGATATCAATACCGATGACTTCACGCTCGCCGGTTTCCCTGACGCCATAGGCAACCACAACTGCCTGGCTGACCACCCTGCCTGAGTCTCTAACCTTGATATAGGTAGCATCCAGCCAGAGGTAAGGGTAATGCCATATCAGCGGGCGGTTACGCCACCTCTCTACTTCATCATCCAGATCAGCACAGATTCTGGATACCTCACTCTTGCTGATGCCGGCAACACCCAGGGATTGCACCAGTGAATCTACCTTGCGGGTGCTCACACCCAGTACATATGCTTCCTGTACCACTGAAAGCAAGGCCTTTTCCGCCCTTTTCCTAGGGTCAAGCAGGCTGGGGAAGTAGCTGCCTTCGCGCAGCCGGGGTATCTCAAGTGATACTGAACCTGCCCTGGTGTCCCATTGCCGGGTCCTGTAACCGTTGCGGTAAGTCAGGCGTTCCGGGCTGCGCTCGTTTATTTCAGCTCCTGTTTTCTGTTTGACTTCGAGTTCCATAACTGCCTGGGCCAGGATCTTTACCCCCTCCCTCAAGAAATCAATATCGCTGTTGTTGCCGGGCTTGCCTAATAACTCCAAAAGTGTCATCCTTTTCTTGGCCATCGTTGTGGTTACCTCCTGAAAGTATTTTGATGTTCTTTCAAGAAACCACACGGTGGCCTTTGATTTCAACCCCTTAATTTACACCACGTACAGGGATTGTACTAATTAAGTTTTCAGTAAGTGCCTTTTTCCTAAACAATTCTGCCCATGAAATGCGACTGCTATTATAAGTGCTTTTATATTCCTGTTTGCTATATAATCTTTCGTCTGTAAGGGTTAATACTTCAATACGGTTTATATATTTGCCTAATGCGTCTTTTACTTTTGGTAGGTATAATTCCCTTGACTTAGTCAATTCTAGCATGGCAGATTTGGTCAATCTTGGTGGTGGTGATTTTTTAAATATACCCAATAGCACCAACGATACACCGATAATAAGTAGGGCTACTGTTGTGTAGTTCATAGTGTACCCACTTTCGGCATAAGGCAAAACAGCAAGTGCCAGTGAACCAAGCCCTTGTAATGTTTCTCTATTAATATATTTCCGCATAACAGCCCCCAGATTATCATTAAAGCAATTATACTACTGCTATCAACCAGTAACGAATGAAACCATAATTAGATGTTTAGATGGGGTCACTGGCAAACATAATGGAGCCTTTCTTCGGTATTTCTATTGAGTACCAACAGGTTGGTACATCTTTGCCCTGTTAGCCACTTTTTGTTTCCCCATAATTCTACCGATTGGGCTAGCTGATCCGATCTAATGCTGCACCTAACCTGCAACACCGGCTATTTTATGAACATATCAATCGATGATATCGCTGCTGCCCTACGAAGCAGGATTTGTATCGATAATCAAACCAATTTAAAAACCAGTGCAAAGGTTCTGTCTTTCGTACAACATGCTCTACCATTTCTCTAAATAGCTTCAAATAAGAAGGTTTCTTTATCCCGAATAGTTACTCGGTATTAAGTATGACTTGCCAACTATCGATATAGTACTTGAACGCCTAGAGGTCAATTTAAAAGATCCGGTGCGGTCTGGTATTGGTGATTCAATCTTGAGTTACGATTGGCTAGCTAGACTACCCTTTTTTAATGCCATTATTCAGATCATTCCAGACAATCCTACCGTGGTTGCCGTTTGCCAAAGCCTGACTGCCCTCTTTTTGATAAGCCGTAAAAAAACCTTCTTATATATCGAAGCGATATTCTCCTTGCTTCTTCCACTCGTCTGGCACACATGGTTTTCAGGTCCATTTTCATATTGTTAGCCTTTCTTGTTATTTTTAGATCAATATCAGCCCTTTCATGTCGACATTTTTTTACAGTTGAGAGCGGTGCGACCGTAGAGCATTAACACACCACAAAACAGTAATTGACATTCCATATTTTGCTGATTAATATTAAACGTCTGTTAGACTTTGGTATACATTCAAACTTGGAGTTGTCCTTTGACAAGTGATAGAGCACCAAACCAAAATTTGGGTAAAAAGAATTCTTATGCTAACGGTTTTAACAATTCCTCGAGATATACCATGAACAATAATGAAATTGATTTCGTTAATATTACCGATTATCTCCCCCAAGGCATCCGTGTCATCGATACTGGCTATACAGTTAAGTACATCAATGCATCGTTTGCCAGGTTGTCCGGAGTTGATACTGAAGATGCGATTGGTCAAAAATGCTACGACGTATTCCGCTCCCGGTTCTGCCATACATCTGAGTGTCGGTTGGCAAGAATAATAAAGGGTGAAAAATCAGTTCAAACAGAGATAGAAAGAACCACTGGTGAAGGAACTGTTATCCCCTGTATGGTTTCTGCCTTTCCTATGTATGATAAAGACAATAATCTGGTTGGAATAATGGAATCCTTCCGCGACATTTCTGACAAAAAGCTTCTGGAAGAGCAGGTAATAGAAGCAGAGGAACGCTACAAAGCTATGGTAGACCTTTCCAGCGAAGTCGGTGAAGGCATTGTAATGCTTGAGGATATAAATGACAAAGAAGGAGTCATAGTGTTCGCCAGTCCGCAATTCTCTCGCCTAACCGGATACACAAACGATGAATTAATTGGTAAGTGCTTTTTTGAACTGGTTGTCGATGATGATAGACAGGCAGCTCTTGAACGCCACCGGCGCAAGATGAAAGGGGAATCACTGCCAGGACATTATAAAACATATATAATTCGTAAAGATGGTAAATACGTTCCCGTTGAGTCTGTTAGTGAGGCCTTAGAGTTTAGAGACAAGAATGTATACATATCATATTTGCGTGATATTTCAAATCAAGTAAAGGCAGAGACTGCCCTGAAAGAATACAAAAAAGAATTAGAAACACTTATTGAGGAACGTACTTCTGAATTGAATGCAGCTCTTAAGAGAGAACATGAGCTAGGATGCTCTGAAAAAAAACTTCGCGAAGAGTATCACCGAGAGCTTGAAGAAAGAGTATTTTTTATAAGAGCCTTGGTACATGACCTAAAAACACCGCTAACCGCGATTATTAACTCCAGTGACCTGTTAGAAGATGCACTTCAGGATCAATTGTTATCTAATGTTGCCAGAAATATACGCTCCAGCGCCATTGCACTTAATTATAGAGTTGATGAGTTGCTCGACCTGTCGAGAAGTAGGATTGGAAAGCTTTCTATTACCCCAGACATTGTGGACCCAATGAGTATCCTCTTTGAAATAAAGGAGGAAATGTCAGCGTTGGTTGAGAAAAAAGGTCAATCTCTGATTGTAAAAGCACCTGAAAGTCTTCCACAAATCTGGGTAGAAAGAAATAGGATTAAACAGGTCCTTTATAATCTGGTAGAAAACGCAATTAAATACAATCGGGATAAGGGGCACATAACCATAAAAGTTGTCAAAAAAGGTCAATATGTGAAATTCGAGGTCAAGGATGAGGGGAACGGCATTGATGTCAAAGAGCTTGAAAATATATTCCTGCCTTTCTATAGACCCGAAAGTGATAAAAGTAGGTTTAGCGGTTTGGGTTTGGGCTTAGCTCTGTCAAAAACCTTGATCGAGATGAACGGTGGAAAGATATGGGCTAGAAATGTTGAGAGCGGTGGTAGCATTATTAGCTTCACTACTCCGCTCTTTTCTGCAGATAAGTTTTTTTTAAAGGCAAAGCCATGAGCGCAATTTCTAAGGTTTTAATCATTGAAGACAGGCAGGAAGTAATAGAATCAGTCACCTTGACCTTTAATGTCAGATGGCCTCAAGCTGTTGTCAAATCAACAGCAAAGGGACGAGACGGCGTAGACATGGTAGCCAGTTATTGTCCTGATTTGGTAATTCTTGATATTGGCCTGCCTGATATCGACGGTTTCGAAGTGTTAAAAAGAATTCGTCTTTTTTCCAGCGTTCCGGTTCTTATATTAACAGTCCGTAGCGACGAAGCAGAAATAGTTAAAGGCCTTGAACTTGGAGCTGATGAATACATAGTCAAGCCATTTAGACAAATGGAATTATTGTCTCGAGTAAATGCAATTGCCAGACGGTCACGTCGTTTGGTGGAAGACGCTTCCATGGAGTGCGCGCAGTTTAGTTTTGATCCTTCAACGCGAATAGTGCACCGGGACGAAGAAGAAATACATTTAACTCAAACTGAGAGTTCCATTCTATCAAAGCTGATGCAAAATGCAGGCATGGTTGTCAGTTATGCCTCACTTGCCGATGATATATGGGGAACAAATTATCCAGATGCTGTTAAAAGCCTGAATGTGTACATCTGTCGCTTACGCCAAAAAATTGAAACCGACCCAAGCCAACCAAGTTTACTCCTAAACAAACAGGGTTTAGGGTATATTTTCATAAAATAGACCACTTTCCAAACTTAGCCAACCTATCCCCAATTATTATCAAAGCCCTCTATTTGCAATTGTAAGCATTTAGTAAATTATTTGTAAGAATTTCTTAAGCTCCTCGTGCCTTGACGCCATTCGAATTTTAATTTCATGTAAACCATACCATGTTATAAATATTTATTGCTAAGAATATTTACTGGAAGAGCGTCGGAGAATAGTAACGTAGCGCGCGGCTATCATCGATTTTTAGTCAGCCTGGGCACAGACTATTGAATACTCGGGCAAGCTGAAAAACTAGAAGATTGAGTTTATATTTCTCCGTAGTTTATTCAGATTTTAACGTCGAGCAACAATGTTTCTAAATGGAGGTATTAATGGTGAATGGGAATAATTCAGTGGCGGTTTACACTAAAAACAACAGCGAAGTAAAAGTTGGACAATGTCGTACTACCATTGGTCTTAGATGGGTAACAAAAGAAAAACTCGATAAAAACCGGGCGCCCGGCCAGTGCTACGATGGCTTCATCTCTCAACTTGTTGATCTGTGGGAGAAGACCAATACCAATGGCAAGTAGGAAAAACAGGTTGTTCGGGAAGGAGGTGGTGTTATAGACAATTTGTTAGCCCGTTTTACCTCTAGTTACTATTAAGAAAGTCGAAAAGGAGTTCATACATAAAATATGACTGAAAAAGAAAAAAATAAAAATAACGGTGGTATTTCCCGCCGGCAATTCCTAAAAGACGCCGGTATTGTAGTAGGTAGCACTGCGGTTGGCTCTGCCTTTTTCCTGTCTGCCTGCGGCCAGGAGGTCGAGGTAACCAAAACCGTTACAACCACAGCTCCGGGTACCACCAGCACCGTTACTACAACTGTTCCAGGTTCGACTGTGACTACAACTCAGGCACAGACTGAGACAATCATCAAGTATACGTGCCCGTGTTGTAGCCAAGAATTTGATACCTTGAGCACACTTAAATCGCATTTCGATGCTGATCATGATGAAGCGACAAACCTTGGGGTATTAATGCTCAATGTCAACGGCGTGGAATATAAAGCAATCGGAGTCAGGGATTGCGACTCACTACTGGATGTTCTAAGAGATAAACTTGCATTAACCGGGGCTAAAAAAGCGTGTGACGTTGGCTCATGCGGGGCATGCACTGTGCTGGTCGACGGAAAACCGACACTGGCTTGCATGACACTAGCCGCTACCATGGTAGGTAAAAATATCCTGACTATTGAGGGCCTTGCTAACGGATCAACGCTTGACCCCGTTCAAGAAGCTTTTATAGAAAAACGCGGAGCAGCGTGCGGCTTTTGTACTCCCGGCATGATATTAACCACCAAGGCGCTACTTGAAAAAAATCCGACTCCTACCCTACCGGAAATCAAGGAAGCATTGGGCGGGAACATTTGCAGATGCGGAATATATGAGCATATTGTTGAATCAGTACAGCTGGCATCTGAAAAAATTGCAGGAGGCGTATAAGCAATGGCAGAGCAATACAGGGTAATAGGATCTCAGAAATTAAAAGACATGACCATTTTTTCCAAGGTCAAAGGCAACACTGGCACCAACCGAGGTTATAGCAGCGACGTACAGCTTCCAGGTATGTTACATTGTAAAGCACTCAGGAGCCCATACTCGCGAGCAGATATCCTCAGTATTGATACCACCAGCGCGGAGGCAATGCCGGGCGTTCATCTTGTCATGAGCATAAATAACTACCCGAAGCTATTTTTTAACCAACTTGTCTTCATCGGGCAAGAAATCGCGCTGGTAATTGCTGAAACCGAAGAAATTGCAAAAAAGGCTACAAGGTTGATTAAGGTAGAATACGACGTTCTACCATTTGCTGTGGAACCGATTGAAGCCATGAAGCCAGATGCCCCTGTAACAGTTCCGGTGCACCCTTTCCCCTTTTTGGAGAAACCTACAGATAATCCGAACGTCACAACATATAGTTACGCTGGTTGGTACAGTGAACCCAACGAAAAAGGTATATGTACCAAGAGAACGGTGCCCTATGATTATCATGGGTTCGGTGACATTGAACAGGGCGAGGAAGAAGCTGAAGTGATTGTGGAAAGCGAAGGTTTTTCCTACGGACTTCAGCATGCCAGTATCATGGAAACCGGTGGATGTGTAGCAGATGCTAAGGACGATGTTGTTGACCTTTACACGCATGGTTATTGGCCTTACGTGACCAGATATCTCGTCGCTTCGAAAGTTGGTATCCCGATAAGTAAACTGAATGTCATTAATTATAACAATGGCGGCGACTTCGGGTCCCACGTTGATGGAGGGCAGGAACCCTCTAATGTAGGTCCATCATACAATGTCACCATGGTGATAGCTTCCTTGGCGCTTCAGCGGCCAGTAAGGTATTTCTATACGCCTGATGAAGAAATGATGTACCGTTGGGGTAGAGGTGGTTGTGGCTCCAGAGATAGGTACGGTTTTAAGAAAGACGGCACTCTTGTCTTTATGGACCAGGATTTTTATCGGAATTATTGTACCGGTGATGCCTTTATTGGCATCAATTTTTCAAAATTCAATGGTTGCAGTTCGGGTTTAAAGCTCTATGCACATAACTGCAAGCATCAGAAGCTAACAGGCTATCATGTTTACACCAATGGCCCTGGTCATACCGGATGGCAAGGTTTCGGATGCCCTGAAGCGCATTTCCCGGTTAACGTAACCATGGATATGGCAGCTGAAAAACTGGGCATAGATCCGGTTGAATTTCAAAAGATTAATCACCCCCGTGCAGGTGACCATTGGTATGACGATTGTTATGGATGGACTCAAGGGGTTGGCCACTGGATGGCTCCAACCGGTATGGATAAAGCGCTAAATATAGGAGCTGAGCAAATTGGTTGGAGTTCGTGGCAACATCCCAGCGAAAAAACAGGAAGAATAAGACACGGGATTGGAGTTGCCCTGGCCATGCAAAACACCGGTGGTGAAGATCTTTATTCTTCAGCTATCGTGTCTCTGACTGCAGACGGTTCAGCCATATTATATGCCAACAACAAAGACGCCGGACAAGGCGCTTGGACGAGAGAAAAAGCAATCACGGCAGAAGTTCTCGGTATCGAATTCGAAAAAGTTCAGGTTGGCGCGGGCGAAACAAAACACCTCATACGCTGTGGCTGGCAATTATGCTCATCAGGTACTCTGACACAAGGTAAAGCTACATATGATGCCTGTATGCAAGCAAAGGAAAAACTATTTGACCTTGCGGCTCCTAAACTCGGCGTAAATCCTGAGGACCTTGATACAAAAGACGGAGTTATATTTGTAAAATCGGATGAATCCAAAAAAATGACTTGGGGGCAATTAATAATGTCGTTAGGGCCTCGTTCCCAGGACTGGGACATCGTTGGCTATGCCCGGCACCAGGTTGGCCCCGGTCCTACTCCTCAAGATAAAAATGTGAATTTCATATCGTTGGATGTGGATACCGAAACAGGGCAGATTTCCAACATCAAGTGCTCAATGAACATTTGCATTGGTAAAGCTATCTTCCCTAGAGCTGTTGAAGGTATTGGTCTGGGTGTTCATCATGCTCTTGATGCCATGGTGGGGGGTTGTGCTATTTTTGACCCAACAACAGGCAAGTTGCTTAACGACACTTGGGTAGATTATACAGTTGCTTCAATAGGCGATAGCGAAGTGTATCCTAATTGTATCGAGTATGAAGGCGATCCAACCCACCCATATGGCGCTTCTGGTTGTGGTCAAGCAACCCAGGATGCTGTAGCTGGTGCTTTCTCTAATGCCCTCTACAACGCGATCGGTGTGAGGATGAAGGAAGTGCCTTTTACTCCAGATAAAATACTCAAAGCACTGGGAAAGATATAGGAGGTTAGTGAGATGAGAGAGTTTAAATTAGTAAATACAACGACTGTAGATGCAGCAGTTTCAAGCTTGAGCCAGTACAATGGCACCGCCGTTATAATGGCTGGCGGCACCGATTTACTTGGCAGCTTGAAGAGAGAAATATTGCCTTCATCCCCCGAAGCAGTAGTAAATATTCAGAACATTCCTGATATGGACTACATCAAAGAAGAGGGCGGTATGCTAAAGATAGGAGCTCTTGCCAGGTTGGATGACATCGCTGGCAACACTATCATAAAAACGAAGTATGCTGCCCTGGCTCAAGCAGCCGCGAAAACCGCATCCCCCCACTTAAGGGTTATGGGTACTATCGGAGGAAACATCTGCCAACAGAACCGCTGCTGGTACTTCAGAGCTTCCAACAATTATTTCGATTGTCTGAGAAAGGGTGGCAATCTGTGTTATGCTATGGCCGGTGGTGATAACCGTTACCACTCCATTTTCGGTGCTATGGGTGGTTGTTTGGCTGTCAATCCCAGCGATACTGCGCCAGCGCTGGTAACCCTTGATGCCAGTATAGTGACTACAAAGAGGACGATTGCCGCCGAGGAATTTTGGGCAGCACCCATGATGGACCCCACTTCTACGGTGCTGGATAAGGATGAAATAGTCACCGAAATCCAGATACCTGCTTTCTCCGGAAAGAGCGCCTTCGTTAAATTTGCTACTCGCACTTCCATAGACTTCCCCATCGTCAACTGTGCTGCAGCCATAGATGGTTCTAATGCAAGGATATGCCTCAATGCTGTTTCCGGCATTCCATATCGTGCCACATCGGCTGAAGATGCGATTAAAGGCAAAACTATTGATGAGGCTAACGCTGAAGCCGCTGGCGCAGCAGCCGTCAGCAAGGCTATTGCCATGACGGCCAACGGTTCAAATCCCGGCAATAAATACAAGGTTCAAATAGCAAAAACAATGGTAAAAAGGGCAATTCTAGCCTGCGCATAACAACAATTTAGCCATGAATGAATCAGAAGGCAGGCTAACACCTGCCTTCTGATTGCGCAGATTGTAATCCCGATCAAGGAATCAATACAATTCAAATTTAAGCTTTAAGAAGAACCGAACGGTTTACTCTTTTTTGAGGACGAAATTAAAAATTGACCAAAAAGATCTAACTATCATACCATCTGTTTTTAAAGCTAGTACTAGAAACACTAATTACGAACATAAAAAACTAGACGAAAGGTTCTTGTTTTCGTACCGCATGCTCTACCAATCGCTAAAAAGCACTCTATTTCAAAGCTAAATCGCTTGTTTTAGAGAGCTTATTTTTTAGTTTTGCTAACATTTTGCAAACCAAAATAAGCTAAAATTGTGATCTAACAACAGG
>Ga0265293_10010884_pt1 | contig 12565 bp, 12 predicted proteins | sample Munlanlewell138R_FD_192505 | JGI IMG/M metagenome (GOLD analysis project Ga0265293, IMG submission 192505) | Leachate microbial communities from a municipal landfill in Southern Ontario, Canada - Leachate well 138R | ecosystem: Engineered > Solid waste > Landfill > Unclassified | place: Canada... | reverse complement strand
ATACGTTCTTTGGCACGGGCTTTTTCTTCATCGCGGCGGGCACCGCCCATCAAGGCATCAAAACCATTTTCCTCCACGGTTTCCAGCAAGGTCACGGCTTGTGCGGCATTGCGTGAGTCATTTTCACGGTACAGGCGTACGGTACCCTTGCGAATGGAGTCTTCAACATGGCCCACCACCAGGTTCAAGCCGTATTTTTTAACCAGCTCATCGCGAAAGGCAATCACTTCAGGGTAATTATGCCCGGTATCAATATGCAGCAGCGGGAATGGCAGGTTCAGCTTGCGATCTCCCAACCGGAATGCCTTCATGGCCAGATGCAACAAGACCACGGAATCCTTGCCGCCCGAAAACAGCAGAGCCGGTGAGCGGCACTCGGCCACGACCTCACGAATAATATAAATCGATTCGGTTTCCAGCCGTTTCAGGTGTTCGGTATGCAATTGTGCTTTCTCAAAATGCACGGTCTCAGTTATGCTATTCATTACTCATCCTGGTGTTCTTAAAATTTCCATGGTTACTGTTTACGCTGTGGGGACCGGGCTGACGTGCAGGCCACATTCCTTGCTATCCCGCGATTCCCACCACCAGCGTCCTGCACGAGGGTCTTCACCGGCACGAACCGCCTTGGTACAGGGCTCACAGCCAATACTGGGATAGCCCTGATCGTGCAACACATTAACGGGTAAATTATAGGCATTGACATAGGCCCAGATTTCCGCCTCGGACCAGTCAAACAGCGGGTTATATTTAAGGATGTTTCTGGCCGTATCCTGTTCCTGCAAAGCAAGCTCAGTGCGGGTTACCGACTGCTCCCGGCGTTGTCCCGTCATCCAGGCATCGGCCTGTGCCAGCGCCAGGTCAAGGGGAATAATTTTTCTTATCTGGCAGCATTTTTTACGGGCGTCAAGACTGTCGTAAAAGCCGTTAAGGCCATAGGTATTCACGTATTCGGCAACTTGCCCGACCTCTGGCCGATACAGTTTGATCTCATAGCCATAACGCTGTTTTACCTGATCAAGCAATGCCAGGGTTTCCTGGTGCAGGCGTCCGGTCTCCAGCGTAAAAATATCAATGCCCTGGTGCGGGGTGTCTTTCAGATCGGTCAAAATAATATCGGCCAACACCTGGTCTTCTGCCGACAAGCTGGAAGCCAACCTGACACGGGAATGGCTGGCGGCAATGACACGAAGCCGCTCTGCCAGCACCGACCTTTTATCCTGCAGTGAAGTAACGCTGACACGACCTTTGGGCGGTGACCATAACAGGGGCCGCTCAAACCCACCTGAAAAATCACTGGCTGTTTGTAAAGACATGGTTAACCTAAATTCAAAAACCAAACCCGCTTCACTATGAAACTCATATTCTGGTTCGGTATAACAAATCAGGTTTTTATAATATAGAGTTACCGGCCCAATGCAAACTAACTAATATTTCTTTGCATATTCAACCAGGCTATATCCGTGCCGCCCTCATTACGCATCAATTAACGTGATTTCAGAATCATTCTTGCGCCTTTTTCAGCAATCATCATCACCGGCGCATTGGTGTTGCCCGAAGTAATCTGCGGCATGATCGATGCGTCTATCACCCGCAGCCCACTAACACCCTTAACCCTGAGTTCCGGATCAACCACGGCCCTCTCATCAGCTCCCATACGGCATGTTCCAACCGGATGAAAAATAGTGGTCCCTATTTCACTAGCCGCCCTTACCAGATCTTCTTCAGTCTGGTAAATAGTGCCCGGTTTATATTCAACAGGGTTATATTTAGCCAAGGCATCCTGAAGCACAATTCTTCGGGTTAGTTTTAGGCTAGACGCGGCAATCCGGATATCCTCATCGGTACTTAAATAATTACACATAATATCGGGCTTTTCATCAAAGGCGGGCGAAACGATCTTCACCTCGCCCCGGCTGGTGGGCCTTAAGTTGCAGACAGAAGCGGTAAACGCCGAAAATGCATGCAGGGGTTCACCAAACTTTTCCAACGACAAGGGCTGTACATGGTATTCAAGATTGGCACTGCCCTGCTCATTGGAAGAACGGGCAAAAACCCCCAACTGGGAAGGTGCCATGGTTAAAGGACCTTTGCGAAACAACGCGAATTGCATGCCCATCCATGCTTTTTGCAAAGGTGAGCGCATCATTTTATTCAGTGTCGTGACGCCAGACACTTTATAAATCATGCGCAACTGCAAATGGTCCTGCAGGTTTTTTCCTACCTCTGGCGCATTATGTATAACCGGAATCTGCAGTTTGTTCAGGAAAGAAGCCGCGCCAATCCCCGAGCGCTGCAATATTTGCACCGAACCAATCGCGCCGGCAGACAAAACCAGCTCTGACGCGGAGTTGGCCTGAAACAGTTTGCCATTAATGAAATACTGAATACCCCGCGCCCGTTTGCCTTCAAATACAATCCGATCACTGGTGGCATTCGTAAGAATGGTCAGGTTTTTGCGAGACTTTACCGGATGCAAAAAAGCCTTTGCCGCACTGAAACGCAAACCCTTTTTTTGGGTCACTTCAAAATAAGCGCTTCCTTCATTGTCGCCCCGATTGAAATCATCTATGGATGGAATACCAGCCTGTGCCGCTGCCGCCCTGAATGCATCCAGAATATCCCAACGGAGCCGCTGGCTCTCTACCCGCAACTCACCATTGGCACCATGCCATTCATTATTGCCCCGATGGTGGTTTTCAAAATCCCGGAATAAAGGCAAAATATCATCCCAGGCCCAGCCGGGATTCCCCAAACTGGCCCAGTAATCGTAATCCTGTTTTTGTCCCCGCATATAAATCATGCCATTGATGGCCGAACTGCCACCCAGCACCTTGCCCCTTGGGTAGGCAATGCTGCGATCATGAAGCCCGGCATCGGGCCTTGTACTAAAGCACCAATCGGCACGCGGATTACCAATACAATATAAGTACCCCACCGGGATATGCAGCCAATGCCAGGAATCAGGCCCACCCGCTTCCAGTAATAAAACCCTGTAATTGGGATTTGCGGACAAACGGTTGGCAAGCAGGCAACCCGCGGAACCTGCCCCTACAATAATATAATCAAACTCGCCAAATAAAACCGGTTTCTGATTTTGCATGTCTGCCTCTGCGACGCTAAGTTTTTCTTTTATGGAAGCAAGATCAGCATAGAGGTTTACAATTCTTGACACAAGAAGGACAAACACCTATCCATCGTTAACCGATACATTGATTACGAAAAAACCTGATTCCGGATTTCTCCCTCTACAAAAGAATTAATGTTATTTATCAACTGGTCCGCCAGGGTCTGGATAGCTTCTTCACTGCCCCATGCTACATGTGGCGTCAAAATGAAATTGGGATAATCCATTAACTCCATAAACGGGTGTGAATCAGGCATAGGCTCTGTCGTTACCACATCAAATGCCGCACCACCAATCTTCTTGCCCTTAATGGCCCGAACAAGTGCTTCCTCATCAACCAAACCTCCTCGTGCAGTATTGACCAGCAAGGCTGATGATTTCATTTTGTCAAATTCAGGATCTGAAATCATATTCCGGGTCTCTGGCATCAGCGGCAAATGCAGGCTCAGGATATCTGAAGTTTCAAGTACTTCGTCAAACGGACGATAGTTTCCATCACGCGCAGGCTGTCCTTTACGCGAAGCAAAAACGGTTTTCATACCCACCCCCCTTGCCAGGGTTGCCATTGATGAACCCAAGGCACCCGAACCAAAAATACCCAACGTGCTATTGGCCAAGTCCTTAATCGGATAATCAAAATAGCAAAACTGTCCGCTTTGCTGCCAACGCCCTGCCTTAACAGAGGCATGATAAGGAATAATGCTTCTGCGCAAGGCAAAAATAAGGGCCAATGCATGTTCCGGCACACTATTGAGCGCATAATTTCGGATATTGCTAACCACACACCCCTTGATTTCACAGGCTTTGATATCGACCACATTCGTGCCAGTGGCTGATATGGCAATCAGTTTCAGGGAAGTCGCACGAGACAGACTGTCATTGTCAATCCGGACCTTATTGGTAATCACGATATCGGCCTTTTCAATACGCTCCGCCACCAGGTTCGCCGGCGTGTTGTCATGCATATCCACAGTGCAATCAAAGGTAAAGGGTTTTAACTGGATAAATCCCGGAATGGTGGCGCGATCCAAAAATACAATATGAGGGACATGACTCATGAGAATAATCCATAATGGTGAAACCATTAACTATATCACCAGCCTTATTTCGCTAAAATAGGGTCAATCCCAACCTGTTTCCAATAATTATTATTTTTATGTCAACACCCCTTTCCCTTCGTGAAGGTGCCCTTCAGGCACTCATCGTTTCGGATCCCGATGAAAAAATTGCCGCTGTCCAACAAATCGCTTCCGATTCGTCTTTTGATACACTGGACATAACGCCACCCAGCCAAACCATTCCGGGTCGCCCCTTGCGACCCGAACTGGTACCACCACAAAAAGTCACCTATCGTTCAGTCAATAATGAACAGGGAAAAGCGGCACTTATTCACTCTATTGCACATATAGAGTTCAATGCCATTAATCTTGCCCTGGATATAATCTGGCGCTTTGCCCATTTACCACAGGATTTTTATCGCGACTGGCTACGTGTTGCCAAAGAAGAAGCCTATCACTTCTCCCTGATACGGGCGCATTTACGCAACATGGGCTATGAGTACGGTGATTTCACGGCCCATAACGGACTATGGGAAATATGCGAAAAAACCGGCAACGATCTTCTTGCACGACTTGCCCTGGTGCCAAGAACCCTGGAGGCTCGTGGACTGGATGTCTCGCCGGTTATACAAAACAAGCTGATTAGCGTCAATGACCACGAAGGTGTAAAAATCCTGGACATCATTTTGCATGATGAGGTTGGACACGTAGAATTAGGCAACAAATGGTATCTTTATTTGTGCCAGCAATTGAATAAAGACCCCATTGCCACTTATGCCAACATGGTACACACTTACGGAGTGGCGAAACCCAAAGGTCCCCTTAATATCAAGGCCAGAAAACAGGCAGGCTTTACCGATGAAGAACTGGCATGGCTCAGCTCGGTTTAATCGTTTCATAAAACAGGAATAACGATGGAAATACTTATTTTAGGTGCAGGTGTAATTGGTCTGACAACAGCGTATTACCTTACTGAACAGGGTCATAAAGTAAGTATTCTGGATAAAAATCCTGATGTCGGCCTTGAAACCAGCTATGCCAACGGTGCACAGCTTTCTTACAGTTATGTCGCACCACTGGCCGGCCCGGGTGTTATTGGCAAAGTACCCAAATGGTTGCTTAATCCTAACTCCCCCCTGCGTTTTCGGCCCAGCCTTGACCCTGCCGATATTTGTTGGAACCTGCGATTCATGAAAGCCTGTAATGCCAGCCAAAGCGACACAACCACCCGTGAACTGCTTCACCTGTCTTTTTTTAGCCGAGATCTGCTACACAGCTTAATGGCAGCCGAAAAACTGAATATTGATTTTCAGGCTTCCGGTAAAATTGTTCTTCACCGAAGCACCGAATCTTTCAATAGTGCCGTCCAACTGCTTGATTTCCAGCGTCAGCTTGGCTGTGAGCAGTTTGACCTGACTACCGATGAATGCATTGCCAAAGTGCCTTCACTGGCACCACTAAAAAATCAGATCACCGGCGGCATTTACACCCCCAGTGAAGAAGCGGCCGATTGCTTCAAGTTTTGCCAAAACCTGAAAACCATTCTGTTAAACAGAGGGGTTGAGTTTCTTTTCAACCAGGAAATCGGCTTTCTCAAAAGTAACGGTTCATCACAAGTTAGTGTCATGCTTAAAAACCGGCAAACGATTTCGGCCGATCATATTGTGGTGGCACTGGGCTGCGAAAGTACCGCCTTGCTCAAACCACTTCAAATCAATGTGCCTGTTCGTCCACTTAAAGGATACAGCCTTACATTGCCTATCCAGAACGACAGTCAGGCACCACATATCAGCATTACCGATTTTGAACGTAAAGTAGTTTATGCCCGCATTGGCAACCGCCTGCGTATTGCCGGCATGGCCGACTTGGTGGGTATGAATAAAAGCATTGACCCCAGCCGTATTAAGGCCCTGATTAACGAAGCCAAGGCTGTTTTCCCCGAGGCCGGCAATTACGCCCAGGCAGAACAATGGGCCGGGTTACGTCCGGCCACGCCCAAAGGCAAGCCCGTTATTGATGGCACCCAATACAAAAACCTGTGGCTGAATATTGGCCAGGGCGCACTGGGCTTTACCCTGGCGACCGGCTCGGGCAAATTACTGGCAGACAAAATAAGTGGAAAAACGTCTTCAGTACCGCATGAGCTTTTCAGCCTTGGCAATGCGTAGTTTGCCCAAGATCCTCTAATATGGGGCAGTCGGGACGCTGATCACCCGAGCAGTGCCGGTTCAGGTGCTGTAAGGTATCCACCATGGCTTGCAGCTGCTGAATCTTAAGCTGCAACTCTTCTATGTGCTTTTGGGTTATTTGCTTTACATCGGCACTGGCCCTGCCCTGGTCATTCCATAAAGTCAGCAACGCTTGTATTTGCGCTATTGAAAACCCCAAATCGCGTGAGCGCCGTATGAAACGCAAGGTATGCAAATCCTTTTCAGCGTATTGCCGATAGCCCGCATCACTACGATGAACCGGTTGAATCAAACCGGTTTCTTCATAATAACGAATCATCTTTGCCGATATGCCTGTTTGCTTTACCGCTTCACCAATATTCATGACTGTTTTCCTGCCTGGTTATTTAACTGAAAACCGGCGTAATCTTAACGCATTGGTAACCACAAACACACTGGACAGCGCCATAGCGGCAGCAGCAAACACTGGTGACAGCCCCAAACCATAGGCCGGATACAGCACACCGGCAGCAATGGGAATGAGCGCCACGTTATAGGCAAATGCCCAGAACAGGTTTTGGTAAATATTCCTGAACGTTGCCTGGGACAATGAAATGGCATGCGCCACATTCTGGATGTTTTTGCCCATCAGCACAACATCTGCCGATTCGATGGCAATATCAGTACCGGTGCCAATAGCCACACCCACATCGGCATTAGCCAAGGCAGGCGCATCATTAATGCCATCGCCTACAAAAACCAGAGCTCCCATTTCCTGCTTGATTTTATTGACATATTTTACCTTGTCATCAGGCAGTGCCTGGGCATACACTTTGTCAATATTCAATTGACGGGCAATGGCTTGTGCCGTGTGTTCGTTGTCACCCGTTAACATCACGGTTTTAATATTCATTTCGTGTAATTGTGCAATCGCACTGGCCGCATCTTCCTTAACAGTATCGGCAATCACGAAAAGACCGGCGGAACGGGTATTGACCGCTACAAAAATGGGGGTTTTGCCTTCACGTGCCAATGCCATGCCTTTTTCAGTCAAGGTACTCACATCAGCGCCTTTACTGGCCAGAAATTTTCCCGAACCAATCAGATAACGATCGTTACCAAGACTGGCCTCAATACCGGCACCCATAATATTCTGGAAAGCATCCACATGAGGCAACGGCAAATTCTGTTCCTCAGCCGCCTTGACAATCGCCAAAGCAATTGGATGCTCCGAACGCTGTTCAATAGCAGCAACATTCGCCAGCAGTTGTTCTCGATCAAAACCCTCTGCCACATGTAAATCAGTCAGCTCCGGACGACCATGGGTAAGGGTACCCGTTTTATCAAAAACCACTACTTTGGTGTCTTTCAGCACTTGCAACGCGCTGGCTTTGCGAAACAGGATACTAAGCTGTGCCGCCCGACCGGTTGCCACCATAATGGACACCGGGACAGCCAGACCCATTGCGCATGGGCATGCAATAATCAACACCGCTACTGTCGCGGTTAAGGCATGTGGTAACAAGGGCTCCGGCCCCCAAACCATCCAGACAATAAATGTCAATACGGCAACCACCAGCACCGCTGGCACAAAGCGACTGGTTACTACATCAAGTATATTTTGAATAGGTAATTTGTCGGCCTGTGCCTGCTGAACCATTTTGATAATGTTGGCCAATACGGTGTTATCCCCAACCTGCTCTACTTTAACGGTAAGGCTGCCATTCGTGCTAACGGTACTGCCCACTACCTTGTCTCCCGGTGACTTGCTAACAGGCAACGGTTCTCCAGTCATCATGGACTCATTAATATGCGCCTGACCACTAATCACAACACCATCGGCCGGCACGGTTTCACCCGGTCGTACCAGCACCGTATCACTCACCTTCAGTTCATCCAGCGGGATATCACGCACCTGACCATTTTCTATCAAGTGTGCCGTTTTGGCCTGCAACCCGATCAGGCGGGCAATTGCCTGGCCGGTTTGCCCCTTGCTGCTGGCTTCCAAATAACGACCCAACAATATCAGGGTGCTTACCACTGCCGCCGCTTCAAAATACACAAAACGGGAATTTTCAGGAATAAGTGCAGGCAATGCAGTCACAATAGCCGAATAAACGTAGGCACTGCCTGCGCCAATGGCCACCAGGGCATTCATATCAGGGGATTTTTGCATGAAACTTTTTACGCCAAGCGTAAAGAAACGTCTACCAGGAAAAGCCAGCACAATCGTCGTCAAGACCCACTGGATAATCCAGCTGGTTTGCATGGGCAGGAAAGAATGCAGCCAATGATGAAAACCGGGAATAATATGCCCGCCCATTTCCAGAATAAAAACAGGAATGGTAAAAATGGCAGCAATTAGCAAATCCCGCTTCAGGCCTGCGATTTCCCGATTCCGGTGTTCTATTTGTTCCTGGGTTTGCTTGTCTGCTCGCTCTATAAGCGCCGCTTCGTAGCCTGCCTTGCCAATAACGGCAATAATCTGTGCGGCTGGCACGGCACTATTGCCTAATTCAACGTGGGCGGTTTCAGAGGCCAGATTGACATTAACCTTTTCAACCCCCTCAATTTTGGCAATAGATCGCTCAACACGTCTTACGCAAGATGCGCAAGTCATGCCATGAACCGCGAATTCGTAATGAGGAGAAACATCTAACGACTTGGAATTTGCCATGATAATCACAAAAATAAAGGATAATCCATATTAACAAATTTATTATCAACCCTCACACGATGGGAAGGTCAAGCCCTATTCCTCTTGACGCCCATACGGAGAAAATTTCAATGTTGCAAAAACTTTTGCTACCTGTGATTGTTTTTATCATCGTGCTTATTGGCCTGACGTTTGGTGAAGGCGTGTTTAGTGCACTGGCACAATGGTTAAGTCAAATTACCGGTATCGTTATTTACAATTTCCAGGATCTATACTGGACTGTCTCCCTTTATGTTTCAAGACATCCTGTAAAAATTGTTGTCGCCATCGTTGTTACTGCCATTGTTTGCGTATGGATTTACAAAAATAAAGGCGAAGAGATGAACAACCAGGCCAACTCTCGCAAAATCGGCATATTCTTGGCGATTTTCCTGGGCTGGTTGGGTGCCCACCGCTTTTACGCCGGCCACATAGGCATGGGTTTGTTATATCTGTTCTTCAGCTTTATTTGGCTTCCACTTTCCGTATTTCTGGGCCTGGTTGATGCTGTCAGGTATATTTTCATGAGTGATGAAGAATTCAAGGCAAATATTAAGGCATAATCTACATTATCCTTAATCCATTATTTTCAACCGGGCACAGGCCCGGTTTTTTATACCATGCAATTAAATATCAAAGACCTGATTATTGACACCTCCGCTATAGACAGTAAAAAACTGCTTAAAGCCTGGGATTGGCTCATTCCTTTTAAAACGGAAATTGCCATGATTACCCAAACCGGTGATGCCTTCCTGATAGAAAAAGATAACGGCTCCATCCTTTTCCTGGATACCCTGGACGGTGAACTGGAAGTCCTGGCTGACTCTCTTGAGTCCTTTCAGCAGTTACTGAAAGATGAAGAATTCGTGATTGATTACTTTTCTTGTGAACTGATTGCACCTTTGCTGCATCATCAATTGCCACCCAATACAGTTTACAGTTTCAAGACTCCACCCGTACTGGGCGGTGAATACCACAGCGATAATCTGGAAATCTTTGATGTAGAACATCATTTTTCAGATCTTGGATTGCTGTGGGAAGAAATTGGTAAAATTGATATTGATGAAGACGTTAATGAAAACGGTGATAAATAGCGATATATTCAGGCCATTCAACTGGTATAAACAACTTGCCAGGCGCCTTAGCTAAGCCTGGCAAACTATTTATAACAACGATGGATCGATATCCCGCTGATATCGCAAGAACCGTCCAGAATAAGCTTCAGGCGTATCATTTTGATTATAAACAAAAGGCTGATGGATTTTTTTATCCTCAGCCAATTGAAAGCCATATACTGACATTTCTCTTGTAAAACGGTTTCTATAGCCCCGGTTTGGATCCATGACCCAAACCTCTGACTGGGCTTGCGCATGATCATTAATATAATGTGCCACCTGCCCCGGACTGCTAGGATCATAAAGCAAATCACTGCCCATAATTAGATCATAACGACCGGACAGTACAGGTGCACCAGTATCATCCAAAGAAACTGGTTTGTCATGACCCCACTGGCCATACCTATAATTAATCGATGGCAAATTATTGTTTTTGAGGTTTTTGTTTAAAAAATGTTTTGCCAATGGATGACGATCACTGGCGGTAACATTCCCACCCAAACGATGCGCTGTCAAACTGGCTAATCCCAAACCGCAACCTATTTCCAAAATACGCAGTTCAGGATCAATCTGTTCTTTTGTTACTTTAATGGCCAGCTGCAAGCCTGAAGGCCATAACATGCCGAATAATGGCCAGGCCGCCGAACAAATTCCCAAACGTTCTGCAGCACCGGTTGGATCATAATACTGTTGCTTGTCCAATAAAGTGAATATTTCCAGTGGTTCCTGCCCTGGAATATTAATAGTACGTAATTTGGTTTTATAAGGTATGGATTTAAACATAGCCCCTTCAATCTAATATACACATCAGTCACTATAGCCCATATTTTTATAATTAATAGTTATTTATCGAAATATAAAAAGATGATAAATATTTAATAGGTATTTTTGTTAATTTAATTAAAAATAAGTGCAATTTAGCGTATTTTTCATAAAATGCAAAAAAACAAAATATCCTGTTTTCTTATTACCTATAGGCCAGCACATGCCATCAAGCACGTTTTCAATACCGTTTTCTTCAAGTGTGCAACGATCAACAAACTCGGTGAAAAACGAGACATGCCCCTGCTTAACATCGAGTCCCTTGCCCAATTGACGACGCAATTTATCCTTGGCGGTAATGGATACCACGCTAGCCCCAGCATCCGCAAAACGGGCCAAAATTGTATCCCCACGCAGCAGTTCCTGCCCCGTCATGACAACCGGCTCCCATGTCTTGGTATCCAGATAATAGTTACCGGAAATACCATGGCGTGAAGTGGGTGTGCCGGTAATAATCGACATATTGTTCGGGCAGGTAAATGAAGGCATGGAACCATCTGCCACCGTTGCAAATCCATCCTGAATGAAACGCTGGATATTAGGAAGTTCGTTCTCCATAAGAAACTGTTGCAAATCTTCAGGATCACCGCCATCAAGACAACTCTAGTCCATGAGGAACTGGAACGTCAAATTTTACGGGGTCAATTACAACCAGGAGATGCCTTGCGGGAAGCCAGTATCGCCACCACCATGGGCATTTCCCGCGGGCCTGTACGCGAAGCGTTCAGGACGCTGGAAGAACGGGGTTTAGTGCTTTTTGAGAAAAACTGTGGCGTAACCGTACGTAAACTAGACAGCGAACAGGCAGCACAAATTTACCAGGTCCGTATTCCTTTGGAGGGACTGATTGGACAATTGGTAACGTTGAATTTGAATCATGAGGGACAGCAACAGCTTGTACGCTTGATAGTACAGATGCAAAATGCAGTTGACGAACAAAACATTGACATCTATGCTACGTTGAACCAGCAGTTCCACGATATGCTGGCAAAATATACGGAAAACTTTGCACTGTACGACACTTACAGGAAATTGGTTGTCCAGCTTCGATTATTCAGAAGCCATACTTTTCGCCATAGCCCGCAAACCATCAAACTTTCATTACAAGAACACATTGCCATTTTAAATGCAATAACTGCTGGCAATGTAAATGAGGCAAGTGAGTCACTCCGAAAGCATGCAGAAGATAGCCTGAAACGATTGGATGCTACGATTAACAAGCAACAATAACGCTTGATATATCCACATTGATATGGTCGCAACAGCGACCATATTTTTATGCTGGGCAGTAGTGGCAGGCAACGTTGCCATAATTACGTGCTAACCAGTGGCCCCGCCGGTTACTAGCACGGGCGGGTTTCCGGCATCGAGCCCCTGGCAATCCGTCGGGGCCACTTGTAAATTTAACGGGCAATAAAAAACCCCTTCAGCGTTCACTGAAGGGGTTTTTTTTGAATAAAGAGCCTGACGATGACCTACTTTCACGGATGTCCATCCACTATCATCGGCGCGAAGGCGTTTCACTGTCCTGTTCGGGAAGGGAAGGAGTGGGTCCACCTTGCTATGGTCGTCAAGCGTAA
>Ga0265293_10010883_pt1 | contig 12566 bp, 7 predicted proteins | sample Munlanlewell138R_FD_192505 | JGI IMG/M metagenome (GOLD analysis project Ga0265293, IMG submission 192505) | Leachate microbial communities from a municipal landfill in Southern Ontario, Canada - Leachate well 138R | ecosystem: Engineered > Solid waste > Landfill > Unclassified | place: Canada... | reverse complement strand
GCCGCCGCAACCACCATTGACGAACAGGTTCAGCCGCACCAGCCCTGTCGCCGGTGCCGGGACGGATGCCGAACCGGTACAGGCCAGGGACTGGTTGCCGGACGTGGCGGCCAACAGGTTGGCGCGGAAACCCAGCAGGCTGATGCTGCTGCCGAAACGGATGTGCCCACCCTCCTGGGCAGCGTTGACGTAGAAGCTGTTGTTGACGGCATCCAGTTGCACGGCGCTTGCCAGATTCAGCGCCCCGCCCTGGCCAGGCACGAGGTTGCCGTAGAAGGCATTGTTGTAGAGCCGCGCCGTCACGCCGCTTCCCGGCGAATGGCCGCGCCGCAGGTACAGGGCACCCCCCTCGTTTCCCAGGTTGAGATAGAACCAGTTGCGCTCCAGTTGTACCTCGCAGGTGGCGCAGGACAGGTACACGGCACCGCCGCTCCCGCCCTGGGCTTCGCCGGGGGAAGCGGAGTTCCCGATGAAACTGGAATCGCCGATCCAGACGCTGCCCAGGATCGCGCTATCGGCATGGAGCGCACCGCCGTAGGCATACCCGGTTTCCGCCACGGTGGCGTTGCTCTGGAACCAGCTGCGCAGGATGCTCATATCGGGCACCCTGATGCTGAGCGCGCCGCCGCCGCCCTGCCCCTCGTCGCCCGTGATCTCGGCACGATTTCCGATGAACTGGCTGTCGATGATTTCCACCGAGCCGTTGCTGCGCGGCCACCTCACAGCTCCGCCCCAGGCCAGCGACGTGGCCTCCAGCGTGCAGTTGCGGAAGATGGTCCGGTCCAGGACCAGCTTGCCGAGCGTGCCGCTGGCCGCGCCCAGGCAGGCACCGCCCTGGCCGGGCGAACCGGTCGAATAACCATTGCGCAGTTCCAGGTTTTCCAGCGTCAGCTCCCGGTTGCCGATCTCCGAGTAGAGAATGCGGTGGCTACCGCCGCCATCGATCACCGGTGCGCTCAACGTGCCGACGATATGAAGCTCTGCCGCCGTGATGGCAGGCAGCGGCGCCTGCAGCGCAATCGTGCCGCCGTAGGGATAGGTTTCATCGAAGAAATAGATGAAGTGGGGCTCGTCGGGCGCGGCGTTGGCATTCAGGATTGCCTGCCGCAGCGAGCCAGTGCCCGAGTCGTTGGTGTTGCCCACCAGGAATCCGGCCGCCCGCGTATCGAGCGCTGTGAGGGTAAGCAACAGCAAGGCGCAAAACGTGAAAGATCTCATCATCGTGTTCTCCCGATGGGCATCACCCAGTCATGGGGAAAACAGGATCAGGCCGCCGTCCCGGACATGGATGCGGGCGCTTTTTTCAGCCCGCATTCATGAAAACAGACGACCCGCCCCGGCATACGGCCGGGGCGGCATTGGAGCAGTTACCAGATCACCACCTTGACCTCATCCGGGCGCACCATCGCGTCGCCGGCCTTGCAATCGAAGGCGGCGGCGAAGCTGTCCATATTGGACGGGGCGCCGATTGCGCGGAACGGTGCCGGTGCGTGCGAATCGGTGTTCAGGCGTACCTTCAGCTCGCCATCGGTGAAGTTGCGACGCCACACCGTGCCCCAGTTCATGAAGAAGCGCTGTTCCTGGGTCAGTCCATCGATCATCGGATCGGTGAAACCGTCGCCCTGCGCCGCCTTCATCGCATCGTAGGCCACCGACAGGCCGCCCAGATCGGCGATGTTCTCGCCCAGCGTCAGGGTGCCGTTGACGTGGATGCCGTCGATGGATTCATAGCCGTTGAACTGTTCCACCAGACGCGCGGTGCGGGCCTCGAAGCCGGCGCGGTCGGCGTCGGTCCACCAGTTGTGGAAGTTGCCGTGGGCATCGAACTTGCTGCCCTGATCGTCATAGCCGTGGATCATTTCGTGCCCGATCACCGCCACGATGCCGCCGTAGTTGAGCGCGTCATCAGCCTTCGGATCGAAGAACGGCGGTTGCAGGATGCCGGCCGGGAACACGATCTCGTTGCGGGTCGAGTTGTAGTAGGCGTTGACCGTCTGCGGCGGCATGAACCATTCGCTCTTGTCCACCGGCTTGCCGATCTTGGAATAGTTGTGGCGCATGTTGAAGGCACGCGCGGCCAACACGTTGCCGGCGAAGTTGTCGCGGTCGAACTCCAGCCCGCTCCAGTCGCGCCACTTGTCCGGATAACCGATCTTGGGCGTGAAGGTGGCCCACTTTTCCAGCGCCTTCTGCTTGGTTTCATCGCCCATCCATTCCAGCCCCTCGATGCGCAGCTTCAGCGCCTGCGAGAGATTCTCCACCAGCGCTTCCATCTTGGTCTTGGATTCCGGCGGGAAGGTGGCATCGACGTAGATCTGGCCGAAGGCCTCGCCGACCGAACCGTTGAGCGCGTCCAGCATGCGCTTCCAGCGCGGGGGCTGCTCGGCCTGACCGCGCAGGGCCTGGCTGTAGAACGCGAAGCTCTGCTGCGCGAAGGCTTCGGACAGGTACGGCGCGGCATTGTCGATTTCATGGAAGCGCAGGTAGGCGCGCCATTCAGCGACCGGGACCTCGTCCAGCATCGCGTTCACTTCGCGGAAGAAATCCGGCATCGCCAGCGAGAACATTTCCGGCCGCGCCACACCGACGGCGTCGAAGAAGGCGGTCCAGCTCAGGTTCGGGGTCAGCGCGTCGGCCTCGGCCAGCGTGGTCGGCACATAGCGCTTGGCCGGATCACGCAGTTCCACGCGCGGCGTGGAGGCGGTCGCCAGACGGGTTTCAAAACGCATCACCGCATCGGCCTGCTGCGCGGCGGCTTCGGCGTCATCGCCCACCAGGGTGAACAGCGCGGTGGCGTGGGCACGCAGCGCATCGCGGGCGCTGGCGTAATCGGCGCGGTCTTCCAGATAGTAGGCACGCTCCGGCAGCGACAGCCCGCCCTGGCCGGCATAGGCGATCACCTGGTTGGAATCGCGGTAATCGGCATTGCCGTAGAAGGAGAACAGCACGCCACGGCCATTGGCATAGGCGTCGCGCACATAGTTGGCGACATCGATCTTGCTTTCCAGCGCGGCGACGCGCGACAGGATCGGCTCCAGCGGCGTGGCGCCGGCACGCTCGATCGCGGCTTCGTCCATCGCCGAAGCATAGAAATCACCCACCAGCTTCGCCACGCCCGTGGCATCGGCATTGGCGGCAGCGGCTTCGGCCAGGATGCGCTGGATTTCCAGCGAACGCTCGCTCAGGGTTTCAAAACTGCCCCAGGTGGTGCGGTCCGATGGCACCGGATTGGCCGCGAGCCATTTGCCGTTGACGTGCGCGTTGAAGTCATCGCAGGCGTTCACCGCCGGATCCAGATCGGACGCCTGGAAACGCACCACCTGGGTGCGCACGGCGGCAAGATCCAGCACCGGCGCGGCCGGCGCCGGCGTGGTGGCAGGTGTGGCAGCCGTGGAATCGGTGGATTCGCCAGACGTGGCGGCAGGCTGGCAGGCGGAAAGGAAAAGCGCGGAAGCCAGCGCCAGCACCAGTGGTTTGCGGAAATTGGAGGACATCGGAGCACCCGGTATCAGTTGTGAACACCTCACTGTAGGCCATGCCCGCCACGCCCGACAGCTCCGGAAGTCATGGTCGCGCAGGGCGGCCGCATTGCTGCAACAATGCCCTTCCAGCCAGCAGGGGAACGGAAATGAAGCGCAAGCACTACCGGAAAGCACTGAAGCCGATGCAGGCCGAACTGATGGGCCTGGGACGTTGGGCCAAGCGCGAGGGCGAACGCATCCTGGTGCTGTTCGAGGGCCGCGATACCGCCGGCAAGAGCGGCGTGATCAACGCCATCGCCGATGTCATGAACCCGCGCCAGTGCCATGTGGTGGCGCTGTCCACGCCATCCGAACGCGAACAGGGCCAGTGGTATTTCCAGCGCTATGTGCCGCATCTGCCCAGCGCCGGCGAGATCGTGCTGTTCGACCGCAGCTGGTACAACCGCGCCGGCGTGGAAAAGGTCATGGGCTTCTGCGACGACGCGCAATACCGCAATTTCCTGCGCCAGGTGCCGGAGTTCGAGCGCCTGCTGGTGGATGACGGCATCCGCCTGTTCAAGTACTGGCTGACGGTGGACCAGGTGGAACAGGAAAAGCGCTTCGCCGAGCGCGCGATCAACCCGTTCAAGCAGTGGAAACTGTCGCCGGTGGACATGAAGGCACGCGAGCTGTACGCCGAATACGGCGCCGCGCGCGACGCGATGCTGGCGGCAACACACACCACGCACGCACCGTGGACGCTGGTGGACTTCAACGACCAGCGCCTGGGCCGGCTCACCCTGATCGACCACTTCCTGCGCACCGTGCCCGAAGAAGACACCCCACCGGAACCGGAAACCCTGCCGCCGCTGTCGCAACCGCTGCAATCGGAAAGTTTCACCGGCCCGCTGACGCCGATCGAACCGTTCCAGTTGGAAAGTGGTAATCGCGACCGGCAGACGTGAGTAAGTAGTCGCAATAAATAAGCAATCGCGCCCATCTGCGATGTGCGCTCCTGCTGCCGGCGTGATCTGTTCCCGCATTGAACACCCTTGGAGCCGGCGTTCGGGCCGGATTCCGAACAGGCCTGGGGTGAGCCCGGCGAACCCCGACATCGCCATACCTCCCGGCTCCGTCGCCAGGCAACGCTCGTGAACAGCGCCCGTGGCGCACTGCACCTCGGTCCGCCCCGAATTCACCGCCCGAAACGATGGCATGGACGAACTGCTGGCCGGTGTCGCGGCCCGCCTCACCCTCATCACGTAGCGTCAGGTCATGGACGCTCGGCCATGTGAGCACCCATGACCTGCCGCGCTACCGCCACAGGAGGCTCGTCCTCCAGTTGGCAGGAATTTTCATCGTATCGAGCGACACCGAAGGGCGCTCGTCCAGCAAGCCCCAAAGCCGTTCACGCCATTGGCAGCCAGGCGACACCACGCGCAGCATGTGACGAAGCACGACCAGCATCCCGTACCGGAGACTTCACAGGGCGGGCAACTCACCGGTCCAAGGCAATGGCATGCGCGATCTGCTGGTCGATGTCGTGACCGGCTTCATCCGTTTCGCGTGGCATCAGATAGAGGCCGTTCGGGTACTTTCGTGCCCACAGCTCGCCCACGGCGCGCTTGGCGACATTCTTCGGGTGGTCGTAACGATCATCACCCTTGTACTCGATGATGAAAATACGCCCGTCCTTCAACTTCGCAATGAAATCGGGATAGGTGAAGCCGGTCTCGGTCGCCATACGGTACTGGGTCGGATGCACCAGGTTGCGCACCCATAGCTCCACATCGGGATTGCGCTCGATAGCCAGCGCACAGCGGTATTCCTCGGCCAGTTGCCCATCCTTGCGGCGGTAGGGAAGATCGCCGGGCACGGCGTAGTAGTGCTTTTCCCACTCCATCGGTGCCGGACACGGCGAGCGCATGGGATAGGCGAGCTCCGGGAAGGTGAACACCACGGCCGGGTCGACCACCACTTCTTCCAGCGTAAACAGGCGCTGATGGGCGCGCTTGCCGCGCTGGGTCCGCGCTTCTGCCAGCAGCGCCTGCAAACGCCGCATGATGATGAAACGCCCACGCACCATTTGCCCAAGGCTGTAGCCCTTGTGCTTCAACGGCGCAATCGCCTGTGCGATCCACGCGATCATCGTTTCCTGGCGCACATCGTTCTGACGGACGCGATCTTCCAGCCACACCAGCAGGTCGGATTCCTTCCAGTCTCCGGAAAGACCGGCCAGATACTCGGTCTGCGGTTCCTGCACCATGTTCATCTTCACCGCCTTCTCGCCGATGTCGATTTCCCAGGTCTGGGTGCGGGTGTCGAAGCTCAGCGTATCGAGCACGCCAGCGGTCTCGGCCGGATTCCAGAATCCCTCCTCCACCAACAGATCGTTGGCGACCGGCAGCACGCGGTCACCGAAGCGGATCGACAACTGCGGCACCTCGAATTTCACACCCTTCTGCGCCGGTGTCTGGCGAAGCTGTGCGCGTGCGTTGTGCTGTTCCAGCGAGGTGCGCACCCTGTCGCGCCCCTTGCCGGTGAACACCTTGGCGATAGCCTCGATGCTCTCCGGCTGGATCGCACCCGTCACGACGACATCGAACTTGCCTTCTTCAGCGGCGGCCGTGATTGCGATGTTGCGCAAGTCGCCGGCTGGCACGTTGGCCAGATCCGGTTTCCTGGTCGCGGTGAAGCGCGATGTCTCGACCTTCAGTGCCGGATGCTCACCCTCATCGCCGATCAGCGACGGCTGCAACGGCACGCTCTGGGCGGCTTCCAGCCGCGAGAAGCCCATGCTTTCCAGGTGGTCGGTGAACTCGACCGCCTTCGCTCCGAAGTACGGCGACACGACATGCGCATACGCCTTGTTCAGTGCCTCCTGCGCACGCCTGCGCGCGTAAGGCATGCGCAGCACGCGCCCGAGCAACTGTTCGATGGTGGTTGCCGACTTCGTCCCGGCCACCGAGCACAGCACATAGGCGAACGAACAATCCCAGCCTTCCTTCAATGCCTCCATCGTGATGATGATGCGTACCGGGCAATCGGGTGCGAACAGGTCGATGCCCTCCAGTTCGCGCTGATCGCCGGTGGCGATCTTCACCCAATCGGGATCGATGCGTTCGCCGTCCTGCCCGGTCAGGTGTTCATGGATGGTGTCGACCGTTGCCTGGCCGCCCTTGTGCTCGGCCTGGATCAGCAGGATCGGGCGGATGTAGTCGGGCTCCTTTTTCGCGATTTCCTCCAGTTCCTGCCGTCGCAGCAGCGCATGGCGCAGCGCCACTTCCCAGCCGTCCAGGTGTTCTTCCAGCAGCACCGGCAGCTTGATCATTTCTTCGGCGAACAACTGCGAGGCCGAGACGCGCACCAGCACATTGCTGGTGCTCATGTCCGGCGTTGCGGTCAGTTCGATGATCGCGCTGGGTGCAAGCCGCTCGTAGACCGTTGCGGACAACTCCGTGGCAGCGTTGTGCGCCTCGTCGGTAATCACCAGCGGGCGATGCAGGCGCAACAGGTTGGCGAAGGAAAAGCGCGGTCCCCCGCCATCCTCTGTCCGCTCAAGATCAGGCGGCACGGCATCCTTCGGCAATGCGATGAAATGCGGCTCCAGGTCTTCCTTGTGCGCGTAGAAGTCCCGCATGTCGATGTTCTGCACGCGCGCCGCCGCCATCGTCGCGACCACGATGCAGGTGCGGCTGGCCAGTTCCTGCGGCGTCAGTTGCGCGATATCGTCGCTGTCGAACACCGATACCTGCCCGCCGAACGCATCATCCAGTTCCCGCCGGTAGGGATGGCGGCGGTTCTTCAATGCCTCCAGCGTCTGCTGCTTGATGGTGCGGCTGGGCACCAGCCACATCACCAGCGGCCGCTCGCGCTCCAGCCAGTGGTCGGCGGCATAACGGATGAACCGGGCGCCCATCAGCGTCTTGCCGCCGCCGGTGGGAATGCGGATCGCGACATAAGGCACATCGCGCAGGCTCGGCAGCTCCCGCCCATCCTTGTCGCGCAGGGTGCGGTACTCGGGCACCAGCATGGTCTTGGCGTCCGGGTGCGCATGCGTGGCGAACGCCTCGGCGATGCCATCCGTGCGCGCAGCGCGCAGGAATTGGCCGAGCCGTTCCAGGGTTTCCCGCTGGTAGGTCTTCAGCTCCATACCATCACCTCGCCCGGATGTCGTTGGGTGTCTTGCGGAACCGGATGCCGAGCGAGCGCAGGCGGTCGTTGCTCAGGTTGGTGCCTTCGCCGTAGATCACCTTCGGGCCGTCGTGCTTTGGCAGTTCCGTCAACAGCTTCATGGTCAGCATGTTGCCGCCGGCCAGCGATTGGTCGCCCAGAATGCCGTTGTAGAGCAGGTAATACGCGGTGCCGTTGTGCACGCCCAGCAACGGCGATTTCATCGCGCGCGTGCTGCGCGCGGTGCCGGTCTCGGCGAACCAGATATGCGCGGCCAGATGCTCGAACCTGATTTCGGGATTGATCCGGCCCTGGTCGTCGAACACTCTGGGACCGAGCTGGTAGAAGCGGAAACCGCCACCGCCTTGCCAGCCGACCGCCTCGGAAATGCCGCCTTGCTCACCGTCGATGACTTTCACCAGACGCGGCTGGCAATGGGTGCGCGCGTGCTCGCCCATCTCGATACCGATCCAGCGCCGGCCCATCTTGTGCGCGACGGCTGCGGTGGTGCCGGAGCCTAGAAAACTGTCCACCACCAGATCTCCCGGGTTGGTGGCGATTTCGATAATTCTCTTGAGTAGAGCCTCAGGCTTTGGCGTTGAGAAGTTGTCGTCTCCGAAAAGAGCCACTACCTCCTTCTTCGCGTCTTGCGTGTGTCCTACCTCGCCGTACGGCCAAATGGTTTGTGGCACGCGCCCCTGCTTCACCTCTGAAAGAAATCGCTTGATGGCTGGAACGTTGCCGCCATCCTTCCCCCACCAAATCCGACCGTCTTGATTGAGGTCCTCAAGCCTCTGCCGAGAAACACGCCAGTACATCCCGTTCGGGGGTCCTTTTATGGTCCGGCCAGAAGGTGTCGTAATCGGGTAGGTACCGGCCCCATAGAAGTTCCGTGCAGACAGATCTCCGGGTTTCCAAGGGCCTCTCGGATCGTTATCAGGGTTCTTATATGCCTTGTCCTGCTTCTCCGTTCGCGGCATGGGATTAGGAAACCATTTGTCCTCGTTTTTCGCATACACCAGCACGTAGTCATGGTCGACCGAGAAGTGCCGAGCTGAGTTCTTGGGCGAATAAATTTTGTGCCAAATGGCTGATGCGACGTAGTTCTTGCGCCCAAAAATCTCATCGCACATCACCTTGAAGTAATGCGCTTCGTTGTCATCCAGCGTGATCCAGATCGAGCCGTCCTCGCTCAGCAGCTCGCGCAGCAGCACCATGCGCGGATACATCATCGACAGCCACTTGGCATGTTCCAGATTGTCGTCGTAATGCTCGAATGCGCTTTTCGTGTTGTACGGCGGGTCGATGAAGATGCACTTCACCTGCCCGGCGTAATACGGCAGCAGCGCCTTCAACGCTTCCAGGTTGTCGCCCTGGATCAGCATGTTCGGCGCGTCTTCGTCGCCATAGGACAGGGACTGGATCGGTTGCAGCAGGCGGTATGGCGTCTTCGCCGTCGCCTTCAGGTCTTCATCACGCTTGTGCCATTCCAACCAGGGCATTCAGTGGCTCTCCATTTGTGCGACGGCGCATGTGCGCCCGCTGTTGTCTGATCGCCGCAGTGTGCCGCAGCGGCGTCTCATCGGCTGAGACGGGTTGCCGCACATGCCACTCACGGGCAGATAAGTTCCAGTTTCGGATAGTAGGTGCGATACCGCTTCGCGTCCCGCGTCAGCAGGGCCATGCCTTCGATCGCGGCATGGGCACCGATATAGAAGTCGTGCAGCGGCGAGGTCCGCGCGCCCTTGGCGCGGCGGTATTGCAGGAATGCCTTGCCGGCGAGGAAACCGGCTTCCCACGGCAGCTCCAGCCGGGTGAAGGCAGCGGGCGACAAGGCTTCATCCAGTTCCTCAATACGTTCGAAGCCGACCGAGACTTCGGCATAGATGATCGCGTTGATACACAGCTGGGTTTCAGCGGCGCACGCATCGAGCCGGGCCGCCGACCAGTCATGCCAGTGCGGGTCATCTGTCAGCACGTCCAGCAGGACATTGGCATCCACCAGCACGCGCCGGACCCCGGCCGGCGTTGCAGCGTGCGTTTCAGTTGCCACGGGTCAGCTTCATGATGTCTTCGGTGCTCATGCGCACGGTCGCGCGCCCACGAAGACGGGCCGCCAAACTTCCCTTTGCGGCCGTTGGCGGGTGGGCAATCGTGGTGTCGGCTTCGCGCAATGCGGCATCGCGCACGAAGGTGGCCAACGGCAAGCCGTGCAACTTGGCGGCGCGGCGCAGGCGGTTCTTGTCCTCGGTGCTGAGGCGCAGATCAAGACGGTCGGCGGTGCTGGACATATCCGGTCTCCTTTGTACGGCATCGTACCGTACCTGGGCGGTATTGATCGCTACACAGATGCCCGAAATCCGATTACAGGCAAGGTCGCTCCCATGGGGTTTCGGTGGAAGGGCGTAATCTGCGTGATCCCTTCGCGCGCCCTGCGTGATCTCCCTTCGCGCCCCCTGCGGGTGCGCTCCTACAACATCGTGTCGCATCCACCTTGGTAGGAGCGCACCCGCAGGGGGCGCGATTCCCTGCCAACACCACGGCCGGATGGTGGGCCTGTTCGGTCAGCAGGAATCCCTATCGCGGGCAGGTCCGCTCCGGCAAAAGCAGCCGCAGGCCATGCCGTTTCCCGTGGAAGAAGCCTTGGCCGCGATGGGGTTTTCCCATGCTGTCCCGCCATCCACATGCAGCACACCATCCAGACGGATCAATCAGTCGGATGGCCTGACCGGCGCCGGTTCTTCACACAGCGCCGCCAATGCCGTGCTGCGCATCGGGCGGCCGAGCCAGTAGCCCTGGGCGCAGTCGCAGCCGCGCGCACGCAGGGCCTCGTACTGGCCTTCGGTTTCCACGCCTTCGGCGGTGACGGTGATGCCGAGCGAGTGCGCCATCGCGATGATGGCCGAGGTCAGCGCCATGTCGTCCGGGTCGTCGAGCAGATCGGCGACGAAGCTGCGGTCGATCTTGACGCCGTCCACCGGCACCCGGCGCAGGTGGCTCAGGCCGGAGAAGCCGGTACCGAAATCATCCAGCCAGATCTTCACGCCGTGACCGCGCAGGCGGGTGCAGGTGGCGATGGCTTCGCTTTCGTTGGAATACATCGCGGTTTCGGTCAGTTCCAGATGCAGCCGGCGCGGTGCCAGGCGGCTGCGGCGCAACTGGTCTTCCACCATTATCGGCAGTTGCCCGTGCTGCAGCTGGCGGGCCGAGACGTTGACCGAGACGAACAGCGCCGGCCCGTGCACCGGTTGCGGCCAGGTGGTGGCATCCAGGCAGGCGGTGCGCAGCACGAATTCGCCCAGCGCGTCGATCTGCCCGGTCTGCTCGGCCACGGTGATGAACAGCTCCGGCGAAATGTCACCGCGCTGCGGGTGTTCCCAGCGCAGCAGTGCCTCGGCGCCGACGATGGTGCCGTTTTCCAGCGAATAGATCGGCTGGTAGAACACCGACAGTTCCTCGCGCTCCAGCGCCAGGCGCAGGTCCTGTTCCAGCTGCATCTGGCGTTCCACCGCCAGGTCCATGTCACGGGTGTAGAAGCGCCAGCAGTTCTTGCCGTCGAGTTTGGCGCGGTACATCGCGATATCGGCGTTCTTCAACAGCGCCGCCGGAGTGTCGGCATCGTCCGGGTAGAGCGTGATGCCGATCGAGGCCGCCAGCACGATGCTGCGCTCATCCACGATGATCGGGCGCGAAAGTTCGGCCAGGATGCCTTGCGCCAGGCGCGCGGCGCGTTCGCGCACCCGTTCACCGGACATCAACACGACGAATTCGTCGCCACCGAAGCGCGCCATTTCGCCCCGCCCCAGGCCCACCGCGTCGATCGCGATGCGCATGCGGGTGCCGAACTGCACCAGCACCTCGTCGCCGGCGTCGTGGCCCATGGTGTCGTTGATGCGCTTGAAGTCATCCAGATCCACGAACAGCAGCGCCAGTTGCAGTTCGCCGCGCTCGGCCACCTGCACCCGGGTGTTGAGGATTTCGCGGAAGGCGGCGCGGTTGGGCAGGCCAGTGAGCGCGTCGCCGTAGGCCAGGCGGCGGATATCGCGATCGTGCTGACCGACGTTTTCGCTCATCTGCACGAAGGCCGCTTCCAGATCGCCGATCTCGTCCTGCCGTGCCGACAGCGTCCATTCGACCAGGTAATTGCCCTGCCCGAGTTGCTGCGCAGCATGCGCCAAGCGGCGGATCGGCCGCACCAGCCCGCGCGAAATCAGCCAGGCGGTCAGCAGCACCAGCGCCAGCAATCCGGCGGACAGGCCGGCGGCGATGGTCAGCATGCGTTTTTGCAGACTGCGCGCGCTGCGTTCAACCGCGGCCTGGGCCTGCTGCTCGAACACCAGCGGTGCACTCATCGAGATTCCCACGCGGATGCCGCCGATGCGTTCCTGCCCCAGATGCATCGGCACCGCAGCATCGATGATGCCCTGCTCCGGCGCCATCTGGATGATCGCCTCGCTGGCCGCGATGGCCTCGGTCGCCAGTGCATCGCCCATGCGCTGGCCGAAACGCGGAATGTCGGCACTGCCATCGTGCACGATGCGGCCATCGGCATCGTAGATCAGCACATAGGCCACTTCCGGCTGCTGCAGGGCCGAGTGTGCGGCCTCGCCGATCAGCGCCAGATCGAAGTAGTAGAACGGGTTGATCGTGGCCTCGGCGATCATTTCGGCAATCGCCAGCGCGCGCCGCTGTTCACTCTGCAGGCTGGCTTCGTGGATCGCCTGGCCGCTGATCTGCAACAGCCGGTCCACCCCGGCCGACTGTTGCCGCCAGCCGGCAAAGCCAACCACCAGGCACAGCAGCACCGCCACCAGGACGATCAGCCAGAACTTGGTACGCAGTCCGAAGCGCATCGTTATTCCAGCCGCCCGCGCACAAGGTCGACATCACCGCGCAGGCGCGACAGCCCCTGCTTCGTCTGCTCGTCCAGCG
>Ga0265293_10010882_pt1 | contig 12566 bp, 12 predicted proteins | sample Munlanlewell138R_FD_192505 | JGI IMG/M metagenome (GOLD analysis project Ga0265293, IMG submission 192505) | Leachate microbial communities from a municipal landfill in Southern Ontario, Canada - Leachate well 138R | ecosystem: Engineered > Solid waste > Landfill > Unclassified | place: Canada... | reverse complement strand
GAAAAGCGGCCCGTTTGGCAAAGAAATTTTTGTAGGCCCGTTCCAGGTCTTTTAAGGCATGTTGCAGGGGATGGACCGGTGCATCGGCAAGCCAGCCTGTCTCGGCGCTACGGCGCCAAGCGGTAAGTTGCTTGGCCATGGCCACATAAGCGATGAATTTTTCACCGGCTTCGTGATTGGCCTTTTGCAACGCCAGTGCCTTGTTAAACACAAACCGGCACGAACCGGCAAAGCGGCACATGTGGCGCTGCTGTTCACCGGTAGGTGTTAACTCGAATTTAAAGGCTTGCAAGCGTTTCATGAAACCCGTTTTACTATATATTTATACAGCTATAATAAACCGCTTTTAGCGGTTGCGCTATCCTTCACCGACCAAGTTCGACGGCTTCGCCTAAAGGTTGCTACGCAACCCAATCACTTGGACGAGGTTTGCCGCGCATCCTGATCATGACATTTCTTAACGAATTAATACTGTGATTAATTCCATTTCCGTTGAATAATGTTGAAGAGGCAGATCAACCTGTCATTTTCTTCAAATAATCAGCAATCAGGAGTTATTATGGGTTTATTAAACTTCATTAAAGACGTTGGCGAAAAGATTTTTGGCGGCAGTGAAGCAAGTGCCGCTTCGCCTGAAAGCCTGCAAAAAGAACTGGAAAAACACGGCCTGAATGCTGAAGGCCTGGATATTGCCGTTGACGGTGATAAGGTGACGGTCAAAGGCAATGCCGCAACAACCGCCGATGCTGAAAAAATTGCCATCGCCCTGGGCAACACCCTTGGCGTAGCCACGGTAGACAATCAGCTTACCGCTGCTAGCGCCGAAGCCGAATCAAAGATGTATACCGTTGTGAAAGGAGACACCCTTTCCAAGATTGCCAAAGAACAGTACGGTGATGCCAATAAATACATGAAGATATTTGAAGCCAACAAGCCCATGCTTAGCCATCCGGACAAAATCTACCCCGGGCAGGTTCTGCGCATTCCCCAGTAATAAACATGACATTCATGTAATGCAAATGTCCGCCAAACAGGCGGACATTTTTTATCTTACTTCTTAAATCCGCCAAAACCACCCATACCCATGTTTTTCAGGCCCTTGAGCCCGCCCATGGCACGCATCATCTTACCCATACCGCCTTTCTTGAACTGCTTCATCATGCCCTGCATCTGCTCAAACTGCTTAAGCAGTTTGTTCACTTCCTGCACGGGCACACCTGCACCCGCAGCAATACGACGCTTGCGCGAAGCTTTCAACAGTTCGGGTTTGGCCCGCTCCTGGGGCGTCATGGAGTTAAGGATACCCTCGGTACGGCGCAATTGCTTTTCAGCCTGACCGCCCTGCAACTGGCCCGCTGCCTGGGCAAACTGTGCAGGCAGTTTTTCAAGCAGGGAACCCATATCCCCCATTTTCTTGACTTGCTGCAACTGCTCACGAAAATCATTCAGATCAAAACGGTCGCCCGATTTGATCTTGGTAGCCAGCTTCTGGGCTTCGGCAATATCGATATTGCGTTGGGCTTGCTCAACCAGCGAAACAATATCGCCCATACCAAGCACCCGCTGCGCCATACGCTCGGGGTGGAAGGGTTCAAGACCATCAAGTTTTTCAGAAACCCCGATAAACTTCAGGGGTTTGCCGGTAATATGCCGCACCGACAAGGCGGCACCGCCTCGGGCATCACCATCCAGTTTGGTCATGACCACACCGGTTAAAGGCAAGGCTTCCGAGAAGGCCTTGGCCACATTGACCGCGTCCTGACCCTGCATGGCATCTACCACAAACAGGGTTTCAATCGGCTTGAGCACATCGTGCAGCATGCTGATTTCGGCCATCATGGCCTCATCAATACCCAAGCGGCCGGCCGTATCCACCAGCAATACATCGTAATGGTGGCGTTTTGCATGATCGACCGCTGCCAAGGCAATATCACGCGGTTTCTGGCTGGCATCAGACGGGAAGAAATCCACCCCAACCTGGGCAGCCACCGTTTTCAACTGTTCAATCGCGGCTGGCCGGTAAACGTCGGCACTGACAACCAGCACTTTTTTACGCCCGGCCTTGCGACCGTTTTGCAACAAATCGCCCGCGCTGATTATCTTGGCCAACTTACCTGTGGTGGTGGTTTTACCAGCACCTTGCAAACCCGCCATTAACACAACAGCCGGTGGCTGGGTCGCCAATGACAACTCGGAAGCCTGCGAACCCAGGTCTCCTCCCATTAAGGCGGTAAGCTCTTTGTGAACCACACCCACCAACGCCTGTCCGGGACTTAAGCTGCCGGCGACCTCTTCGCCCAGCGCACTTTCCTTTACCCTGGCAACAAACTCACGCACCACGGGCAAAGACACATCGGCCTCGAGTAATGCCAGGCGTACCTCACGCAGCATTTCCTGCGTGTTGGCTTCGGTCAGGCGGGCCTCTCCCCGGATGGTCTTCATGACCCGGGACAAACGGTTAGTTAAATTATCGAACATGAATTTTGCACTTTAATAAATGAATTACCAGGATTAGAGGCTATACTATGCTTTTGATACGTCAATAACCTAACCCCTACAATCAAGATATCAGTTTATGTCAGCTGACATTGTATTGCACTCTCTGGCCGCATTGGCCTATCTTCTGCTTAGTTTGTCAATTTGGCGCCCCATTGTGCAACAAAAAACCATCCAGCAAACCGGTTCAATCCGTAGTGTATGTGTTTTTTCCACCTTGGTGTTGCATGGTATCGCCGTGCACTGGGCTATCGTACACGCAGACCATATCAGGCTGAACTGGTCCCAAGGACTGTCCATTACCGTCTGGCTGGGCATGATCGTGTTCTGGATAGAAAGCAGGCTGAACAAAATAGACGGCCTGCTTTTGCTGCTGCTGCCTATTGCCAGTCTTATCTGCCTGCTGGCTGCCCTTTTCCCTTCCAGCGCAAACAGCCTGGTCATTCCATCACAAACCCATCTGTTCAAGATCCATTTGCTGATCTCGCTGTTTGCATATAGCCTTATTGCGATTGCCGCCATCCAGGCTTTCTTAATGACCGCCCTGGACCAATACTTGCACAAGCCGGTTAATTTTCAGGAAAACCCCTCGCTAACGGCCCGCGTTCTTGAAGCCCAACCACCGCTGCTGCAACAGGAACGTATCCTGTTCAAGCTGATCTGGATTGGTTTTGGCGTCCTGAGCCTGTCTATTATCACAGGCATTATGGTGTCGCTCAACAAAACCGGCCAGTTCCTGCCTATGGATCACAAAACCATTTTCACCCTGCTTTCCTGGCTGGTATTCAGCATACTGCTGATTGGACGCAGCCTTTGGGGCTGGCGCGGCAGGTTAGCCTTGCGATGGACACTTACCGGTTTTGCCCTGCTCATGCTGGCCTATACGGGCACCCGCTTTATCTTTGACGTTGTTGTAGACAAGGGTATCTGATGAGATTTTTTCTCTTTATCATCCTGGTTATTATCCTGATGCTGGCCATCCGCATGTTTGCCGGTCGCGTTCAGGCGCTTTTCAAAAGCATGCAGTCAAACGCCAGCCAGCCACCCGCCACCCGGCAAAACCAAACTAGCGAAGCCATGGTGCAATGCGCCCACTGCCATATTCACTTGCCCCGCTCGGAAGCCTGCCTCATCAATGGCAAAACCTGGTGTTCTGAAGAACATGCCCGACTGGACCAGAAATAATGACCATTCCATTTTTACAGCTGGACCGCCACGGATGGCTGAAGTCAACCGTTAATATTCGCCTGGTGCCCTCGCCCAATTTTGACCAGCGCAACAAAAACGAAAACATATCGCTGCTGGTGATTCATAACATCAGCCTGCCACCTTACCAGTATGGCGGCCCGTACATAGAGCAGCTGTTTACCAACCGCCTAAACCCAAATGCACACCCCTTCTTTGATGAAATCAAACACTTGCGGGTCTCGGCGCATTTTCTTATCCGGCGCAATGGGGAAATTGTCCAGTTCGTCAGCACCGAAAACCGTGCCTGGCATGCCGGCGTCTCCAGTTTTAATGGCCGCGAAAGCTGTAATGATTTTTCTATTGGCATCGAACTGGAAGGCTGTGACTTTGAACCGTTCGAGCCCGAGCAATATGAAATCCTAAGTCAGCTGACCAAAGTATTAAGAGCTCGCTACACCTTAAGGGCGGTACGCGGCCACGAACATATCGCGCCAGGCAGAAAAACCGACCCGGGCCCCTACTTTAACTGGCAACAATATCAAACCGAAAGCGGCTGGACCAAACGGGAAATGCCCGAACCCCGATAAAGATCGGGGCCGGGCATTTGCCTATAAGCAGCTTCAGATAAGCGTTAAACCGACTTCAGCAGCAAAGCATTCATCCGCTTCACAAACGCGGCCGGGTCGGCAATCTGGGCACCTTCAGCCAGCAGGGCCTGATCCAGCAACACATTGGCCCAATCAGCAAATTCCTCACCCTCAGCCGCCTGAATACGGGCAATAATGGCATGCTCGGGGTTGATTTCAAGGACAGGTTTGAAATCAGGGGTTTCCTGTCCCGCAGCTTGCAACATACGCAGCAAGTGCGGACTTAATTCATTTTGACCAACCACCACGCAAGCCGGAGAATCCACCAGGCGCAGGGTCACACTGACGTCCTTGACCTTGTCTTTAAGCGCTTCCTGCAAACGCCCTACCAAGGGCTTGAAGGACTCGGCCACTTCTTCCTGTTTTTTCTTTTCCGCTTCATCGGCCAACTCGGCAAGATCAAGCCCTCCCTTGGACACTGACACCAGCTGCTTGCCCTCAAACTCGCGGAAATGGGACATCATCCACTCGTCAACCCGCTCTGACAGCAACAGGACCTCTATGCCTTTCTTGCGGAAGATCTCAAGGTGCGGACTATTCTTGGCCGCATTAAAAGAGTCGGCCACCACATAGTAAATTCGGTCTTGCCCTTCTTTCATGCGTGAGATGTAATCGGCTAGGGAGACATTCTGCAAAGGCTCATCGGTATGGGTAGAGGCAAAACGCATCAGTTTGGCAATCCGCTCAAGGTTGGACGGATCCTCACCTGTGCCTTCTTTCAAGACCTGGCCAAACTCGGCCCAGAAGGTCGCATAATCTTCGGGCTTGTTCTCGGCCATGTTTTCAAGCAGGGACAGGATACGCTTTACCGAACCTTCGCGGATGGAACGGACATCGCGGCTTTCCTGCAGAATTTCACGAGAAACGTTAAGTGGCAAGTCAGAAGAGTCAATCACGCCACGCACAAAACGCAGATACGATGGCAGCAGCTGTTCGGCTTCGTCCATGATAAAGACGCGTTTCACATACAATTTTACGCCACGCTTGCCGTCACGGTCCCACAAGTCAAACGGTGCGCGCTTGGGAATATACAGCAACTGGGTATATTCGCTACGGCCTTCCACGCGGTTATGGGTCCAGGCCAGCGGATCTTCAAAATCATGGCTGACATGCTTGTAAAACTCTTTATACTGCTCGTCGGTAATATCAGACTTGTTACGGATCCACAGCGCGCTGGCCTGGTTTACCGCTTCCCACTCGTCCTGTTTAACCATCTCGCTTTTTTCTGAATCATATTCTTCTTTCTGCATAAGCACTGGCAGGGAAATATGATCGGAATAACGGCGCAAGATCTCGCTTAACTTCCAGTGGCTAAGGAATTCGTCTTCATCGGCACGCAGATGCAAGGTAATATCGGTACCACGCGATTCCTTTTCAATCGTTTCAATGGTGAAGTCGCCTTGGCCTTCGGAAGTCCAGCGTACGCCTTCATTGGCGGCCACACCGGCACGGCGGCTTTCAACCGTGACCTTGTCGGCAACAATAAATGAAGAATAAAAACCCACGCCAAACTGGCCAATTAACTGGGCATCTTTTTGTTTATCGCCGCTTAACTGAGAGAAAAACTCTTTCGTGCCAGAACGGGCAATCGTACCCAGGTTGGCGACTGCCTCTTCGTGGCTTAAGCCAATGCCATTATCGGAAATGGTAATGGTACGGGCCTCTTTGTCATAGCTGACCTTGATTTGCAAGTCGGCGCCACCTTCAAGCAAAGCGGGGTTATCAATCGCTTCAAAACGCAGCTTGTCGCAGGCATCCGAAGCATTCGAAACCAGTTCCCGCAAGAAAATTTCCTTGTTGCTGTACAGGGAATGAATCATTAAATGCAGTAATTGCTTAACCTCTGCCTGAAACCCCATGGTTTGTGGGCCGGCTTGAACAGCTGTTTCTTCTTGACTCATAGTAATTGGCAAAATAAAAAAAGTTGGAATGGAATTTGAAATAACAACAGGCAAGGCCTGAGCGCTTCATACCCACTTGGGGACAAACCGGTTTTTTTCAAGGGCCCGACAAGGTTTTACTTAAAAGCGTATAATAGGTGGTCTTCAGGCATTATTGCCGCATGTTATTGGCTGCCCTCTTTTACTTGCTCAGCTTTACTGTCCGGGCTTGCTGAACCGGCAAACAATAACAACCTTTTCCCCAAAAAACTCACTATGCAAGAAAAACAATTGTGGACCCCTGATTTCATTATCATCACCGGGGTCAACCTGCTTATTTCCATTGTCTTTTATTTCCTGATTGTTACCCTGGGAGACTATGTTACCCAGCGTTATGGGGTTTCTATCAGCATGGCCGGGCTGGCGGTGGGCATTTTCATTATTGGCGCCCTAACAAGCCGCCTTATTATTGGCCAGCTGGTTGATGTGATTGGCCAGAAAAAAACGCTGCTGATCGGCCTGGTTGCCTTCACCCTAACCAACGGCCTGTATTTTTTCAGTGATTCCATCTATTCCCTGCTGGTTGCCCGTTTTCTGCACGGCCTGGCCATTGGCGTGGCCAGCACGGCTTGTGGAACCATCGTGGCGCATCTCATTCCATCCCATCGCAAAGCCGAAGGCATTGGCTACTACAGCCTTAGCACCACACTGGCCTCGGCAAGCGGCCCTTTCCTGGGCTTATGGATAAGCCAAAACTTTGATTTTAAATGGTCTTTTGCCTTTTGCCTGTTTATCAGCCTGCTGGCCCTGACGGCCTCAACCTTCCTGAAAACCGGCTCAACCAAACACACGGGCGAACATCCTTTCCGCTTTTCCCTGGGTGATCTTGTGGAACGCCAGGCATTGCCGGTTTCAACGGTCATGTTCCTGCTGGGAATGTGCTTTGCCAGCGTGCTTACCTTCCTGAACAGCTACTCGATTGAACTGGATCTGGTCACGGCTGCCGGTTTCTTTTTCATTGTCTACTCTGCCATCATCCTGTTTTCACGCCCGATTGCCGGCAAAATCCTGGACAAAAAAGGCTCTAACGTGATCGTGTACCCCTGCTGCATTTTACTGGCCTTGGGGATGGCGGCCATGGCAACAGCCGATTCAGCCCTAATGTTGCTTATAGCAGCCGCCCTGATTGGCATGGGTTACGGCAGCCTGCAGTCGGCCCTGCAGGCTGTTGCCATCAAGGTAGTTAACCCCCATCGCATGGGACTGGCCACCGCCACGTTTTATATCTGTCTGGATGCCGGACTGGGTTTTGGCCCTTATCTGTTAGGTATTATTATTTCCGAAACGGGCTACCGCAACCTGTACTGGCTCATGGCCGGGCTGGCCCTGTTATGCATGCTGCTGTTTTATCTTGTGCATGGCCGCCATGTTGCTTATTTTCGTGAGCGGGACAGGCTGGAAAAGCAATAAACAGTTTCCAAGCGCTTGAGCTGCCCGACATACTAGCGCCAATCGGCAATATTACGATCAGTCAGCTGGGTGGCGCTTTCCCGTTTTTGTGGATCAAAAACAAAAGCCTTGCCAAATCCCTGCACCAACGTGCCTTTTGACGGCAGCAGCCGATACATGACAAAGTCAGGTAAGGACGCCAATAAACCTACCGTTTTACCGGCTCGTTCCGTTAGGGCAGCCAGTACATTTTCATACTCTTCGCTGTTTTTATCAACCGTTTCCGCCCTGGCCTGATAGCTTAAACGCACACGGGCATAGATGTTTTTGGTTTTGCTTTCATCGTCTGCCAGCAAAATAGCCAGACCGGGGTTTTGTTGCAAATTGACCGTGTGCGTGGCCAGACCGGACACCAGAATATAAAAACGGTTGCTGAGCCATGCAAAAGGAGTGTAGCTGGCGTTAGGCTCTGCGCTACTATTGGTGGTCGCCATCATCAGGGAAAGGCATTCATTGTGTAAACGGTCTATTTCAGCTTGCAATGCTTGCAGATCGGTATCCATGAGTTTCCTGCTTGTTTGAAGTTATGGGGTAGCGTGTTTTTACCTATACTTTATAGCCGGCTTGTTTTTTTGTGTTGCATAAACGACAAATTCTCATGAAAACTTTCTTTTATCGTGAAATAGGACTGCTAGTGCTGTAAAAAATAAAAAAACCGGATATAATTTCTTCTTTCCTGCCTATCGTTACAGGTTGCAGTTTTATTACCAGTAACGTCAAAATTGCCCGGGTGGTGAAATTGGTAGACGCAGGGGACTCAAAATCCCCCGCCGCAAGGCGTGCCGGTTCGATTCCGGCCCCGGGCACCATCAATAAAATCAAGAACTTAGGTTCATTTTCTAGTTATACCCCGATAAGGTACTTTTTGCGTTTATACGGTCTGTTATACGGTTATAAAAATTTACCCCACCGTAAACTTAAAACAACACACCCCTTATACAAAACAGCAAAGCACATTCTTAATGCACTGTGACTGTCAACGCATTTTTCACGTACTCCAATTCTTCCTCAGACTTGATCCTGGTCTTTGCATATTCCATGCACCTTACCAGCCCCACTTGAGCAATCCTACTCCTTAAGCCATTAATTATGGGGCTAAGATGAGAATAATCCAACATCAATGGCTTTGAGTCTTTCTCTACCGAACTCTGCTGCATAACAATTCTTTCAGCCTCATCCTCGTCTTTGATACCCGTAAAGCCAAAAGCAAGCCTAGCACACTGAATGAGAGCTTTATGTCTCAGCATACGCTTGGGGTGCGTTTGCCATGGCCCCTCAACGCTGTAAGGCTTTCCAGTTGACTGACTCACACCAGAAAATTTATCACGATAAACCTCATCCAAATATTCTTTAACGCAAACCGGCTTACTGCGATCCTTGCGATATAACCTGCACTCAATCCACTCATAGCACATCTTAGTAGAACCAAGCGGCATGACTTGATTCTCAGACTCGACAAACTCCACACCATCAAACTGGGGGTGCTCATTAATGATCCGGCTCCAACCATCCACACCAACAACGGCCACTATGCCATTTCTATCAGGGTAGGCATATATTTCTTTCGTAAATGGATTAAGGTTGTATTCATGAGCAACAATCAGCAAAGTCATCATTTGTGAGTTCGTAATTTCTTTATTATCTTTCTGGCGAAAAACAGTATCTTTTAATGTATTTAGCATTTTTTCAGCATCTACACCATATTTTTCAGCCAAAACTTCAATCAATTTTCTTTTCTTATTATTTTGATATTCATATTTGCAAGAATCACTCATGGTTCTAATTTCCCCAGCATCATTAACCAATTCATCAACAGTCTCTACAGAACTACCTGCAACCTCATCTTGAGATTGCACAACAACCTCAATAACGTTATCACGATCAACTTTCATTTATTCACCCCTACTCATTCATATATTAATCATTCATATTAACACCTATTATCTAATAAATAATAAATCTGCAACTAAACAGAGTCCCATTAAACAATGCTACGATCATTAAAAAATAAATTCAAAAAATTAATCTATTAAGTTATAATAAAATAATATTTATTAACTTTTTTACCTTGAAAATATATGAACTGGATTGAACTATTAGATGAAAATGAAAAGATCATTCAACTTAAACACCCATCAAATGAAGAAGTAACGGCCGCACTCGATGAACAAATAAATGAAATTAAAAAATCAATAGATAAAGAATTTGAGTCTATTTATGTTTTAGCTAAAATATTTGCCAATTGGTTTTGGACTATGAAAAATACGTCAATAGCTGACAAGGAATTCTCACGTTTTGGCACAAGAGTAAAAATAATTTCTGGCACATTATCAATTGAATGGTATGAAAATAGAATTGTTACCGATAAATTAACTGGCAAAAAGAAAATCTATTCTGATTATATAAAAAAAGGAGCTGGCGTTGATAAGTACTCAATGAGATGTTTTAAAACATCACTCGACTGGGAAAAATATGTTATTGAAATCGTTGAAAACAAGTACGCTATTTTAAGAAAAAGAGCCAGAATTCTAACGAAAATCAAAGAAAATCTAAGGCAATACGAATCACTAAAAATAGATATACAACCTAATAAATAAATATCCATTATTTAAAAAAAATAAGTCGTCCCTGAATAATACCATAGCCCCAATAAACACGGGCTTGAGGAATTATTCAGGAACGATTAAAATACCGAATTCGGTGTTAAAGAAAATAGACGAATCCGATATTCCTGATAGAGAAAAAAAACATTAACAGGTGTGCTGGCTGAAAACTCAACCATAAGTTTTGGAATACTTTACACCTTATAAGAGCTTATGGCCAATACTGTCGAGAAAGAAGAATTGAGGACTCCACACGGCTACCGTAAGCTGCAAAAGTACAATGAAGCTTGATCATTCGATATGCCAGCTCATAATAGTTATAAAACAGATGAGTGTATAGATAAGCCAGTAATTTATTTGCCTGATTTTTAGGTTTTTTTCTTTTGATTTCTACTATTATAGCAACAATTATTGTTGTTCTTATATTTGGTAGAATTGAATTGAATTGAATTGAATTGAATTGAATTGAATTGAATTGAATTGAAGTACGATAAAATAGTTAACTGGCCAGCTATTTTTGGGTGCTTGTTTTCTGTGCTATGGGCGTGGTTTTTTTCAAAATTGCAAATCGAGTTAAAATAACTTTTGAACAAAACAAAAAAATTGAATAAATTTTGATTGAGTTAAAAAATAAATACTAATAAGAATGTGCAGAAATATTCATGACTTCTGTATTTTCTTTTTTATTTGATCATGATTTTTTTGATATACAACATATTGTTAAAATTAAAAATGGAGTAAAATTGTGCCTAAATTTTCTAAAAGTGAACGTAATCCTTATAAAAATGATATCGAACCTGAAATTACCATTCGAGATAAAGCACCAAAAGAATTAAGGTGGTTTATTGTTGAACAGTCAAAAAATGCAGGATTATCATCAGACGAGTTAAGAAGCATTATTTGTGAAACGCTTTTAAAACGACCAGATTCAAATAATTGGTCTAATGGTAATATTTATAACGAAAATGTTAACCTTTTAGATCAGGCAGAATGGTATCAAGTTTATGATGTGATAGAAGCTATTTCTGAAAAAATATTACCTAAATTTCGTCCAAAAGAATATCTCTTTTTTGAAAAAAAACTTAATGATTATTTTATTGATTGCGGTATAGGATGGAAGCTGGTTAATGGCAAGCTGGAATGTAGAAATCCTGAAGCTTTGGAACAAACAATAAAAACAAGCATTGAAGATCTTAAAAAGGATGAAAAACTAACTTCTAGCAATCAGCTTCACGAGGCCCTGAAATGCTTATCCAGACGGCCAGTGCCTAATAATGTAGGGGCTATTTTTCATTCTTTTAACGCATTAGAAGGTGTTGTTAGAGAATTTTCAGGAGGTTCTACATCTGCGTTGGGAACAATGCTTAAAAACAATAAAGAAATTTTTCCTATTCAATTAGGTGAAGCAATAACTAAACTTTATGCTTTTGCTAATAATGAAGGTGCTAGACACGGTAAAGAAAATGTGGTTCCAAAACTTGAAGAGGCGCAATTAGTGGTAGGTATCTGCGCTACATTATCAACTTATTTAATTAATAAAAATATAAAGTTATGACTAAAACCAGAGTAGATATGATTGTCAAAACCCTGCGTGATAACCTTAATCAAAAATTCACCGCCCGTGAGCTTGCTCCCGAATTTATCAAACGCTATCCGCTTGATTGGTAGTTTAAAAAAAACGGACAAAATACCTGATTTTCAGTGTATGGTTTAACATTCTTGTTCCGAAATTTACAGGTATTTTGTCCAATTATAATACCGGCTTTATCAATCAGCTTTCGATAAAAGTAATTTAGGCAAACTTTCAACAATCTTCTGGGTTTCCAGGCTCACCGTAATAACCCGCTGGAACAACTCAAGCGGATACTTGGGGTTCTTCATGGTTTCTATGGCCCAATCATTGGCATCATTTACAATACCGCTATCTTTGTGAGTAGTTACCGCCTGACGCTCCATTACCCAATCCAAAGCAGCTTTCCCGTTAACAACATAATTCCAGGCTTCATCGGGTATACCCGTCAGGGTAATCCGATTGTTGTAGATAACTGTGCTTCGGTCATTGATGTTTTTTCCGGTTTCCAGGTCTTTTATCCTGCCAAATTTCATTTTCTCTACACGATAATCATCATCGGTCAAATGGCCTTTGTACACCAACTTCAATGGGTATTTTTCTACGGTTTCGTAATTCAAATGTAGGTTAGCCAAATCCCGGCCAGCCCTTGAAAAAGCCCAAAAATCAGTTG
>Ga0265293_10010879_pt1 | contig 12567 bp, 13 predicted proteins | sample Munlanlewell138R_FD_192505 | JGI IMG/M metagenome (GOLD analysis project Ga0265293, IMG submission 192505) | Leachate microbial communities from a municipal landfill in Southern Ontario, Canada - Leachate well 138R | ecosystem: Engineered > Solid waste > Landfill > Unclassified | place: Canada... | reverse complement strand
TCACTCACTTATTTGTTTTTATGAAACCTATACAACAAACTTTGATATATAAACCTATTTAAAATTCAAATATAATCATTTTGCACAAATCACCAAAGAAGCTTTTTAATGTTTTGAATTTTAAAAAGCTATAAAATCGCTTGTTGTATTTTTAGAAAACCTTGAAAATCGTAAACATATGTGATTTTTTTTTTAATCAACTGAAACAAAATCTTAAAACAAAGTTTTATTCCTTGGGAGTATAACATATTTACAGAAAAAAATCAAATAAACGTTTTCAATATCTTTAATCTTTGTTTTATAAGGTTTTAGGTGTTGCCAAAGGCTGAGGCACAAAAGGTCAATCGAAGCCGTTCAATTCCACTTTTGGTAAAACCTTGTTAGTAGCAGGCATTTTTATCTAAATAATTTTAAATAAAGATAATGCTTATTTAAGTTTTTGCAAGTTTTCTTAAATAAGAAAGCTTGTTATTTAATATTGTGATGATTCCCCATAATCAAAAAAATCAAACACGCTGCCTATATATAAATCATCATAATTTCTAAGGTCTGTTACTAAACCATTATCAATAAAAACAATAAAAGGCAAGTGGTTATGAGAGGATTTTTTAAAATCTTCAACACTTAAAAAAGCATATGGTATTGTGTGTAATCCTGTTTCTAAGGTGAGTTCTTTAATACGTTTTTCTTTTTCGGGGCTATCTAAAAAAATGATATATATAGAAAAATGTTGGTGTTTTTTATGAATGCTCGAAAGCTTAGCAATAGCGTATTTACATGCTTTACATGTGAGCGAAGCAAAGCATATAATATGTTTGTTTTGCGTTACATTAACAGAATCTCCAGTATTAAGAATTAGGTTTTGCAAACTAATATCATCGAGAATTAAAGGTTCATTTATTTTGTAATTGCTTTTTGTGTTTTTAGTGTTAGGGGAATTAGCTATGAATGGAAATGCAAAAGAGAAAATAAATATCACACATAAAAAGCAAATTTCTTTTGTATGGAATATGTTGATTTTAAGCTTTTCTATGTTTTTCAATACATATAATATAAGAACTATAAGAATTGCATTTTTAATAATAGATTGTATTGGATTTAATGCAACAATTTCACCAAAACAGTTGCAATTGTCTTGGCTACTGATAAATAGGTGTAAATAAATAAGTAAAAAAGAAAATCCTATAAGTACATATAAAGTGATTTGAATAATTTTTTTTATGTAGATATTTAAAATAAGGCATATACCTAATAAAAATTCTATGCTTATTATAGCACGTGAAATATATGGAACTAAAGACCAATTAAAAATATCAAGTTTTAAAATAAGATTTTCAAAAGGTGAAATTGACGACAATTTAGTTGCAGCACCAAAAATAAACACTGCACCTAAACATATTCTAATTATAGTAAATATATGTTGTAAGATATATTTCATAAAGGTAAACATAATGAAACAATTGTTTTTAGCGTTTTATCGTAAATTAGAAGAAACAGATATGCGTATTGAACGCTATTTGAAAAGTCAAATAGATTGGAACAATCGTTTGACAGCCATTACTGGTGCTCGTGGAACTGGAAAAACGACAATGCTTTTACGACACTACAAAAATCATACAGCAAAACAGTATTCGTAGTTTGTAGTCTTTTTCCGTTTTATACGTGTCTGGAATATATTCAAAATAAAAAGAAGCCGTATGTAATTAAAAATACAGGAAGAAAATATAATAAAAAGACTATACTACTAAAAATCATACAGTTTTACATTAAAATTTAAAAAACCTTCATCTATCTCTTTCTTATTTATATTTTTACTTGAATTTGTTTTGATGAAATAAGCAACATTCCTGCATAGGTAAGTAAACCGTTGAGCAATAAAATTTCATATCCAAATGAATAATGAAATAATTGTGCACTTGCAAATGAAATAACCAAACAAACACAAGGTGAAGCAATTGCAATAGGAAGCATATACGAGTCTTTTATTGCACGTGTGGTGCTTAAACCAAATGCATACATGCCTAAAATTGGTCCGTATGTGTAGCTTGCAATGGTAAAAATTGCATCAATCACCGTGTTGTCATTGAGCATATGAAATGCTATAATCACAATAGCTAATATGCCTGAAAATAATATATGACTTTTTTGACGTTGTTTTTTGATTTCTTGCTCGGTTTTATTTTTTATACCAATAATATCTATGGTGAAACTTGTAGTAAGTGCAGCTAAAGCCGAATCGGCACTGGAAAATGCAGCGGCAATAATTCCTATTAAAAATACAATTCCGGTAACGACTCCAAAATTATTCATAGCTAAAAAAGGGTAGAGGTCGTCGGTGTTTACATAGGATTGCGTTTCGGCGTTGTATCCAAAATCAGACTGTGCAAACATATCAAGTCCTATTTGATTTATATACATATATAATAAGGCTCCGAGTGCTAAAAACACAAGATTTACAACCAAATAGCCACTTGCATACCAATACATATTTTTTTTGGCATCTTTGAGGTTTCTACACGAAAGATTTTTTTGCATCATATCTTGGTCTAAACCTGTCATTACAATGGTAATAAGCATTCCTGAAACAATTTGTTTCAAAAAATGAAATTTCGAATTCCAATCGGTATTAATTATAGTAGAATATTCTGAATTTGAAATAGCTTGTATCATAGAAAGTCCGCCAAAATCTATTTCTTTTGCAATAGTAATAATAGTAAAAATGACTGCTGCAATTAAAAAAAATGTTTGCAGAGTGTCAGTCCATATAATTGTTTTTAATCCTCCTTTATTTGTGTAAACCCAAATCAGCAAAACGGTTGCTATAGCTGTAAACACAAAAGGGATATTAAAATAATCGAAAAAAGCAATTTGTAATACTCGTGCAACAATAAACAATCGTAGTGCCGACCCAAGTGTGCGTGAAATTAAAAAAAACACAGCTCCAGTTTTATATGATGTGTCTCCAAATCGCTGTTCTAAATAGGTGTAAATAGATGTAAGATTTAATTTGTAATAAAGTGGTAATAATATATTTGCTATAATTATGTATCCAATAAAATATCCAATTACTAATTGAAAATAGTAAAAATGACTGTTTCCTACCCAGCCCGGAAGGGCAATAAACGTAACACCAGAAAGACTTGAGCCTATCATTCCAAACGCTATTACATACCATGGAGCTTTTCGATTTCCATTGAAAAACGATGAATTGTCAGCGTTTTTTGATGTGATGCGAGATATAAATATGAGTAAACCAAAATAACATATTATAATAAATGCAACAAGATATTGATTCATACTTTTTAATTTAAATGAGAATTCAAACGTACAAATTTATCATAAGTTTAAAAACATAAAATATGTGAAAACTATTCACTATTTATGCACAAAATACATTTGATTTTCTTATACTTTTCATACATATCCGTATATTTGATACTTAATATATATAGTGTATGAAAAATATATTTTGGTTTATAGGTATTTTATGTTTCCTTTTTGCGTGTATGTTTTTTTATTGGGAAATTAATTCCATTACAGATACCACGCCTCAATATACTTCTCATTTTGTGCATATTCCAGATGTTGAAATTCCCGAAAGCAATAAACCAGACTCTATATATACATACGTGGGATTTTCGTTGCAGTATGCTGAGCAGTTTAAACAGGCATATTGGGTTGCGTATATGCATTGTAAGGCAAAAATGTTGGGAAATGCAAAACGAACAAATACATTCAAAAAAGACCCGAACATTGTTGTTGGTTCTGCATCTGCTGTTGATTACAGAAAATCAGGATACGATAGAGGACATTTAGCTCCTGCAGGAGATATGAAATGGAACGTGCAAGCTATGAAAGAATCATTTTATTATAGTAATATTTCTCCGCAGCTTCCACAACTTAATAGAGGCGTGTGGAAAAAACTTGAAGACAAGGTACGCGATTGGGTACATATATATGATACACTTTATATAATTACTGGACCTATATTACATGACTCACTCCCTACAATTGGAATAAATAAGGTTGCAGTGCCTGAATATTTTTATAAGATTGTGTTGTTATATTCCTCTGTTAAACAAGATGCAGTGGGATTTATTATACCAAATTCACCTTATGTACACAAAGATTTTGAAAAATATATGGTGTCTGTTGATAGTGTTGAAAAACATGTGAATATGTCTTTTTTTATGCAAGTTCCGAAGAATGTTAGAAAAAATATGAAAAAAAATAATACTGTAATCCATTGGAATTAATAAAAAGCAGTATATTTATCATTATTTTGTAAAAAATAATAGTAGAATAAAAAAAATATATATATCTTTATTTCTTAAATAAAATAAACCATTTATTAATAAATACAAATCAATATGAACAAACAAGAATTAGTGGCTGCAATAGCAGCAGAAGCAGGCTTATCAAAAGCTGCAGCAGAAAAAGCTTTAAATGCAACTTTAAGTGCAATTAAAGGTGGATTATCAAAAGGAGAAAGCATTCAGCTTGTTGGTTTTGGAACGTTTTCAGTAGGACAACGTGCTGCACGTACCGGTAGAAACCCACAAACTGGCCAAGAAATTAAAATTGCAGCAAAAAAAGTTGCAAAATTTAAAGCTGGAAAAGCATTGTCTGATGCAGTGAATTAAAAAGGTATCTTGTAAAAAAAAAGCTCTCAATTGTTTATTGAGGGCTTTTTTTATTATTATTATTATTGAAATATTTCTAATTCTATAAAGTAAAAAGAGAGTAGGATATAGGTGAAAAATACTCCTTTGGTAATATTACTTTTTATTGATAATATTCACTAAAATTATTTTGTTTATACGCAGAAAGTAATTTTTTAATTGCACCTGTTTTCTTCACTTGATTTTGTTCATTCGAAATGTAATCTACAAGAATAACAATTGCCTCCCTATGAAAATTAGTAGCTCCCGAAAGTGCTGCTTTTACTAATGAAGCATGAAACACTGGTAATAATTGTGCGTTTTTTCCCTTACATAAGGCTACAATGTTTCCATTAATATCTATAGTGTAATTCATAGTTCGTTTAATCCAACGAAGCGTGTTTTTGTTCATTGCAGCGTATTCGTCACTTGTGTATAAAAGATGCTTTGACAAAATGAAATTTGCAATTTCTAACATGCATGATTCATATTTTTGAGCATCTTCGCTTGTTTCAATTTGAATGTTTTTACAAGATTCTGGTACTTGTACTTGTGCAAAAGAGAGAAAAAATAGACTTAACGTAAAAAATCCGAGTAGAATAATTCGCTTCATACAGAAATAGTTTAGAAAAGTTTAATGAAAAAAGTGATGAGTGGAGGAGTAAAAAAAGCCGCAACACCATGAAAAGAGAAGTTTTTAATAAAACTAACCAAGAACACCCATCACTTTAAATTTTATTGTGTAAAAAATGAACTCTATTGTTTGTATTGCTATTTTATTTTACAAATATATAATTTTTTTTTTAACAATTCAATGTTTTTGTGTTTATATTATGATATTGTAGATAAAGTTAAAGTCAAAATATTTATAAAATATCTTTGTCAAAGATATCGAAAATTAATTGATTTCGTTATATTTTAATCTGAAATCTATTTTTTTGTTGAGAAAACTCTATGTGATACATTATTTTCCATGTATCAGTATAATTTTACTTATATTTCTACAGAATCTAAAAAAAACAAAAAGTTCCAGATAATAGTGATTCTTATATCAAAAAGTCATGAAAAATTACATAGTTTTGTTTTTTATAATTTATAATATGATAATTCCGTGTGTTTTAATAGTTGTAGGCTTTGTATGTCTCATTTATGGAGCCAATTGGCTTGTTGATGGAGCCTCTGCGTTTGCAAAAAAATTAAACGTGTCTGATTTAACAATAGGTTTAACTGTTGTTGCTTTTGGCACATCTGCTCCCGAACTTATAGTAAATATTATTGGCTCTATACAAGGGCATGCTGATATTGTATTGGGAAATGTTATTGGCAGTAATAATTTGAACCTATATATTGTATTAGGAATTTCTGGCGTAATAATGCCTGTTGCTGTTCAAAAATCTACAGCATGGAAAGAAATTCCTATGTCGTTATTTGCAACACTTATATTATTTTTTTTAATAAATGATTTTACATTTTCTTCACACACTCAATTAAGCAGAATAGAGGGGGGGATTTTGTTACTGCTATTTGCAGCATTTCTTTATTATGTGTTTTCGCAGATGAAACAGAATGGCAATGATGAAACTGAAGGAACGTCTATGTCGAACCTAAAAATATGGGGATATATTGTGGGTGGATTAGCGGGATTGGTAATTGGTGGACAGTTTGTTGTAACAAATAGTGTAACGCTTGCCGAGTTTTTTGGTGTGAGTCAAAAAATTATTGGATTAACTATTGTTGCAGCAGGTACATCATTGCCCGAGTTGGTTACGTCGGTGGTTGCAGCAACCAAAAAAAATAGCGATATCGCAATAGGAAATATCATTGGCTCTAATGTTTTTAACATTGTATTAATCTTAGGTATTAGCAGTCTTATCCACCCAATTACATATAATCCAAAATTTAATATAGATTTTTATATTTTAATTGCTGGCACCATCTTTCTTCTTTTAGCTATGCTTGTTACTAAAAAAAGAAAAATAGGAAGAGTGGAGTCTGCAATCCTAATAGTTTTTTATATACTGTATGTACTATATCTTATTTCAAACGAACTATAAAACTACAGAAATAATGTGCAACAAAAAGATGTAAATCAGTCATACAACAGTACAACAACATGCCTGTTTTTTTACTAAAATGATGATGTGCTTGAAACAAAAGACGTTTATTTTATGTAATTCGTTAATAACTTTCATTTCAACAGATATATTTGTATTAAAAAAATACGTATTTTAGCAAAAATTATGAGCATGAAGAAGATTTTTACTCTCCTTTTTTTTAGTGTTCTATCTTTCTCTGTTTTGTTTTCGCAAGAAACCGACAGCATTACCGCATCATATTATAAGCCAACTATTCAACTTGATTATTTATATGGTAAAATAGATAATCCTATTGAAATTCCGCAACAAACAAATTCTCATTATGGTAAATTATCTTTTTTAAATAAAACTGGTGTTCAAAAACAAAGTTTTTTCTCACAATACGGAAGCCCCGAAGTGGGAGTGAGTGTAATAATTGGATATTTAGGGAATAAAGAGGTGTTAGGTTCTCTGTTTGCGTTTTTACCACAGTGGACATACCATGTGTATGCAAAAAAACCTGTGAGTTTTGATGTGAATATTGCAAGTGGATTTGCATATATCTCAAAACCATATCATAAAATTTCTAACCCCCTTAATCACACACTTGGGGGACATGCTGCAAGTATTACAGACGTTTCATCAAATGTTGTGTTTATGCTTCATCAAGCTATGTTTTTACGTGCAGGGGTAGGAATGTTGCTGGTAACAAACGGACAATCAGCACTGCCTAATCATGGAATTCATGATTTTACGGTTCGTTTGGGAATGATATATAAACCGGGTGATTTAGTTGGGGTAAAAATGCCTAAACGTACGGTGTTTGCAAACGATTCTGTATGGAGAAAAAATATCCGCTTGTCGTATGCTCGTCACGAATTAGGATATACAAAACAATATCCAGTAGATGGACCATCATATTCAATCTTTAGTGCGGCGGCTTATCTGTCAAAACAGTTGAGTCGTATTAATGAAGTAAAATTCGGGATAGATTATACCTATTATAATAGTTATAATACTCTTATTCGTTTTGATAAAATGTATTCGCATTTTAAATTCTTTCGGGCAAGTGTAATAAGTTTACAAGCAGGACATGAGTTTTTAATGCATCATTTTGGATTGGTTACAGAATTAGGTGTTAAAATACACGATCCTTTGTATAGAAATTTCTTTTTGCAAAACGACACTTCTAGAGGAGTGTGGTTTAAACGATTTGTTACCAGTAGAATAGGCGTGGAGTTTTATCCGTATAATTCTGCATTTTCAGGAAATAAATTATCTGTTGGAGCATATTTAAAAACAAATGCTCTACAACCCGACTTTATAGAATATAATATGACATATACTTTTTAAATATTACATTATGAGAATTATTACATTATCTAAAAAATCAGCAAAACACATAGTTATAACAGCATTGCTATGTATTCCTTTCTTGTCGTATTCACAATCAAATTCGTTAGAATCAAAGATATACGATATATACAATACAGATACACGCCTTGCGTCCGCCTTTGTGGGAATGCAAGTTGTTGATTTGCAGAGTGATTCTGTGCTTGTGAGTTTAAATGCACATAAAAGCATGTTACCAGCATCAATTATAAAACTGTACACTACAGCTACAGCGTTACACTATTTAGGTCCCGATTTTCAGTATAAAACCTATATTTCATACACTGGTTCTATAAATGCAAAAGGCGAACTAAATGGAAATATTGTAGTGCATGGTGCGGGCGACCCAACCTTAGGATCAAAATCATTTCCCGAACGAAAACATTTTCTTGATACAATTGTGCAAAAGGTGTTAGATTATGGTATTAAAACAGTAAAAGGACAAATTATTATTGATTGTTCACTGTTTGATTCTCAGGCTATTCCAACATCATGGGTATGGGAAGATTTAGGACGTTCGTATGCGGCTGGTGTGTATCCTATTGCAATTAATGATAATGTTTTTTCTATTACCTTTTCTTCACCACAACTTGACACTGCACAACGAAAAGGACTTACAAAAGTTGAAAACAGAACACCACCAGCAATTGCAGTAAGTCCATATGAAATAGAATCAAAAGACACAGTGAAATTTGATGAAAAGCGAGGCAGTTTTGTTGTGCGTGGCTCTATACCTGCTCCGCAAGAAATAGTTGGCGTTGAATTAGTGCAGCGATTTATTGAAAAAGGCTTGTTTAATTATCGTCAAGATTATATGCCTGTGGTAATCCCTGTTCGTGGTGTTGTAGATACTATTGGCGTACTTTGTTCTCCTAAATTACAAGAAATTATAACTGTGGTAAATGAACAAAGTAATAATAATTATGCAGAACATTTAGCTAAATATTTAGGTTATACAGTGTATAAAGATGGTAGTTTTTCTGCTGGAACAAAAGCAATTGTTGATTTTACAGATACTATAGGAGTAGAAAATAAAAGTCTTGTTATGTATGACGGTAGCGGATTGTCTCGATTTAATGTAACAACGGCTGCACATATGACAGAGTTTTTAAAGCAAATGAAACAACAAAAATCGTATGATGTGTTTTTTAAAACACTTCCTATAGCAAATCAAACAGGAACGCTTAAAGCATACGGCTTTCCAAAAGAAATGACTGGTAAAGTGATTGCTAAAACTGGTTCTATGACGAAAGTTAGAAATCTTGCTGGATATATGACTACAAAATCAGGTAAAGAAGTAGCATTTACGCTTATGATAAACGGACAAGACTGTTCGGCACGTGAAGCACGTGCAGCAATAGTTTCTATGTTGCAAACAATTTATAATTCTTATTAATATCATAGTATGCAGTATTTTTCTAATAAAGTTGTTTGGATAACTGGTGCATCAAGTGGAATAGGAGAGGAAACAGCTTTACAACTTGCCGCAGTAAGTGGCATTCAACTCATTATTTCTGCACGTAATGTAGAAAAACTTACAAACGTAAAAGCATTGTGCGAGCAAAAAGGAGCAACATGTTCGGTGTTGCCCCTTGATTTAGAACAAACCGAAACCTTAAAAAAAATTGCAAATCAGGCAATTAGTTTGTACGGAAAAATTGATGTGCTCATAAATAACGGAGGCATCAGTCAACGCTCTGCAGCGGTAGAAACACCAATTGAAAATGATAGAAAAATAATGGAAATAGATTATTTTAGTTCCATTATTCTTACAAAAGCAGTGTTGCCGCAAATGCTTCTGCGAAAATCGGGACATATTGTTGCGGTAAGCAGTATTTCAGGGTGTTTTGGCTTTCCTTTACGTTCAGCATATTGTGCTGCAAAACATGCTATGTATGGCTTTTTTGAAGCACTTGATATAGAAACAAAATCGCAAGGGGTTTCTGTTACAATAATATCACCCGGTAGAATTAAAACAAATATTTCATATTCTGCTCTTACAAAAGATGGAACTCCTCATGGAAAAATGGACGAGGCACAAGAAAATGGAATGCCTGTGGAAACATGTGTACGAAAAATGTTGCGTGCTATTTCACGCAAAAAACATGAAGCACTTATTGGTAATAATGAAGTGTTAATGGTGCATATTTATCGAAAAATTCCACGTTTGTTTCACGCTATTGCGGGCAAAATAAAAGCAACCTAATTTTTTACATTTTTAAATATAATTACAATGAATAAATATTACATACGAGGCATTCAACAAATAGGTATAGGCGTTCAAGATGTTGATGTTGCATGGAAATGGTATCGTGAAAATTTTGATGCAAATATTAAAGTTTTTGATGATGATAAAACTGCGGATTTTATGTTGCGATATACAGGAGGCAAACCGCAACGAAGACGTGCAATTATGGCTATTAATTTGCAAGGTGGTGGCGGATTTGAAATTTGGCAATATAAAGGTCGTAAGCCACAAGCTCCAAAGTTTACAATTCAGTTAGGAGATTATGGTATTTTTGCTGCAAAAATCAAATCTCCAAATGTGAGCAAAGCACACGAAAAATTTAAAAAACAAGGCGAAAAAATATCTGACATAACACAAACTCCAAATGGAACTCCATATTTTTGGATACAAGACCCTTTTGGAAATTATTTTCAAATAATTGAAAATAAAACCATGTTTAGAAATGAAAAAAGTGCAACAGGATTGAGTTGTGGAGCAGTTATTGGTGTGCCTGATATTGAAGAAGCAAAAAAAGTATATACAAATATTATAGGATACGATGTTGTTGAATATACAACTGAAGAAAAAGTTCATGATGATTTTGCTTTTGTTCCGGGTGGAGACTCTTCGTTTAAACGAATAGTATTATCACACTCTGAGGTGCGAGAAGGAGGATTTGGTAAATTGTATGGACCAAGTACTATTGAATTAGTAGAGGTTAAAAATAGAGAGCCGAAACGTATGTTTGAAAATAGATTTTGGGGAGATTTAGGATTTATACACTTGTGTTTTGATGTGTTTGGTATGGATGCACTGCGAAAAGAATGTGAAAAACAAAACACACCGTTTACTATTGATAGCTTTGAGGCGATGAAAGGAAAAAGCTTTGACATGGGAGAGTCTGCTGGCTTGTTTTCATATATTGAAGATGCAGGGGGGACGTTGATAGAGTTTGTTGAAGCTCATAAATTACCGCTTGTTAAAGGTATAGAACTTAATCTGTTAAAACGTTCTGCTTTAAAGCCTTTACCTAAATGGCTTATTTCAATGATGCGATTTAAAAAATATAAAGAAAAATAAAGAATGAAAATGCAAAAAAACTTTGTGTTTTCATAATACTTACGTTTCTTTGCAAAAGATATATTAAATGTATTACTATAAATATAATTATTATGGCACACGTTATTTCAGAAGATTGTATTGCATGTGGTGCATGCGTTGGCGAATGTCCTGTTGAAGCTATTTCAGAAGGAGATATTTATGTGATAGATGCAAGTTTATGTACAGATTGTGCAGCATGCACAGAAGTATGCCCAACGGACGCAATCTCACAAGCGTAATTTTCTAAAAAAATAATCGATCTATATTGTATATTTCGATTATTTTTTTGTCTAAAATAGTGATATTATGTTAAATTGAATTGTATTCAAAACAGTTCAATAATTCCATCACTTGCCTGTGCCTAATTTGTTGATAAACAGTGTTTTAGAAGTGGGTTTTGATTATCATATACAAGGGAAAAAAGATTTACAAGATTTGGTAACAGTACGTATGCCATTTGGTAAGTATAAGGGGTGGGTGCTATGCGATTTGCCCGAACCGTGTCTTGTATGGTTTAAGCAAAAAGGATTTCCTAAGTCTCGAATAGGAACTTTATTAGCTATTATGTATGAAATTAAATCCGAAGGAATTGAAGAAATTTTATATGAATATAAAAAATTAATAAGATAAAGATTCAAAAAAGAGAAAAATTAAATGTGTTGCATTTACTAATTGAATTTACAGAAGATAAAAGATACACACATTATATATTCTGTGAAACAACTGTATAAGCAATAAGGTGACAGTACATTAATTACTACACTAATACGAAATTTGTTGTTGTGTGAATGTATGTTATTCCTATTCCAATGTGTTTACAAACTTCCCATCGATAAAAGGAATTCATCATTATCGCGTGTCATAGGCATTCGTTTGCTAAGAAATTCCATAGCTTCTACAGGATTCATATCCGATAAGAAATTACGAAGTACCCAGTTTTTGCTTAATCTTTGTTTATCTACCAGTAAATCATCACGGCGTGTACTTGAAAGATTCACATCAACAGCGGGGTAGATGCGTTTGTTTGAAATTCGTCTATCTAACTGTAATTCCATATTACCCGTACCTTTAAATTCTTCAAATATCACATCGTCCATTTTTGAACCTGTTT